>Ga0208130_1000070_pt1 | contig 51318 bp, 30 predicted proteins | sample ETNtaG_31_FD_185771 | JGI IMG/M metagenome (GOLD analysis project Ga0208130, IMG submission 185771) | Marine microbial and viral communities from oxygen minimum zone, Eastern Pacific Ocean - ETNP201310SV78 (SPAdes) (version 2) | ecosystem: Environmental > Aquatic > Marine > Oceanic ... | reverse complement strand
TCATTAATTGCTCTAAGTGATCAAAAAAATAAGTGGATTAATGCAAAAACAATTTATGAAAAGTCTTTTACCTCCTCATCAATATCCAGATCTCTTCTTAAAAAGAAATTAATAGTAGAAAAAGAAGTTAAGTTAGATAGAATTAAATATGATGGGATTACTCAGCCATCTTTACAAAAATTATCAGATCATCAAAACAAAGCTTTTTTATCATTAAATAAGGAATTGAAAGAAAAAAATATAGTTTTATTGCAAGGCGTCACATCCTCAGGGAAGACTGCTATTTATATGAAATTTATAAAAAATATAATTGATAAAGGTGGGCAAGTTCTATTTTTATTACCCGAAATTTCTATAACCTCTCAAATGATAGTTAGATTTCAATCATATTTTGGAAATCAAGTTCAAGCATATCATTCAAAAAATAATTTAAATGAGCGAACAGAAATTTGGCAAAATGTTTATTCCTCTTCTGATAATGCAAAGGTTATAATAGGGGCGAGGTCCTCTTTGTTTTTACCCTTTAAACAACTAGATCTAATTATTGTTGATGAAGAACATGAGGTTTCATATAAACAATTTGATCCAGCACCAAGATACCATGCTAGAGATGCTTCAATTTATCTTTCAAAAATTATTAATGCAAAAGTAATTCTTGGATCTGCTACACCAAGTCTCGAAACAATATATAACGTAAATAAAAAAAAATATGGAGTTGGTTATTTAAATAAAAGGTTTGGGGGTATTAAGTTGCCAGAAATTAAAACAATTGATCTTGCAGATGCTCATAGGAAAAGGAAGATTAAAGGTGACTTGTCAATCCATTTAATAAATTCAATTTCTAAAACTTTAGAATCAGGAAAGCAAGTCATTTTATTTCAAAACAGAAGAGGTTTTGCTCCAATTCTGGAATGTTTAACCTGTGGGCATATGCCTCAATGTGTTCAGTGTGATGTTACTCTAACTTATCACAAAAATACTGAAAAACTTCAGTGTCATTATTGTGGATATAATATTCCTACTCCTATTATGTGCCATTCATGTAACTCAACTAATATTATTACAAAAGGGTCTGGTACTCAGCAAATTGAAAAACAGTTAAATGATTTATTTCCGAATATTTCCATTGCCAGAATGGATTGGGATACAACAAGGGGGAAAAATGATTTTGATCGTATTATTAATTCCTTTTCATCTCAAAAAATTAAGATACTAGTCGGAACTCAAATGATTGTAAAAGGTTTGGATTTTAAAAACGTACAATTGGTTGGAGTAATTAATGCTGATCACTTAATAAATTTTCCTGATTTTAGATCTCATGAAAGAAGTTTTCAAATGCTTACTCAGGTTGCTGGTAGATCAGGAAGATCAAATCAAAGAGGCTTAGTTTTAATTCAAACATATCAACCAAATCATCCGGTAATAATTAATGTAATTCAAAACAATATAAACTCTTTGATTGATTTAGAATTAAATGATAGAAAGTTAAATTCTTTTCCACCATTTGTAAGATTGGTTCGAATTACTTTTAAAAATAGAAATGTAGAAAATTTAAATATTGCATCTGACTGGTTTACAAATGTTTTGAGTCAGTCTTTTAAAGGAAAAATTTTAGGTCCTGTTTTCCCTCCCATATCGCGAATAAGAAACTATTATCACAAACAAATTTTGATTAAATTAGATTCTAGAGCATCAAGACTTCATTTTAAATTAATTTTAAATAAAACCAAAAAAAGTTTTGAAAGTATAGCTTCATTCAAAAGTGTTAGATTAGTTGTTGATGTTGATCCATACTAATTTATTATAAAGTTTTAAAAAAAAACATAAAAACTTGGTGTTAACAAAGAGTTCTCATACTTTTGCAAACTAAAATAATATTTATGAATAATTATGAAACTGTTTTCATTCTAAATCCCGTTCTATCTGAACCCCAGATAGAGGAAGCAGTTCAGAAATATGAAAAATTTCTGATTTCCAAAGGTGGAAGCATAACAAGTAAAGAAAATTGGGGCTTGAAAAAGCTTGCATATCCAATACAAAATAAAAAGAGTGCTTTTTATCATTTATTTGAATATACCTCCAATAGTGCTACAATTGACGAATTGGAAGTTTCTTTTAGAAGAGATGAACGTGTTATGAGATATTTAACTGTTAAGCTAGATAAACATTCTTTAGCATGGGCGGAAAAAAGAAGAAAGAAGAAAACTGTAAAAGCTTAAACTTATGTCAAAGATAGAAGAACAAAATAGCAGTAAAAAGGAAGGTGAAATAAGATATTTAACACCCTTAAATATTGATACATCTACGAAAAAAAAATATTGTAGATTTAAAAGAACAGGTATTAAATATGTTGATTATAAGGATCCAGATTTTCTGATAAAGTTCGTGAACGAACAAGGAAAAATTCTACCAAGACGTTTAACAGGAACTTCTTTAAAATATCAACGTAAAGTATCAGTTGCAATAAAACGTGCTCGTCATCTAGCTTTAATGCCTTATGTGGCTGATATGTTAAAATAAATCAGATATTATGCAAATTATATTAAAAGAAGATGTTCAAAATGTAGGTTTTAAAGACGACCTAGTTGAAGTAAAAAATGGATATGGTAGAAATTTTTTAATTCCACAAGGAAAGGCTGTTCTTGCAACCATATCAGCAAAAAAAGTTTTAAATGAAAATTTAAAGCAAAGGGCTTTCAAAGAAGAGAAAATTATCAAGGAGGCTAAATCTCAAGGAGAAAAATTAATGAAAATTGAAATGAAATTATCTTCTAAAGTGTCTTCAGGTGATCGTCTTTTTGGGTCAATTAATTCCCAAGATTTAGCCAACTTTTTTGAATCAAAAGGAGAAAATATTGATAAAAAATACATAAGTATTCCTGGCCGATCAATTAAAAGAATTGGTAAATATGAAGCAACCATTCGCCTCCATCGAGATATTAGTATTCAATATCCTTTTGAGATAATTGCTGCTAAGTCGTAAAAGTTATTAATTTAATACAAAGCCCCAATTCTTGGGGTTTTTTTTATATAATAAATTGAGATATACTAGACTTTCAAAAGAACAATTTGATTCACTAAGTAATGAGTTTTCAATTTTTCTAGCATCCAATTCGATTGATAAAGAAAAATGGGACAAAATAAAGTCTAATTCACCGGATAAAGTAAACCTTATTTTAGACTTATTTAGTGATTTGGTGTGGAATGATATTTTAAACAAGGTTAGATTTGTTGAGAATATAAGTTCAACTCATCTTTTTTTGTTTAAGTGTAATAAATATTCAATCAATTCAATAATTGTAAAGTCTAAAAATCAATCAATTGATTTAAATTCTTTTAAAGGACAGAGTTGGGTCCTAAATAACATTAAATCAGATCAAGTTGAGTTATTAAGATCTACTAAAAGATTTAAAACCAAGAGAAATGATGAAATCTTTTCCCTTATTTCAAAGGGCTCACATATATCTGAAGGGCAACTATTCATTATGTTTGATGAAAGACTTTTAAAATCAAGTGAAAAGTAGGATATTTGCCTAGCAGATAATCATTATGTCATCGAAACCAAAAATACCTAAGGGTACAAGAGACTTTTCATCAGAAGTTTTGTACAAAAGGAATTATCTAAGAATGATTCTTCAAAAGGGATTTGAGTCTTTTGCTTTTGAGCCAATTGAAACCCCTTCATTTGAAAGACTATCGACTTTGACTGGAAAGTATGGTGAAGAGGGAGATCGTCTAATATTTAAAATTCTCAATTCTGGAGACAAATTAAAAAAAGCAAATATTAATGATTTTCAAAAAAATAATCTAAAGGGTTTTTCAAATTCTCTCAGTGAAAAAGCATTAAGATATGATTTAACAGTTCCATTCGCAAGGTATGTTGCTTCAAATCAAAATGAATTAACTTTTCCTTTTAGAAGGTTTCAGATTCAAAATGTTTGGAGAGCTGATAGGCCTCAGCATGGACGTTTTCAGGAATTTTGCCAATGCGATGCTGATATAGTTGGGGATAGATCTTTATGGCAAGAAGTAGAAATGATTTCACTATACGACAAGATTTTTTCTGATTTAAAGCTTGAAGATGTCACTGTTAAAATTAATCATAGAAAAATCCTTGAAGGAGTTGTTAAATTGATTGGAAATGAGAATAAATTAACTGATTTTACAGTTGCGATTGATAAAATAGATAAAATTGGCCTTAAAGGAGTTGAAGATGAATTAATTACAAAGGGCTTTACTAATGATTCTATTGATATAATTAAGCCAATTATAAATTTAAAAGGTGATGTAAATAAAGTTTTGAGTGAATTAGATTTATTATTTAAAAACATACCAGTAGGATTAAAAGGGTTAGAAGAATTGAGATTTATCTTAACTAAGCTTAAAATTGTTAAACTTAAATCAGTCAATATCTCATTTGATCTCACATTGGCCAGGGGACTTAATTATTACACAGGAATGATAGTAGAAGTTGAAGGCCCTTCTAAAGTTAAAATGGGGTCAATCGGAGGGGGAGGAAGATATGATGAGTTGACAAGTTCATTTGGAATGAAAGGTGTCAGTGGTATTGGAATTTCTTTTGGCTTCGATAGAATTTATCTCATTTTAGATGAATTAGGATTGTTTCCCTCAAATATTAATAGAAAAACGGATATTTTATTTTTAAATCTTGGAACAACTGGTTCTGATATCATTTTTAGTAAAATTAATAAATTGAGATCCAAAGGTCTTGTTTGTGAATTTTATCCTTCAAAGGTTAAAATAAACAAACAATTAAATTATGCTAATAAAAAAGATATCAGTTATGTTGTGTTTTTAGGAGAAAATGAAATTGAAAACAAAAAGTTCACCCTTAAAAATATGATTTCCGGTGAGCAAGAGCAATATCCTATTGATAATATGTTGAGAGTTTTAGAAAAATTAAATGAAATCTAAATTTTACTTGATTTTGTTGGCCTTTGATATTTTTGAAAAGGCTGTTTTAAAAGATCTTTAATATTTGAGTTTTTATACTCATCTGGAAAAACATCTACTCCATAAACAATCTTCTCTCTATCTAGATCCATGTAGGTTCCAAAAATTCTATCCCATATAGAAAATATATTTCCATAATTAGCATCTGTATATGGTAAGCGATAATGGTGATGAATTTTGTGCATATCAGGAGAAACAATTAAATAGCTTAACCATTTATCAATTTTTCTTGGTAGCTTAATGTTAGCATGATTGAATTGAGTTAAAATAACAGAAAGAGATTGATAAAGCATTACATATCCTATTGGAGCTCCAACAATTAAGATTGCAAATAATGTAAAAGAAAACCTAATAAGACTCTCTAAAGGATGATGTCTGTTCGCAGTTGTGGTATCTACATTATGGTCAGAGTGATGAACAAGATGAATCATCCACAAGGGGTTAATTTTATGCTCAACATAATGAGCAAGAAAAGCTCCTATGAAATCTAATAATAGAACAGCTAAAAACACTTCAATTATTAAAGGAATTCCATTAAATAAATGTATAAATCCATATTTATTTTCAACTACCCAATCTGAGGTGTATAAAAGTAAAAACGCCAATAAAAAATTAATTATTATTGTTGTAAAAGTGAAAAATAAATTTGGAAATGCATGTTTCCATTTTTTATATCTAAAAGCGAAAAGTGGAACAGTTCCCTCTAAAATCCAAAAAAAAGATATACCACCGACTAAAATTACAGCTCTGTGAATACTTGGGATATTTTCAAAGTACTCAATTAAATTATCCATTAATTATAAAATTCATTTAAATTTTTGAAATAATTTATAAATATAAATTTTTATATTTATTTTCCATTATGGATTAAACCTTATGTTTTTTCCTAAGTCAAATCAATTGATATTCAGATTAATAAAAAAAAAAAAATGAAACGATTTATTATCATAACTGTGAGTATATTTTTAGCTTCTAATAACTTTTTAATTGCTCAAAAAAAACGTGTACAAAAACAAGAAAAACCAAATGCTGAAAAGCAGATAGATTTATCTGCGTTTAAATTTAGAAATGTAGGTCCTGCTTTTTTATCTGGAAGAATTGCAGATATTGCAATCCATCCAAAGAAAGAAAATACATGGTATGTAGCTGTTGGCTCTGGAGGATTATGGAAAACAGAAAATGCTGGAACTACATGGATGCCTTTATTTGATAATCAATCTTCTTACTCTACAGGATGTGTAACTATTGATAATAATAATCCTTCAACCATTTGGCTGGGCACTGGTGAAAATGTAGGTGGTCGCCATGTTGCTTATGGTGATGGAGTTTATAAGTCAAATGATGAAGGCAGGACATGGAAAAACATGGGTTTGAAAAAATCTGAACATATTTCAAAAATTATTGTACATCCATCAAATCCAGACATCGTATGGGTTGCTGCCCAAGGCCCTTTGTGGAGTAAAGGAGGTGAAAGAGGATTATATAAAACTGAAAATGGAGGTAAAACATGGAAGCAAACCTTAGGAAATAATCAATGGACAGGAGTTACAGATATATTAATTGATCCAAGAGATTCAAATATTTTATATGCTGCGACTTGGGATCGTCACAGAACTGTTGCTGCTCTTATGGGAGGTGGGCCAGGAACTGCAATTTATCGTTCAAATGATGGAGGAAACAATTGGAAAAAATTAACAAATGGTATTCCAAAATCTAATAAAGGAAAAATTGGTTTAGCAATTTCTCCACAAAATCCAGATGTTATTTATGCTGCAATAGAATTAGATAGAACAAAGGGTGGTGTTTTTAGGTCTGAAAACAAAGGGGAGTCTTGGAAAAAAATGTCTAACACGGTTTCTGGAGCAACTGGACCTCACTACTATCAAGAGTTGTATGCTAGCCCTCACAAGTTTGATAGATTATACCTAATGAATGTTCGAGTTTTGACATCCGAAGATGGTGGAAAAACATTCAACCAATTAAAAGAACAGAAAAAACATTCTGATAATCATGTTTTGATATTTAAAAATGATGATCCTGATTACTTGATGTTAGGAACTGATGCAGGAATATATGAAAGCTTTGATTTAGCTGATACATGGAGGTATATTAAAAATCTACCTTTGACTCAATTCTATAAAGTTGCCGTTAATAATTATGAGCCTTTTTATCATATTTTTGGTGGAACTCAAGACAATGGTTCTGCTGGTGGACCGTCAGCTACTGACGAAAGAGAAGGAATTAGCAACAAACATTGGTACAAAACTTTAGGAGCTGACGGTCATCAATCAGCAACTGATCCTGAATTTAATAATATAATATATGCTGAAACACAACAAGGAGGTCTTCATAGAGTTGATTTAACCACAGGTGATCAAGTATTTATTCAACCTCAACCTGAGCTTGGTGATCCATTTGAAAGATATAATTGGGATGCTCCAATTCTAGTGAGCCCTCACAAACCTTCAAGACTTTATTTTGCTTCTTCTAGAGTATGGAAATCTGAAAATAGAGGTGATGATTGGAAACCAATATCGAAAGATTTAACAAGAAATGAAGAAAGAATAACTCTCCCTATAATGGGAAGACAACAAAGCTGGGATAATGCTTGGGATGTCGGGGCAATGTCAAATTATAATACAATTACATCTTTATCAGAGTCTCCAATTAAGCAGGGATTAATTTATGCTGGTACAGATGATGGATACATACAAGTTACATCAAATGATGGAGATTCTTGGACTAAAATTCCTGTCACAAAATTAGGAATACCATCAAGAAGTTTTGTAAATGATATTAAAGCTGATTTATTTGATGAAAATACAGTTTATGTTAGCTTAGATAATCATAAAGAAGGAGACTTTAGTCCGTACATTTTTAAAAGTACAGATAAGGGAGTTACTTGGAAATCAATTAAGGGTAACTTACCAAATAGATTATTAATATGGAGAATGGTTCAAGATCCAGTTGTTAAAAATTTACTTTTTGTAGCAACTGAATCAGGAGTTTATACTTCCCTTAATTCGGGAAAAAATTGGAATAGGTTACCAGGAACCCCTAACATGGGTATAAGAGATTTAGTAATTCAAAAAAGAGAAAGTGACTTAGTTGCAGCTTCTTTTGGGAGAGGCTTTTATGTGTTAGACGACTATAGTGCATTAAGAGAAATGACCCCAGCTAATTTAAAGAAAGAAGCTAAACTTTATAAAAATAGACCTGCAAAATGGTATAATCCAAAGAGCATAACTGGAAACACAGGAGCAGATTACTATTTTGCTGAAAACCCAACTTTTGGAGCTGTATTTACATATCATTTGAATGGTGATTTTTCAACTACCAAGCAAAAAAGAATGAAACGTGAACGTCAGTTAAATAAAAATAATGTTGATATACCTTTTCCAGGTTGGAATAATTTAGAAGAAGAAAAAAATGAGAAGAGATCACGTGTGTGGTTAAGTATCAAAGATTCTGAGGGTAACATAATTAACAATGTAAGTCAATCTGCCAAAAAAGGAACTAGTAGAATATCATGGAACTTAAGACATTCGGCTTCAACTCCAATAGATCCAGACAGAGTCTCAAGAGGTCAAGGAAGATCATGGAGAAGTTGGGGAGGCCCAATGGCTGTTCCTGGTCAGTACACAGCAAGTTTATATTTGGAATCTAATGGAGAATATAGACTTTTAGATGGACCTATTAGTTTTGATGTTATTCCAATTCGAGACGGTGTTTTAAAGGGTGCTGATTATGAATCGTATAACTCATATAGAACTGAATTTTCAAAATTTCAAGGCGAATTAGCCATGCTAAATAAAATGATGAGTGAAAATTCAAAAATGTTAAATGCATATAAAATGTCTGTAAATAAGTCTTTGAGTGAGCCTGGCACTTTATCTAATGAGTTAAATGCGGCAGAAAAAACTTTAAATCAGTTAAAAGTTCAAATTCAAGGAAATTCATCTAGATCAGAAATTGGAGAAAGAAACCCTCCAACAATTCAGACACATCTAAGAGCAGCTGGATCTGGAATGAGGACAACATATGGGCCAACTGGATTACATAAAAAAAGTTTAAGTATAGCTAAAAAAATGCTATCTGATCTTAAGCCAAAGGTAATAAGGTTGCATGATGTAACACTTCCTTCAATCAAATCAAAATTAAAATCGATAAAAGCTCCTGATGTCTTGAGAGATTAAAATTTTCTTTAAAAAAAGCCTCAATTATAATTGAGGCTTTTTTATATATTTATTATAAAATAATTCAATAATGAAAAATTATAAAAATATACAAAGCTTAATAGGTGGCTATTTTGCTTTTTGTCTAACAGTTTTTGAGGTTAGTGATGTTTTTCTTGAAAGATTTAATATTGAGGGAGATTATTTCAATTATATATTTTCATTTTTAATTATTGTATTTATTGTTGGAGGGATTATTTTTTATTTAAAAAGTAAAAAAATAAAACAAAGTGAAAAAGTAGAAGTAAAATCTAATTCTAGCTATAAAGCTGTAAATGTTATTTTGATCATTTCACTATTCTTTTTATTTGGATATTATGCGTTTATGAATAGTAGTAAAAATGATTTACTAAATAAAGAATTACCTGAACTTATTGAGCTTTATGAAAACAACCAAGTTTTAGAAGTTTATCAAAAAGCTATTGTTTTAAAGGAAAAGTTTCCCGATAATAAAATAATAGCAAAATATTTTAATGATGTTACTGATTCAATCTCAATTGAAACAGGAACCACAGACTATGATATTTATTTCAGAATAAACAATGATAGTTTGAGTGATTGGAAATTTATAGGTAAAAGTTATAATCTTGATAGAGTTCCATTTGCAAGATTAGATTTGAAATTTGTAAATGGTGAAAATACTTTTATCTCGAGATATATTCATACATATTTTTTGAGACAAGGAAAAATGTCTTTTGTTTTTCCTGAAACCGACAAAGACATTCCTGAGGATCACATTTTATTTGCTGGTGTAAAAAATTCACTTTCTTTACCTGGTCTTGATCACTTAGATCCAGTAACTATGAATCCTTATTCGATTTCTAAATTTGAAGTTACGAATCAAGAATATTATGAATTTTTAAATTCTGATGCATACAACGATTCAAATAACTGGCCTTTTCCAATTGTTATTGATAAAAAAACTTTTACGTTAAGTGAAGTTAAATCAATTTTTATTGACGAGTATGGTGCTCAGGGTCCTTCAAATTGGAATTATGGTAATTTTCCAGATGGCCAAAAAGATTTTCCAGTTACAGGTATATCTTGGTTTGAAGCATATGCTTATTCAAAATATAAGGGATTAAGTTTGCCAAATATTTATCAATGGGAAAATGCAGCAAATTTATCTGGATCAACCAACCTTATAAAGCGAAGTAATTTTAGTAAAGAACAGTTGATTAGATATGATAATCAGGAAACAATGAATGTATTTGGAATATATAATCTTGCTGGAAATGTCAGAGAGTGGATGTCCAATCCTAACAATGATTCAAAAAAAAATAGAGCGATTCTTGGTGGTTGCTTTTTAGATGAAACATATTCTTATAATGATTACTATTCTCAAGATGCATTTGATAGATCAATAGGAAACGGAATTAGACTTGTATATAATCCTGATAAAAACCCTGAATTAAATAATGAATCTTTTGGTGTAGATGTTAGAGATTTTTTAAATACTGAAGATGTTTCTGATGATGTTTTTAAATATTACCTATCCCAATATGATTATGAATATTCTGATAAAAAAATTACTACTGAAAATATAGATTCTTTGTCTAATGGAATAGTAATTGAAAAATATCAAATGCCTGCAGGATATGGAGATGGAAAGGAGATCTTGACTGGCTATGTTTTTTATGACAAAAATATTAATGAAAAATATAAACCAATTATTTATTTTCCAGGCTCTAATGCTCTGCATACTCCAGAAGACGTTAATATGGTTGAAAGTTTCCCTTCAAGAATGCTTTACTTATTAAAAGAAGGGTATGCCGTAGTTCATCCTATCTATAAAAGCACATATAGTAGACAAGATGAACAAAGGTCAGATTATGGTGATATGTCAGATCAGTATAAAAACCATGTGATAATGTGGGGCAAAGATTATAAGAAAAGTATTGATTATATTTTTACTCGAAAGGATTTTGATTCAAGTAAATTATCATATCATGGAATTAGTTGGGGTGGGTTTATGGCTAATATTTTATTGCCTCTTGATGAAAGAGTTAAGTCAGCAGTTTTATTGGTAGCAGGATTAGAATTTCAAAAATGTAAAAAAGAGGTTGATGCACATTACTACACTAGAAGAATTAAAATTCCAACTATAATGCTTAACGGAAAATTTGATCAATATTTTCCTTATGAAACATCTCAAATACCAATGTATAAGTTAATTGATGTTAAGGAAGAAAATAAAAAACACTTCATCTACGAGTCAGGACATTATGTTCCAAGAAATGAATTGATTAAACAGCACTTAGAATGGTTAAATAAGTATTTGTAGTATAATCTAAATCAATATTTGTTTCAAGGATTTTAGAATCTTTTCTGGAATTGGAACAGGTTTTTTTCTAGATCTATTTACAAAAACATGAACAAACTCTCCATATGCAGAAACTTTTGTTTCTCCACTTTTAAAAATACCAATTCCATAGGTTACGGAGCTATTTCCAATTTTTATAACTATTATACCAGTATCTATTAATTCTGGATATGAAATGGGAGACAAATAGTTACAATTTGAATGAACGACATATCCTACAACATCTGATTTCTGAATATCTAAATTTGAATTTTCAATTAAATATTGATTAACCGCAGAATCAAAATAAGAGTAATAAGTAATATTATTAATGTGTCCATAAACATCATTATCTCTCCATCGAGAGGTCATTGAATAGAATTTTTTATAATCAGAACGATTCAATAATTTTTTTTCTGTCATTTTATTTTTTTAAATGATATTTCCAAAACACATATACTTAATATCTAAATAATCTTCTATTCCATATTTAGATCCCTCCCTGCCGTGTCCAGATAATTTAATTCCTCCAAAAGGGGCTATTTCTGTCGAAATCAATCCCTCATTGATGCCAACCATACCATATTCTAATTTCTCTGCAACATTCCAACACCTAGAAATATTTTGAGAATAAAAATAAGAAGCCAAGCCATATATAGTATCATTAGCGATATTAATTGCCTCTTTGTCTGTAGAAAATTTAAAAACAGGTGCAACTGGTCCAAAAATCTCCTCATTTGCTAATTTCATATTTGTATTTACATTTGAAATAATTGTTGGTTCATAGAAAAATTTATTTAAAGCTTTTCCTCCAGCTAAGATTTTACCTCCTTTTTTTATTGCATCTTCAACAAAAGATTCTGTTTTTTTTATGGCACTAGAATTAATCATAGGGCCAATACTAACTTCTGAATCCATTCCATTTCCAATTTTAAATTTTTCAACAGCTAAAATCAATTTTGATAAAAATTCATCATAAACTTTTTCATGAATAATAAAACGATTTACACAAATACATGTTTGTCCTGAATTTCTAAACTTTGATGCGATTGCACCTTCAACTGCATTATCGATATGCGCATCATCAAAAACAATAAAGGGGGCATTTCCTCCTAGTTCTAAGCTTAGTTTTTTCAATGTAGATGAGCTTTGTTTCATCAAAATTTTTCCAACTCGTGTTGACCCTGTAAAAGAAATTTTCTTTACCAAATTACTTTCACAAAGAATTTTTCCCATAGCAGATGGATTCTTACCTACAACTACATTGATAACTCCCGGAGGAAAACCTGCTTTATCAGCTAAATAAGCCAAAGCCAAAGCTGTTAAAGGAGATTCTTCAGTAGGCCTTATTATCACACTACAGCCAGCAGCTAGGGCTGGAGAAACTTTTCTTGTAATCATCGCTAAAGGAAAATTCCATGGAGTTATAGCTGCAACGACACCTACAGGCTGCTTTATCACGATCAGCCTTCTGTCCTTTGTGTGTGAAGGTATAATATCTCCATATGTTCTTTTCCCTTCCTCTGCAAACCATTTAACAAAAGATGCTCCATAATTAACCTCACCTTTACTTTCATTTATTGGTTTACCGCTTTCTAGAGTAATTATTTCTGAAAGCTGATTAGAATTTCTAATAATCAAATCACTCCATTTCTCAAGAATAGCAGACCTATGCTTGGCTGTTGTCTCTTTCCAGGTTTTGAAAGCTATGTTTGCGGCTTTAATTGCTTTTTTAGTCATTGAAGTTCCTCCATCTATGACACTTGAAATTTTTTCTCCATTAGCAGGATTATAAACATTAAAAGTTTTCTTTCCTGAACTAGACCATATTCCATTAACATATGACCTGTCAAAAATTAATTCATTTTTCATTTTATTTATTTACTAATATAATTTCTAATATAAAATTTTTAATTAAAAAACAATCTGTAAACACTTGCTAAACTCAGTATTTATAATATCTATTAAAAATTAATTGATTATATTTTATAAATTTGTAAAAAAATAAAGCTTGAGAAAAACTTTAAGTGTTTTACTTTTATTTTTAATCTTTTCATGTGCTAAAGAAGAGTTTAAAAACTATTTTTTATCTGTAATTGCTAACACAGGAGGAACTGTAAGTATTTTAGGTGGAGAATACGAAGCAGAGGGTAAATATGTTTCTGTTGGTGATGAGTATCCAGATGGAAAAGTCGTTACTATCAGGGCAACTCCAGATGAGGAGTATCGTTTTACAAAATGGTCAAATGGTGAAACTCAGAACCCCCTTAGTGTAATAGTTAATAAAGATGTTAATATTAATGCAAGTTTTCAAAAAGCAAAATATAATCTTATACTTTCAACTTATGGAAAAGGATCTATTGAAGAAGAGGTTGTTTCCTTAGGAAGAAATACTGATCCAAGATATAATTCTGGTTCTGTAATAAAATTAATAGCTATACCAGATTATGGATATAGATTTGTCAGATGGGATGGAGATTTGATTAGTAACGAAAACCCAGTAGAAGTAAATATAAATGCAGCAAAATCTATCATAGCAGTTTTTGAATTGATTACTGTTAATCTGAATATAAATATTTCGGGCGGAGAAGGGCAAGTTATTGAAGAACTTTTAGATATAAATAATTCTGGAAGAAATACCATATATAATTATGGAGATACTGTTCGTCTTACTCCACAGCCTGGAGAAGGTTATGATTTTATTGCTTGGAGTGAAGATTATGTTGGAGAAGAAAATCCTCTTGAACTAACTCTTACAGAATCCAAAACAATTCAAGCTAATTTTGATTTTGAACTCTTCAATAGGGTAGTGGGGAAATGGAAGGTAAGAAAGAAAAATACCAACAATAAAATCCCGTCATGGAATATGCACAGTGTGGTTTTTAGAAAAAACTATACTTACACTTTAAATTCAAACTCAGGACAAATTCAAGGAAATTTTAGGGTTACCTCTAATTCAGAGATAGAATTAGAAGATTATGGTTCAATTACAAATGTGCAAATGACTCAATCCACGGATGTAGAGTCAAACACATGGACTGAATTAAACTTTGATATTAATGTGCCTGGTGAGTTTGAGGGTCAGGTAGAGAGTGATGTAGATGAAAATTACGAAAGTGAAGTTAGTGAAACAGGAGAAGTTATTGATAAAACCTATGTTCCTGATGATAATTTTGAGCAAACACTTATTAATTTGGGATATGATGATGTTATGGATGATTATGTTAATACTTCAGCTATTTCTGATGTTCAACAATTAAATAATTCGGAATGGGCTGGCGTTATCTATGATTTAACTGGAGTGGAAGATTTTGTGGCTTTAACTAGTCTTCAAGCTGATAATATGGAAGTTTCTCAAATAGATATCTCTAATAATATTTATTTGGAAAATCTTTCTATACACTCTAATAATTTAACAGAATTAGACTTGTCAAGTAATGTGAACTTAAGTAATGTAATTATTAATAATAATCAGATTGAATCCATAAATTTAGAAAATAACGCATTATTATTTAGATTACTTTTAGATGGTAATAATATAACCTCAATAGATCTTTCTAACAATACTGAATTATCAGAATTGAACCTTAGTGGAAATAATTTAACCGCTATAGATTTATCAAACAATGCAAACCTAAGATTACTTAACCTTAGAAATGAATGTTCTGAATGTTCAACAATGCAAATTAGTTCAATAGATCTTTCCAACAATGCACTATTAGAAGAAATACAACTTTATAGAAACAAAATAGAATCAATTGATTTATCAAACAATCCAAACTTAAAGAGATTAGATTTAAATGATATTAGTTCGTTTAATGGTTTAATTGATCTGACTAAGAATATTGCTTTGGAAGATTTTGTTTGTGCTTGTAATATTGCGGCAATTGATCTTTCAAACAATAGCGAGTTAAAATTACTTTCAGTTGACAATAATATTTTAACTCAAATTGATGTTTCAAATAACTTAAAGCTTGAGCAGTTAAACCTTGGAAATAATAGACTTAATTCATTAGATGTCTCCAGTAATAACTTGCTTTTATCATTGAACACTCAAAACAACTCTGACCTTACTTGTATTAATGTTAATTCTAATCAACTTAATAATATTCCAAATGAGTGGAATATAGATCAAACTACACAATACTCTACAGAGTGTGAAATTATAACTCAAACAACTTATGTCCCAGACGATAATTTTGAGCAAGCTCTTATTGATTTGGGTTATGATGATGTTTTAGATGATACAGTTTTAACAAACAACATATCATCCTTAGAGCAACTAGTTTTAGAAAATCCAACAGAAGATAAAATCATCAAAGACCTCACAGGAATTGAAGATTTTGTAAATCTTGATAGATTGTTTATTGGAGGTAATGAGATTTCTCAAATTGATCTTTCAAATAATACTTTACTAGAATCTTTATTCGCTTATAACAATGATCTTACAGTATTAGATCTTTCTAATAATACTGAATTATCAGAATTGGATCTCAGTGGAAATAATTTAACTGCTATAGATTTATCAAACAATGCTAAATTAAGAATACTTAACCTCAGAAATGAATGTTCTGAGTGTTCAACAATGCAAATTAGTTCAATAGATCTTTCTAATAACCCACTATTAGAAGAAATACAACTTTACAGAAACACTATTGAATCAATTGATTTATCAAACAATCCAAATTTGAAAAAATTAGACTTAACAAATGTTAATGAGTTTAATGGAGCGTTAGATGTTTCAAATAACCCAAAATTAGAGGAGTTATATTGTAGCTGTCAAGTAAATAATATAGATGTTAGTAATAATTTGGAACTCAAAATATTAGATATGACAAATAACTCAATATCAGATATAGACCTTTCAAATAATAACAAGTTAGAATCATTAAAACTTAGAAATAATAAACTTATCTCTTTAGATATTTCATATAACAATTTACTTACTGGTTTAAATGTTATCAATAATATTGACCTTACTTGTATTAATGTTAGCCCTGACCAATTAGCAAATATTTCAAATGATTGGTTAAAAGATGAATCTGCAGAGTATTCAACTTCATGCGGTGTTGTAAAAACTAGTATTCCTGACAATAATTTTGAACAACACTTAATTGATTTAGGGTATGATGATATAATTGATGGTCTTGTAGTGACATCAAATATTAGTGATTTAACTTATTTAGATTTATCTGAAAAGAATATTTCAGATTTGACAGGAATTCAAGATTTTTTATCAATAGAAAGTTTAGTTGCAGCAGATAATCAGATTCAAGGATCTATTGATTTGACATATAATACAAAGCTTGTATCAGTTAATTTAGAAAAAAACAATCAGATTTCAGAGTTGTATCTTAATAATAATCCACTTTTAAAAACATTATTTCTATATGATAACAACAGCGTTTCAATCCTTGAAATTGGAAACTCACCTGAGTTAGAAGCTATCATCATTCACGGTAACCCAATTAAAAACCTTGACTTGTCAAATTCTTCCAAAATAATTGATATGAGGATGTGGAATTTAGACCTGGAAACTTTTGATTTATCTAATCAAACCCAGTTAGAAACTTTAAGAGCTCAAAATATTTTTAAATCAGCTGGAAAAACAATTGATTTAACAAATAATTCTTCACTGAAAATTATTGATTTAAGAAACAACTATCTTCAAAACATTGACTTGTCAAATAATAGTGATGCTGAAATAGTTTTATTGTCAGAAAATAATTTAAGTTCAATTGATTTAACTAATAATAGTAAAATCAAAGTTTTATCAGTTTACGTTAATGAACTTACAAGTTTAGATTTATCATCAATCGAGTCTCTTCACCTCTTTAGGGGACATAACAATGACTTTTCATGTATTAATTTATCTCAGGATCAACTCAATAATATTCCGCCAAGTTGTCAAGATCTGGATTTACCTGCTAACTCTGATAACCCAGAACAGGAAACTTGTTATGGCTGGGCATTAATTGATATAAATCAAATTTATGATTATACTTCGACTTGGGAAATACCAGAAGGAGCTGCATATTCGTTGAATTGCTCAGAGGATAATGGTAAAACTTATATACCAGATAATAATTTTGAGCAAGCTCTTATAGAACTTGGATATGATGATAATTTAGACAATTATGTGAATACAGTCAACATAAAAGATGTGACATCTTTAGCTATTCAAAATAGATCTCCAAATATCACAGATTTAACTGGAATTGAAGATTTCACGGCCTTGGAAAATTTGGAGGCATATGGTAATAGTTTATCATCTCTTGACCTTTCAAATAATACTAATCTTTTACAATTAAATTTGGATAACAATCAACTCATATCTCTTGATATATCAAATAGTCCAGAATTAAATTATATTTCTGCCGTTGGAAATGGCTTTGAATCTCTTGATGTGACAAATAATCCACTGTTAGATGGGCTAATAATTAATGGTTGCAATATTACTTCAATAGACCTGTCGAATAATCCAAAATTAACTGAGCTTCAAATGAATGGATTAGGGACTCTAACTTCTCTGGATGTTTCTAACAATCCTTTGTTGAGAGTGTTAGGACTAGAAAATTCTAAACTTGAATCAATTGATTTATCCAATAATATAGAGCTTGTAGAATTAATAATTAATAACAATAAGCTTACCTCATTAAATTTATCCAATAACACAAAACTAAAAACACTGAATTGCGCTTCTCAATTTGTTAATAATAATGGGGTGCTTAGTGATTTAAATATTTCTAATTGTCTTGATTTAGAAAGTTTAAATGTTGCCAACAACTCATTAACTTCAATTGATTTGAGTAGTTTGAATAATTTAACTGAACTTAGTGTAGCTACAAATCCTTTAACTTCCTTAGATATTTCAAACCTCACTAATCTTTCTTCATTTTTTGGATCAGTTAATGATTTAGAATGTATTAAAGTGAATCAAGATCAATTAGATAATACTCCTCAATCATGGGAAATTAATGATTCTACTACGTTATCTATTGATTGTTCTGGGCCGAATCCTGATATTTATCTAGATGATAACGGAATTACAATTAAGTGTGAAAATGCAGACGTTGGTGATACGGGAACTGTTAATGGAAAGGTTTATACAGTAGTTGGAAATTTACAAGATCTGTTAGTTAATAATTCTGAGGATGACTTTACATGTTTTTGTATATCTAAAGTTACAGAACTAAATAGCATGTTTGATGGTAATACTAATTTTAATCAAGATATAAGCAGCTGGGATACTTCAAACGTTACCACTATGGAGTATATGTTTAGGGATGCCTCAAGCTTTAATCAAGACATTGGTATTTGGAATACTTCAAGTGTTACAAACATTAAGGGTATGTTTAAAAGAGCAAATAATTTTAACCAAGATATTGGAGGTTGGGATATTAGTAATGTAGAAGGTATTCAGGAAATTTTTGCTGAAGCAAGATCATTTAATCAAGATATTGGCAATTGGGATATTTCAAAGGTATCAGGTATGTACGGAATGTTTAGTTATGCTGATTCATTTAATCAAGACATCAGTACCTGGGATACTTCAAATGTATCAAATATGCAACAGATGTTCGCTGGTGCAGTATCATTTAATCAAGATATTAGCAGCTGGGATACATCTAATGTGACTAATATGAGTTTAATGTTTCGTCAAGCTAATAGTTTTAACCAGGATTTGAGTAATTGGGATACATCAAATGTAACGACCATGGCCGAAATGTTCTACAATAACACTTCTTTTAATCAAGAAATTGGAAATTGGGATGTTTCAAATGTTACTAATATGAATCGAATGTTTAAAGAAACTTCGTTCAATCAAGATATAGGAAGCTGGGATACTTCTAGTGTAATAAATATGTCTGAAATGTTTTTTTTAGCCAGTGTTTTTAATCAAGATCTAGGCAGTTGGGATGTTTCAAGTGTAACAAACATGGAGAGTATGTTTAATGGAGCAAGTAATTTTAATCAAGACATTGGAGCTTGGAATACATCAAATGTAATTAATATGAGTTCAATGTTTGATGCATCAGCCTTTAATCAAAATATAGGAAATTGGAATACTTCAAATGTTACTAATATGTCTTCTATGTTTCTTAATACACCAACTTTTAATCAAGAAATTGGAAATTGGGATGTTTCAAATGTTACTAATATGGAAGCTATGTTTAAAAAAGCAAATAATTTTAACGGTGATATTAGTAATTGGAATATTTCAAGTGTAACAACCATGAAGGAAATGTTTTTTGCAGCAAATGCATTTGATCAAGATATTGGTGAATGGAACACTTCAAATGTTGAATACATGACTGGAGTTTTCAATTCAAATATAAACTTTGATCAAGATATTGGTAATTGGAATACTTCCAATGTAACTCAGATGCATTATATGTTTTTTAATGCTGAAAAATTTAATCAAGATATTAGTAGTTGGGATACTTCAAAGGTCACTAATATGAATGCAATGTTTTATAACACGGTTTTTAATCAAGATTTAAGTGGTTGGTGTGTTTCTAACCTGACAACAAAACCTGACAGTTTCAATGATAACTCAGCTTTAACAGATCAAAACCTTCCAATTTGGGGTACTTGTCCAGAAACTAACTCCAATGATTCAAACAAAATATTTTTTGAAAACAATACATGTAAATGTCCTGAGGGAACAGTTGGGGAAACAGCTGAAATTAATGATGTAGTATATAAAGTAGTTGATAATGAGACTATAGCTAATGAAATTCAAAATGGAAACTTCAATCTATGTACAACTCTTGTAACTGATATGAAAGAACTTTTCCAAGATAATTCTAATTTTAATTCTGTGATTAATTTTTGGGATACATCAAATGTTATTTCGATGGAAAGAATGTTTATTAACGCAACTTCATTCAATCAAAATATTGAAAATTGGGACACATCTAGCGTGATTAATATGAGAAGCATGTTAAGAGATGCTAAAAGTTTTAATCAAAACATTGGAAATTGGGACACATCTAATGTAATTGATATGAGTGCTATGTTTGTAGGTGCGCAAATGTTTTCGCAAGATATAGGAAGCTGGGACACTTCTAGTGTAACTAATATGAGTCAAATGTTTGAGGCTGCAACTTCATTCAATCAAAATATTGGAAATTGGAATACATCTAGTGTGATTACTATGAAAGGTATGTTCAGAGATGCGTCGGTTTTTAATCAAAATATTGGAAATTGGGATACTTCTAATGTGGGTGATATGGAACTCATGTTCTATTCAAGTCCATTTAATCAAGATATAGGTAATTGGAATACTTCGAGCGTTACTAATATGTCTTTTATGTTTCAACGTAATGCCTCATTTAATAAAGACATAGGTAGCTGGAATACTTCTAGTGTTACAACAATGGAATCAATGTTTAGGGAATCTTCTAATTTTAATCAAGACATTGGAGACTGGGATACGTCTAGCGTGATTGATATGAATATGATGTTTTATGATGCCTTAGTTTTTAATCAAGATATTGGGGATTGGAATACCTCAAATGTTACCAACATGAGTCACATGTTTAGAGGTGCTATCTTTAGTTTTTCTATAGGTAATTGGAACACCTCGCAAGTGGCCTTTATGGACTCTATGTTTCAAGATAACGAATTTTTTAATCAAGATATAGGTAATTGGGATACTTCTGCTGTCCAAAATATGAAAGAGATGTTTTATAATGCTGAAAGCTTTAATCAAGATATCAGCAATTGGAATACTTCAAATGTTACAAACATCAAAGGCATGTTTAAAAAAGCAGTTTCATTTGATCAAGATATAAGCTCTTGGAATACTGCAGCAGTTATCGATATGGAAGATCTTTTTTTTGAAAATACTTCTTTCAATTCAGATATAAGTTTGTGGGATACTTCAAATGTTACTAATATGGGTGGTGTGTTTTATAAAGCAACTTCGTTCAATCAAGATATAGGAAACTGGGATACCTCTAGTGTTACTAATATGAATCTAATGTTTTATAAAGCAACTTCGTTCAATAAAGATATAGGAAATTGGAGTACTTCTAGTGTTATAAATATGGGAGGTATGTTTGCTTTTGCTACGTCATTTAACCAAAACATTGGTAATTGGGACACTTCAAATGTTACTGATATGGATGAAATGTTTAAAAGCGCAAGTGCTTTTAATCAAGACTTAACAAGTTGGTGTGTTTCAAACATTACTTCAGAACCTACAGAGTTTAATTCTAACTCTTTTCTAACGGATGCAAACAAACCTGTTTGGGGTACTTGTCCGCAGTAAAATAATCTAACTTTATAATTTTTACTATTAAGAAAATAATTTTCATTAATTTCAAGTAACTGAATTTAAAATATTATGAGATTTAAATTAGCTTTTCTTTTTTTTATAGTCCTATGCTTTCATTCCTATTCTAACAATTCCAAAGACAGTATTGTAAACTCTCTGGAGTGGAGAAATATTGGGCCAGATAGAGGCGGGAGGTCATTGGCCGTTTCAGGTTCTTCGAGGATAAATGAATATTATTTTGGTGCTGTTGGAGGAGGTTTATGGAAAACAACAGATGGGGGACAAACTTGGAATCCAGTTACTGACGGACAAATAAAAAGTTCTTCTGTTGGAGCTGTAGCAGTTTCAAATTCTAACCCTGATATTGTATATATAGGCATGGGTGAAACAGAGTTGAGAGGAAATATTATGCAAGGTGATGGAGTTTATAAATCTATAGATGCAGGTTTAACATGGAATCATATTGGCCTTAAGGAAACTCAGGCAATTTCAAAAATCAGAGTTCATCCCTCTAACCCGGATATTGTATATGTCGCGGCATTAGGACATCCTTATGGTGAAAACAAAGAAAGAGGTGTGTTTAAATCTATTGATGGGGGTAAAAATTGGAAAAAAATATTGTATAAAAGTCCAAAAGCAGGGGCAATTGATATGATTCTTGATCCCAATAACCCTGAAACACTTTATGCATCTTTTTGGCAAGTATATAGAACTCCTTATAAAATGTTAGGTGGAGGCCCCGAATGTAGTCTATATAAATCTATTGATGGAGGTGAGTCTTGGATAGATATTTCTGAAAATGAAGGGTTTCCTAATCGTCCACTTGGTAAAATTGGAATTACTGTTTCTCCAGCAAATTCAAATAAATTATGGGCCTTAGTTGAATCTAATCAAGGAGGTGTTTATTCCTCTGAGGATGCAGGTAAATCATGGACTTTAGTCAATGACGAACGTAAATTAAGACAAAGAGCTTTCTATTATAGTAGAATTTATGCTGATCCAAAGGATGAAAATACTGTATATGCATTAAACACTGGATTTTATAAATCAATTGATGGAGGTAAAACTTTCGATGAACGAATTATTGTCCCCCATGGTGATAATCACGATTTATGGATAGATCCGGAAAATCCATCCAGAATGATTAATGCAAATGATGGAGGAGGATGTGTATCTGTTAATGGAGGAAAGACATGGACAGATCTTGATTTTCCAACATCTCAGTTATACCATATCATGGTAACAAAAGATTTTCCATACTACGTTTGTGGAGCACAACAAGATAATTCAACTATGTGTGTTCCTTCAGAGGGATGGAACTTCAAGCAAGCAAGAGGTCCTCACAAACAATATTACTATCCAGTAGGTGGAGGTGAATCAGGCTACATTACACAACATCCATCAAATTTGGATTGGTTTTATGCAGGAAGTCAAGGTGCTTTGCTAACGAAATTCGATAGATCTACCGGTTTTAAAAGAGATATTCAAGTATTCCCTCGGTTTTTTTCTGGAGAACCTGCAAGTGCTTTGCCTGAAAGATGGCAATGGACTTTTCCAATCATCTTTTCACCTTTAAACTCTAATAGATTATATACCAGCTCCCAGCATGTGTGGATGTCTGAGGATGATGGGCAAAGTTGGAAAAAAATAAGCCCAGATCTAACATATGCAGATCCTAAAACACTTGGAAAAACTGGTGGAGTTATAACAAATGATATGAATGGTCCAGAAATTTATGCTACTATTTTTTCTTTAGTTCCATCTAGTTATGACCAAAACACATTGTGGGCTGGTTCTGATGATGGATTGATCCACATAACTCAAGATCATGGTAAATCATGGAGAAATATAACACCTCCTGATATGCCAAAAGATACTAGAATTAGTATTATTGAGGAGTCTAAGCATAAACCTGGGACTATATACGTAGCTGCTAAAAGATATCAAATGGATGATAGAAAGCCCTATTTATGGAAAACTCATGATTATGGTCAAACTTGGAAAAAAATCATTAATGGTATAAGAAATGATGATTTTCTTCATGTGATTCGTGAGGATTTAAAAGTTCCAGGATTATTGTATGCTGGTGGTGAGCATGAAGTATGGGTTTCTTATAATGATGGAGATGATTGGAAGTCCATAAGCTTAAATTTACCAGACACTCAGATTTCAGACCTAATCGTCACTGAAAAAGATTTAGTTGTTGGAACTCACGGGAGATCAGTATATATTCTTGATGATATTTCACCCATTAGAGAAATGTCCAAAGTTAATATTGAAAATTCACATCTTTATGATGTGTATTTTGCTACAAGAAGAGTTCAAGATGCTGAAATTAAATATTATCTTCCTCAAACTCCTAAAAAGTTGTCAATCAAAATATTTGACAGTAAAAATAAAATTGTGTTAGAAAAAGAAGGAGTTTTAGAAGATCAATCAGATGATAATTCTTCTTCATGGTTTGGAGCAGACAATAAGAATCCTTCAATGGACATTGGATTAAATAACTATAAGTGGAATTTAAGGTATCAAGGTGCAACAGATTTTGATGGCATGATTATTTGGTCTGCAAAGCCTTCACTCGGACCAATCGCTCCCCCTGGTAAATATAAAGTCCAGCTAATTGTAGATGATAAAACTCATGAATCTATTTTTGAAGTTAGAAAAGATCCAAGAATAGCTGTTTCAGATTCTGTTATTAATGAACAATTTAATTTTGCGATGAGTATAATGATGCAAACTGATCTTGCAAACAAAAGTGTAATTGAAATTCGAGAAATTAAAGAAAAATTAAATAATTTACTTCCTGCCTCTTCTGCATCAAAACAAAAAAAAATAAGTTCATTAATTAATGATCTTGAAAAAATCGAATCCAATATATATCAGGTCAAGAATCAAAGTGGTCAAGATCCTTTAAATTTCCCAATTAAAGTAAATAATAGATTGGCTTATTTGAGAAAAAGTGTAGAAAGTGGAGATGGTCTTCCAACCAAGGGTTCAATTGAAGTTTTTGAAATTTTAAAAAATGAACTTTCAGTTTATGTAAAAGAACTTAAAAAGTTAAAAACTAAAGCCAAAGATTTAATATAATTAAAGACATAACTTCAAAATTAATTTATCATTAAGCTTAGTGACTTAATTAGCTCTTGATTTTGAATTTTAAGTTCATTCAAAAGGTTTTCAAACGAGTTAGTTTTAATCTTCCGCTCATAGAGTAGCTGTTGAAATTTCATATTATTTAATTGCTCCAAAAGAATTTCAGGGCTTAAAGGCACTTCTGATTTTTGAGTAGATGAGTCTTGATTATAAAGTGATTTAAGATTATGCATTCCAACATCACTTAAATAAGGTCTAATTTTGTTATGCACTATATCAATATACTCTATAAAAATATCTGTTACTTGATCTTCCTTTAAAAAATAGCTTTGAAGTAGTTTTCTGATAAAATCATCTTCAAGACTACTAACAGACTCAGAATGATTTCTCTGAGAAATTGGACGAAAATCTGAAGAGTATCTGATAAGACCAATTGACTCAATGCTTAACCTTGTCTTATTATCAAATATTTTAGAAATTAAATTATCTATCAGATTCATTTGGCCTGATACTTCGCTTAAAGATTTATTGATATGAATAAAATCTAATTTTAAATCTTCGATTATGTTTTTGGTTAAAAGTTCCTGCTTTTGAAAGTTATTTCGTTCTTCATTCCAATTATTAATACTTAGGGCTATCAAAATTCCTATTACAACTAAAATAATTTCTCCAACAGCATATTTTAAATACTCGCTATTTTTATTTTTTGTCAATAAATTTTGTCGAATTTTTCTAAAAAATTTTATCATTCGCTTTAAAATTGATCAACACTTCTATATGCTTCAATCACATCAAGTTCTCCTCTTTTACCTTTAATTGAATTGCCATGCTCCATTCCCAAAATACCATCAAATCCTTTTTTATGTATGTATTTAAAAATATTTTTATAATTAATTTCTCCTGTAGTAGGTTCATTTCGTCCAGGATTATCTCCAATTTGAAAATAGCCTATTTCATCCCAGCATTTTTCAATATTCGGAATCAAGTTTCCCTCTTGAATTTGTTGATGATATATATCAAAAAGAATTTTACACGATGGGGAGTTAACCGATTTACATATTTCATATGCCTGTGGACTCTCAGTTAAAAATAGGCCAGGATGATCTCTGAAGTTTAAAGGTTCTAGAACCATTATAATCCCATGGGGTTCTAATAATGCAGAAGCTTGTTTAAGACTTTCAACAACATGAGCTGTTTGATAGGCTAAATTTTGACTTAAATCAACATGTCCAGGAACTACAGTCATCCACTTTGCATTAACTCGCTTTGCAACAGTAATTGATTGTTTAATATAATTCAAAAACTCTTCTCTCATGCTTTGATCTCCACTTGCTAAATTTGGTTTGTTCCAATAAATTTTATGAGCAACAAAAACACCCATTTGAATATTACGCTTAGTCATGGTTTCTGCCATTTCATTTTGTAATTTAATATCCCTAATTCGCATATCGTTATCTTCAAAAGCTACAAATCCCTGATCAGCCATAAAATTTAGTTGATCGATAGGGTTATCACCTGCATGATTACGAAACATACCTAAATGCGGAGCATAATTTAACCTAAATGGTTTTTTTAATGAACTTTGAATATTATTCGCAAAGCTGGAGGGCCCTGAAAGTAATCCTAAACTTGAAACACCTAATAATTGTGAAAAATTTCTTCTGTTCATAATTATATAAATTTAGTTTTTCCAGGAGTTGGAATAGGATAGTATCCATTTGAATCTGGAACTGAAGGAGGTATACTATCCCATGTTAAAGATTCTGGCATTAAATGTAATTGAGAATTTAAAGCCTCTTCAAAAGTAATTTTTTTACCAGTATAAGTAGCCATTCTTCCTAAAATAGCGGAAAGAGTACTTTTGGCACCATTTTCAGTATCTGAAATTACACCTCCACTGCGAATTGAAGCAAATAATTTATCGTGTTCTACTTGATATGGATTAGCGTCTTGCTCGCCCTCTGAAACTCGATCATAATATGGCTCTTTATTGGAATATTTATACTGTAAACTTCCATCCAAGTTAGTAATATTGCCTTTTCCAGTTTCAACGCCACCTTTGGTTCCCTGAAAAACTTCATCTACTTTACTCATTGTTCCTGGAATATGACGACACTGACTTGAGATAACTGCACCACTAGGATAAGTAAATTCAACAAAATGGTGATCAAATATCTCACCATGATCTTTTCCCTTTCTCACTTGACGACCACCCATACCTTGAGCTGATAATGGATAATCACCAATAAACCAATTAGCAACATCAATATTGTGAATGTGTTGTTCTAAAATGTGATCTCCACACAACCAATTAAAATAGTACCAATTTCGCATTTGATATTCCAATTCAGATTGACCAGCTTTGCGTTTTTTTACCCAAACACCAGCATCATTCCAATAAACTTGTCCACTTCTTATTTTTCCTATAGCACCATTATCAATTCTTTTTTTTAAGTCAATATATTTGGATTGATAGTGTCGTTGTAAGCCAACTACAACATTAAGTTTTTTTTCTTTCGCTATTTTAGCCATTTCTAATACTTTTCGAACACCTACTGGATCAGTTGCTACTGGCTTTTCCATAAAAACATGCTTATCGTTATTAATAGCATATTCAAAATGGTATGGACGAAATCCTGGAGGAGTAGTTAAAATAACGACATCTGCTAAATCAATAGCTTTTTTATAAGCATCAAAACCTACAAAACGATTTTTTTCTTTGACATTTATTTTTTTCTCATCACCAAAATGTTCCTGGATCCCTTTTAAACTTTTTTCAATTCGATCAGGAAAAGCATCCGCCATAGCTACCAGCTCAACATCAGGGTCCGCTGTTAATGCCTGAACAGTTGCTCCTGAGCCACGTCCACCACAGCCAACTATGGCAAGCTTTAATTTTTTATTTCCAAAGGTTGGAGCCATAAAATTCATTTGAAGTGGAGTGGTTATTACCGCACCTGTAGCAAGAGTGCTAGTTTTAATAAAATTTCTTCTTGAATTATTTTTTTTTTCCATAGGGTTAACTTTTATTTAATTATTCCAATATTTTTTTTGTATTTCTGTTTCAGGAGTCACTAAAGGACGAACGATTCGGAAACCTACAAAAGGTGCGTCAGTATGCCACCATAAACTTTTGGGTATTTGTGGATCACGCTGTTTCCATCTTTTTGTTGACCCCCTTCTTGTAGCACTTCTTAATCTTGTTGGTCGATCCATCCATGAACCCCCTCGAACTACTCTAGGATAGGTCTTTGTTGGTTCAAGATAAGGATTATTATTTCCTTTCTTTTTCCTTTCCTGATAAGCTTTTATTTCATATCTGTCTAGGGTCCACTCTGCTACATTACCATGCATATCAAAGAGTCCCCATTTATTGGGTTTTTTTAAACCCACTTTATGATATTTATCACCTGAATTATCCAGAAACCATGCATAATTAGACAAATCTTCACTAGCTTCATCAAAAGAATATGGTGAGTTGCTTCCTGCTCTACAAGCATATTCCCATTCAGCTTCTGTGGGTAAGCGATAAAAATTTCCAGTCATCGCCGATAACCATTCACAAAATTTAACTGCGGCTAATTGTGTCATGCAAATAGCTGGATATCCATCTGTACCCATTCCAAAACTCATGTCTGTATAAGGTGTTGTAGCACCAGAAATAGCATCCACCTCTATATCAACCTCCTGATCGAGATAAGTATTTTTTTGATATTTATCAATAGTTCTTTCCATAAATAGTGTATACAAATCCCAAGTAGTTTCATACTCTGCCATCCAAAATGGATCAATGTAAACTTCATGCTGAGGACCCTCATCTGCAAAATGTCCTTTTTCGGTAGATGGACTTCCCATAATGAACGTCCCTCCAGGTATATATAACATTGATATTGATTCTTCTGTTCCTGGAAGTTTTTGTTTATAGTTTAGTTGTCCATAACTTAAATTGGTTGATATGAATATTAAAAGTATAAGTCCTAGATATTTGTTAAACATGAAAACTTTAGAAATTTTTACAATGGGTTTTGTATTTTAAAAATTATATATCTTAAAAGATTTATACAATAATAATTCAATACAATATAATCAAATATTAAAATCAATTTTATTTTTTTTTAATAGTGTTAAATGTTTTTTTAAATTAAATGACCTAAAATAATCCATGAAAATTATTATTGCTCCAGATAAATTTAAGGGATCGCTGAGTTCCATAGAAGTTTGTAATTCACTGACTAAAGGGTTGAAAATGAATAATTCTAACCTAAATATTATTTCTTGTCCTATGGCAGATGGAGGGGATGGTTCATTAGAAATAATAAATCATTATCTAGATTTAAAATCAGTTGAAATAACAGTGAATGATCCGTTATTTCGCCCGATAAAATCAATTTATTATATCTACGAAAATATCGCTTACATTGAAATGTCCTCAGCGACTGGCCTTGCTTTACTTAAAAAAGAAGATCGTAATTGTATGAATACTTCTTCATATGGAACTGGAGAATTAATTGTTGATGCCATACAAAAAGGGGTCTCAAGCATATATTTATTTATTGGTGGAAGCGCAACAAATGATGGAGGAATAGGTATGGCTTCAGCTTTGGGTTATCGATTTTATGATTCTTCAGAAAACATACTATCTCCAATAGGAAGAAACCTCATATTAATTAACCGAATAGATCAAAGTGGAGTAAAATTTAATTCTCAAGAAGTTAACGTAAAAGTGGTCTGTGATGTTAATAATACTTTTTTTGGTAAAGATGGAGCGGCATATGTTTATGCTGCGCAAAAAGGAGCTAACTCAATTGAAATCAAACAACTTGAACAAGGAATGATTAACTTAGCTTCAAAACTTCTCAAATATGATTTTCCGGATATTGCTAATGTTCCAAGAGGAGGGGCTGCAGGAGGATTAGGAGGTGGTTCAATTGCCTTTCTTGGAGCACAATTAATTTCTGGGACTCAAAATTTTATAGAAATTACTAAGTTGAAAAAATTAATAAAAGATTGTGATTTAGTTATAACCGGAGAAGGTAAATTAGATATGCAAACCATACATGGAAAGGTCATTAGTGGTGTGTGTAAGATTTCCAAACAATTTAATAAACCAATTATCGCAGTTTGTGGAATTGCAGAAATGACTATGTCTGATATGCTAGGATTAAAAAAGGTTTATACCATAATTGATAGGGCAAATTCTGTTGATGATGCTATTCAAAATGTAGAACAATATTTAATTCAAATAGGGGCAAATATTATAGATGATATTAAAGATTGGTATTTAACTAAAAAATAAAAACTAAATTATGTTAAAAAAACTTCCTTTAGGTACTTTAATAAATGTAGCAGCAATTTTAATAGGTAGTGGAATAGGTCTGCTTTTAAAAGAATCATTTTCTGAAAATATTAAAACTATTATATTTCAAGCTATAGGTTTAGGAACATTTCTAATAGGTATTATGATGAGTTTAAAATTACCAGATGGATTATTACTGCACTTAATTTTTAGTCTAATAATTGGTGGAATTATTGGACAAATTATAGGCTTAGATGTAATTTTTGCCAATTTAGGGGATAATTTAAAAGGATCTTTAAATGTTACTGATGAAGGTTTTACTCAAGGTTTAATCACTGCATTTTTAATTTTTTGTATAGGCTCTATGACTATCGTTGGTGCAATTGAAGAAGGGATATCAGGTAAAAAAGAATTACTTCTAATAAAATCTCTTTTAGATGGTATCACTGCGATTGCATTAGCCTCTAGTTTTGGGATAGGAGTTCTATTTTCAGTTATTCCGTTACTTATCTTTCAAGGAGGAATAACATTATTAGCAAAACAAGTGCAAAAATTCTTTGATGAAAAAATGGTTCAAGCATTAAGTGCTACTGGAGGTTTGTTAATAGTTGCATTAAGTATAAATATATTGCAATTAGGAAAATTAACAATTGAAAATTTATTGCCATCTATTGTTGTAATAGGAATTTTAGTTTGGATGCAAAAGTTGATTAAAAAACCCTAACATATTAATAATAAATATATTAGGGAATTGTATTGTGGAGTCGGAGGGAATCGAACCCTCGTCCAAACACGCCATAAAAAAGCGTTCTACAAGCTTAGTTTTTGTATAATTTTAGACTTATTGCCGTACAAAAACAGGCTACAATAAGCTTAGCATATTAAAGTTGAAAAAAACGAAAAATGCGTTCGTTTTTCGATGTTGACCTTTATGGTGCCTCTAAATTAATCGCCGTCAACAAGGGCTATTATGAGACATCCAGCTTTCTGACCTAGTCAGAACTTGGCAATAACCTACTTTAATTCAGTTATTATGCAGCTAGAGCGTAATTGTTTTCGCCATTTAAAAGTGTGAGACATGTTATTTACGAGCTAATGTATCAACGCTCGACCTGCTTACTTAATCATTAAACATGCTGTCAAAACCAGTCGACCCCATAATTTCAAAGAGCATTTTGAAAAATCAAAACCTTACAAAGATAATTAATATTGAATTTTTAAACTATTGTTAATTAATTACTTTGCGAATTTCAGATAACTTATTTAGTAATGGTTTAAGATTTTCAAGCTTGAGCATGTTTGCGCCATCACTTTTTGCGTTTTTTGGATCAAAATGAGTTTCTATAAATAATCCATCTACTCCTACAGCAATTCCGGCCTTTGCTATTGTTGAAATTGCTTTAGGGTTACCTCCAGTTACACCATCATTTTGATTTGGTTTTTGAAGTGAGTGAGTTACATCGAGTATGGTTGGAGCAATTTCTTTCATTGCAGGTATGCCTCTGAAATCAACAATAAGATCTTGGTAGCCAAATTGAGTTCCTCTGTCTGTAATCCAAACATTATTATTTCCCGAATCAATAACTTTTTGAACAGCATATTTCATGCTTTCAGGACTCATAAACTGTCCTTTTTTAAGGTTAATTATTTTTCCTGTCTTTGATGCTGCTACAACTAAATCTGTTTGTCTAACAAGGAAAGCAGGGACTTGAAGAATATCAACATAATTTGCCGCTTTTTTAGCATCATCAACTTCGTGGATGTCTGTAAGTGTAGGAATATCAAATGTTTCTCCTACTTTATTTAAAATCTTCAAGGCTTTTTCATCACCAATTCCGGTAAAGCTATCTATTCTACTTCTATTAGCTTTTTTAAAACTTCCTTTAAATATATATGGGATATTAAGATCATAACAAACTTCTACAATCTTTTCTGCGATTTTTAACGCCATATTTTCTCCTTCAATCGCACAAGGACCTGCAATTAAAAAGAACTGGCCGCTTTTTTTGTGTTTTATTTTGGGAACATTATCAATCATCATAATATTTTAAACAAATGTACAATAATTATAGTGTCTGTTTCATGTGTTAAAGAATCTTGATTTTTAAATCGTTTAGAATTTGAATATGCTATATTTGCCAAAATTTTGAACTTGAAATGCAAAAATTAAGGAACATAGCTATAATTGCACATGTTGATCATGGCAAGACAACCTTAGTTGATAAGATTCTACATCATTGTTCTTTATTTCGAGATAATCAGGAAATTGGGGAATTAATTTTAGATAATAATGACCTTGAAAGAGAAAGGGGAATAACTATTTTATCTAAAAATGTTTCTGTTCTATACAAGCAAACAAAAATAAATATAATAGATACCCCTGGCCATGCTGATTTTGGTGGTGAGGTGGAAAGGGTATTAAATATGGCAGATGGAGTTTTACTCCTTGTTGATGCTTTTGAGGGGCCAATGCCCCAAACGAGATTTGTTCTCCAAAAAGCAATTGACCTAAAATTGAAGCCTTTAGTTGTAATTAATAAAGTTGACAAAGAAAATTGTACCCCCGAGGAGGTTCATGAAGCTGTTTTTGATTTAATGTTTGAGCTTGGTGCGGAGGAGTGGCAACTTGACTTTCCAACAGTTTATGGGTCTGCAAAAAACAACTGGATGGGACAAGACTGGAAAAAGCCAACAGATTCTATTGAACCTTTAATAGATATGGTTTTAGAGCATGTTCCAGCTCCTAAAATTTCTGAAGGATCTATACAAATGTTGATTACCTCTCTAGATTATTCATCCTTCACAGGGAGAATAGCAATTGGAAGATTGCAAAGAGGGTCTTTAATTTCTAATATGCAGGTAAGTCTTTGTAAAAGAGATGGTCAAATAGAAAAATCAAAAATTAAAGAACTACATGTTTTTGATGGTCTAGGAAGAAAAAAAGTCGATGAGGTAGTTGCGGGGGATTTATGTGCTATAGTTGGATTAGAAAATTTTGAGATTGGAGATACAGTAGCTGATTTTTTGAACCCTGAAGCCCTCCCAACAATTAGTATTGATGAGCCAACCATGAGCATGTTGTTTACTATTAACGACTCTCCTTTTTTCGGCAAAGACGGAAAGTATGTAACCTCTCGACACATAAAAGATCGTTTAGAAAAAGAGCTAGAGAAAAACCTAGCTATGAGTTTGGAATTGACTGACTCAGCAGATAAATTTATAGTTTTTGGTAGAGGAGTTTTGCACCTTTCTGTTTTGATTGAAACTATGAGAAGGGAGGGTTATGAAATTCAGATAGGTCAACCTCAAGTCATAATTAAAGAGATTAATGGAGTTAAACACGAGCCTATTGAAGAGCTTACTATAGATTTACCAGAAAGTGTTTCTGGTAAAGCGATTGAAATGGTTACACTACGTAAGGGAGAAATGTCAAGTATGACTCCAAAAGGAAGTAGGATGGTTTGCGAATTTATTATTCCTTCAAGAGGAATAATTGGTTTAAGAAATCAATTACTCACAGCAACAGCTGGAGAAGCAATTATGAATCATCGATTTAAAGAGTTTCAGCCATTTAAGGGTAATATTCCAAGTAGAATTAATGGTTCTATGATTTCTATGGAAAAAGGCACTGCCATTCCATATTCACTTGATAAACTTCAGGATAGAGGTAAGTTTTTCATAGGGCCTAACGAAGAGGTTTATACTGGTCAAGTAATTGGGGAAAACTCAAGGGGTGACGATATGGTTGTTAATGTGACAAAAACAAAAAAATTATCAAATGTTAGAGCGGCTGGCTCTGATGATAAAGTAAAGTTAGCTCCCCCTATTAAATTTTCATTAGAGGAAGCGTTGGAATATATACAAAGTGATGAGTATGTAGAGGTGACTCCTAAATTTATTAGGCTTAGAAAAGTTTTTTTAGATGAAAATGAAAGAAAAAGAGTTTCTTTAAAGTCTTAATCTTCTTTTGCTATAACCTCAAAAATTTTTCCATTCTCACATTGAAATATTTTACCAGGAAATTTCATTATCATATTGTAATCATGAGTTGCCATTAATACTGTTATTCCACTTTCGTGAAGTTTTTTAAGTAAATGCATTATTGTTTGACTGGTGTCAGGATCAAGATTTCCTGTGGGTTCATCTGCAATTATTAATTCTGGCTCATTTAAAAGCGCACGAGCAATAGAGATCCTTTGCTGTTCTCCACCTGACAATTCAAAAGGATATTTTTCCATTGGTGTATTAATAGAAACAAGTCTCAAAACTTCCTGAATCTTATTTTTAATTTTAATTTTATCTTTCCATCCTGTTGCCCTGAGAACAAAATTCAGATTTTCAAAAATTGTCATATCCTGAAGTAATTTGAAATCTTGAAAAACAACACCAATTTTTCTTCTCAATAAGTGAATTTGATTATTCTTAATTTTTTTTAAATCAAAACCTACCACATTTCCATCTCCACTAGTTATCTGAATATCCCCATACAAGGTTTTTATTAAACTACTTTTTCCACTACCAGTTTTACCGATTAAAAAAACAAATTCCCCAGAATTAATTTTAAAGTCCAAGTCTTCGAAAACAATTTTATTTCTTTGACTAATTGTTGCAGAATTTAATGAAACTACCCCCATTTTTTTTTAAAGTGTAAGTAAAAATACCTTTTAAGTGGAATTATTTCTAATAATTGTTGATAAAATATAACTTTTTTAAGAATGTAACGTTATTATTAAGCAGAGTAAATATGGTAATTTTGAATATGTTTCTTAATAGGTTTCCTCATTTTTTAATTTTTCTATTCGCATCTTTTGTTTGTGCGCAAAGTTTTCAGTTTGATAACTATGACCGCTCAAGAAATATGTTTCATAATAATTCATATTCTAATGCGATTTCTTCACTAAACTTTATAGTAAAAACAAAAGAAAAACAACTTTCTAGAGACTACCTTGTTTTATTATCTTCTCTAAGAAAAAATCAAAAAGGTGCTGACAGACAGCTACCTTATTTTATAAAAAAATATCCTTTAAGCGCCTTAGGAGATATACTGCCTTTTGATCTTGCTAATTTTTATTTTGAAAATCAAAAATACTCATATGCATTAAAGTGGTATCAAAATTTAAATGAAAATCAATTGACAAAGTCTTTGAGAAATCAATTTAATTTTAACAAAGGGTACTCTTTATTTCATGTTAAAAGATATAAAGCAGCAAAGCCATTTCTTGACAAGGTCAAGTCTGTACCTAAGTACATTTCCGATGCTCATTATTACTTAGGTCACATATCGTATCAATTAAATGATTATGAAAATGCTAATGCTAATTTTAATTTAGTTGATAAGGATTCTAAGCAAAATGATTTAGCATATTTTCAAGTTGAAATGAATTATAAATTAGGGCGATTTCAAAAAGCCTGTGAATTAGGAGTTGATTTAATTTCTAAAATTAATGAATCAGAAAGATCAGAATTATCAAAGATAATAGGAGAAAGCTATTTTAACTTAAAAAAGTATGATGAAGCTTTAAGTTATTTAAAAAACTATAATGGTAACAATGGAAAGTGGTCAAATAATGATTTTTATCAATTAGGTTATACCTACTTTGTTTTGGGTGATTATATTAATGCAATAGATCAGTTTAATAAAATTATTGATAATTCAAATGCATTGGCTCAAAATGCATTTTATCATCTAGGAGACAGTTACCTCAAGGTTGATAAGAAAATAGAGGCTTTAAATGCATTCAAAACAGCATCTGAAATGAAATATGATGAAATAATCACTGAAGATGCTTTGTTACAGTACGCTAAATTAGGCTACGAGTCGGGAAATCCATTTGAATCTTCCCAAAAAGTTATGATTCGCTTTCTTAACTTATTTCCAAAAAATAAAAATGTAGAGGAAGTAGAGTATTTATTAGCTTCTTCATACAAACAGAAAGGTAATTATGATGCAGCTATATCAATTTTGGAGTCTGGAGGTCGGTATAAAGATAATGATGCGCTCCAATCAGTTTTATATCTAAAAGGGATTTCACTTTATGATTCTGGAGATTATTTAACTGCTGAGTTATTCTTTTCTAGGGCAATTAAAATAGAAAGATTTAATGATATTGCTGCCAAAAGCTTATATTGGAAAGGACAGTCTCAATTCGAATTAGGATCATATTCAAGTGCTCAAAAATCATATAATGATTATTTAAGCTTATCAACACAGCTAAATCAAAAATTACGTGATGTTTTTTGGTATGAAATAGGATACACTTATTTTAAACTGAAAAACTATCCATTAGCAATAGATTGTTTTAATAAACAACTAAGTAATAAAACTAGAATAAATCCAAGTTATAAGATTGATACTTATTTAAGATTAGCTGATAGTTATTTTGCAAATTCAAATTATTGGAAGGCTCTTGATAACTACAACGCTTCAATCGATATGTCTGATAAAGATATAAGCTATCCTTTATTCCAAAAGGCCCTATCATATGGTTTTTTACAAAAAATAGAGAATAAAATAAAAGTATTAATTGATTTAAGTTCAGAAGATCAGGATCATTTTATTGTCGACAAATCATTATATGAGCTAGCTAAAACATACACATCTATTAAACAGTTTGACAGTGCTCTAGAGGTTTATAATAGTCTAATAAAACGGTTTCCAAACAGTAACTATTTAAGTAGAAGTTATCTTAACCGTGGATTAATTTTGTTTAATACTGAAAGGCTATTAGAGTCTAAAGAAGTTTTAGAGTTAGTTGTTGAAAAATTTAGAAATGATAGAATCACTACCCAAGCTTTAAATTCTTTAAAAGAAATATCTATTGAATTAGGAGAAGTTGATGTTTTTTCTGACTGGTTGGAAAGTCAAAACATAAGATCATTTAGCGAGGGAGATCTTGCAAGCTCTGCATTTGAAGCAGCTGAAAAATTTTATTTTGATAAAAAAAATCGTCTTGCAGAAAGACAAATTAAAGATTTCATAATTAGATACCCAGATTACAGTGGGTTGTCAATTTTAAGATATTATTTGGCAGATATTTATTTTCAAAACAAAGATTGGGAAAATGCTATAATTAATTATGATTACATTCTGGAGTTAAAAAATCATGAGTATACCGAGAGATCTTTAGTTAACTCTAGTTTGGCTCTTCAAAACCTGAAAGATAGCCAAAAATTAATTTCTAGGTTGTTAAGACTAAAAGAAACAGCTTTTTACAGTGAAAATAAAAAATTTGCTCTGTACAACCTTATGAAAGAGTATTTTAAAGTTGGTGAATATTCCAACTCTATTATGCTATCTGAGGAGGTTTTAAGTGATGAAAATTTGGATTCAAATGTACGCTGGGATGCTTTAGAGATTAATGCTCGTTCAGCTTTAATTTTAAAAGATTCCTCTCAGGCTTTTAGTAGGTTTGAAGAATTAGAGAATTCTCCAAAAAAAACATTAGCTGCAGAAGCAAATTTTTACAAAGCTTTTAAGTTATCTAAACAAAAAAAGTACGATTTATCGAATAAAGTTATTGCTGATTTATCCAAATTTTATGGAAGTTCAGAATATTGGAATGCAAGAAGTATTTTGTTAATGGCCAATAATTTTAAAAATTTGAATGATTACTTCCAATCAAAATATTTATTGGAAACTCTAATCGAAAACTTCACAAAATATCCTGAAATAATTATAAAAGCAAAACAGATGCTTGTTAAAGTTAAATCTAAAGTTTCAGATCAAAACTCTTCGGTTGAATTAAATTCAAAGTCAAATGATTAAAAGTTTTTATAGATTATTTCTGTTTTTAACTTTTTCATTTGTGTATTGTCAAGACGATGATGCGAAAATTAAAGTAGAAAAAATTACTGTTTCAAAGTCATATGCTCCAGAACTTACAAATATTATCAAGATTAGATCTTCAACTTCAGTTAAGGATATGATTTTGAGTGATAATATTAGTGTTACTTACAAATTAATTGATACGCCTGTTGTTTCCACATTTCAACCCAATAAAGCTAGTCCTTTAACCCTTCAAAGAAACTCTAGTAAAGATCTCGATTTTAACAGTCAGTTTGATTTTGGCCTTGGAACTTTTGGTCAATCAAATATTGATTTAAGTAGTCACATAGATTTTGATCAATCTCAAGAGTTAGGTATAGATATTATTAATACTAATTATGGGAATATTGAATCATCAATAATAAATAGTGATGAATCCAGATTTATTTTTGGAATAAATCACATCTATTCCTCCAAAAAATTTCAATCTCTTCACAAATTATTTTTAGAAAACCACACTACAAATTATTATGGTATTGAAGGCCAATCAGTTGTGTTGTCAGATCCATTCATCTTAAATAAAATCATTAGCAAACAACATAGAAGTAAAGTAAATTTATTCTCAAGATGGAAGATTTACAATAGCTTTTTAAAAGAAGCTGACATAGATTTTATTCTTCTTGACGACAGTTTTGATTCCAAGGAAGAAAAAGTTGATTTTAAGATCGATTTTTTATTTCCAATATTAGGAACTAGTCTTCAGGTAATTCCTAAATTTTCATATATAAATTCTTTTTTTAAAAATGATTATTTTAAAAATAGGAGCATAAAATCCTTTTATACCAGGGTTGAAACATTAGTAAAATTTGGTAATATTGAAAACAAACTTAAATACCAGTTTGGGGGGAAATTCAATTATTTTATAAAAAAATCAAATTTGGACACTCCTGATATTTTTATTAGTCCAGAATTAATGATTGCTTATGGATTAAATAATTCAAGATTTCAAGCATATCTCAAAGTTGACGGTGGAATAGAAATTAATGATTATTCTACCTTGTCATTTTTAAATTCATACATCTCACCAAGTTTAAATTTAATACCAACTCAAAACTTATACAATGGAAGATTTGGTTTTAAATTATTTTTTGATTCAGACATTAAATTTAAATTGGGTACACACTTTCAAAAAAGAAATAACTCTTTCTTGTTTAAGCGTTATGCTTATGATCCCAACTTAACCAATGAAGGATATAAATTAGCTAATTCTTATGGCCTAGTATATGATAACATAAGTAAATATGGATTTTTTGCGGACACTTCTATTAATTTGGGTAAAGAAAACTTCTTAGGAATTGAAATAATTCAAAATACATACAGAACAAGTCAAGAATCCCAACCATGGAATCTTCCAGAGTTTGAAGGGAGAGTTAATATAGATTTAAATATTTTAAAAAAAGTGAGAGTAAATATTAATTCTAGAATTTTAGGTAAAAGACCCATAACATATCGACAAGTATTTTTAAATCAAGCTCTTGAAAATAGTCCAACTGAGTTAAAGTATTTATCCAGATTATCTCAAGTCAAATTTGAAGTAAATTATAAATTAGCACCTGAGTGGAGAGCTTATATGAGATCGCAACTTAATTTGGGAAAAGATAAAATGCTTTGGGACTTTTATTATCTTAATCAAAATTTATTATTATTTGGAATTAGGTATGGATTTAATATAAGGCTATAAATATGTGGATAAAAAAATTTTCAACCCCCAAGTATTTAATTTAAATTTGGCACCTAAATATATTAATCTCCATGCACAAAATTTTTTGCTTTTTATTTCTAATTTTAATTTATTCTTGTGGAAAAAGTGTTGATTTATTAGTTCATAATGCAAAAATATACACTGCAAATGAAACCTTCGATGAGGCCACTTCATTTGTTGTAAAGGATGGTATTTTTATTGAAGTTGGAGATGAGGATTTGAAAAATAAATATAATGCTAAAAATATCGTAGATGCACGTGGTTTATCAATAATTCCGGGTATAATAGACGCACATTGTCATTTTTTGCAATATGGACTGGAAAGTCAACAGATTAATTTAAGAGGTACTAAGAGCTTTCAGGAGGTTATTGAAAAGGTTAAAAAATATGTTTTTGAAAATAATCCTAAAATAGTTTATGGAAGATATTGGGATCAAAACGATTGGAAATCTACAGATTTTCCTAATAAAAATGAACTTGATAAACTTTTTCCTGATATTCCGGTTATACTTGAAAGAGTTGATGGTCATGCTTACTTAGTCAATCAAAAAACTTTAGATATTTCAGGAATTAATATTGAAACTAGAGTTGATGGTGGAACTGTTGTGATTGAAGATGGAAAGTTAACAGGTATTTTGATAGATAGTCCAATGAATCTAGTTAATAAATCTTTGCCACCTCCCAGCGTTGAAGAAAAAATAAAGGCTCTTGTGTTAGCTGAAGAAAAAAGTTTTCAATACGGTTTAACTACAGTTGATGAAGCAGGTCTTTCAAAAGAAAATATTTTATTAATAGACAGTTTGCAAAAGTTAGATATTTTGAATATGAGAATTTACGCTATGATATCAAATAATTCTGATGATGTAAATTACTTTTTAAATAATGGCATCTTAAAAACAGATAAGTTAAACGTTAGATCAGTAAAGGTTTATGCAGATGGAGCGTTAGGTTCAAGAGGAGCTGCTCTTATAATGCCCTACACCGATATGACAAATCATAAAGGAAAGTTTATTACATCAGTCAAATCAATGGATAGTTTGGCTAAAGTTTTAGTTAAAAGTGATTTTCAAATGAATACACACGCTATTGGTGACGATGCAAATAGATCTGTTTTAGATATTTATAATAATGTTTTGATCGATAAGGAAGATCCGCGATGGAGGATTGAACACTCTCAAATAATTTCTCCTGAAGATTTTGATAAATTCAATTCAAAAATTATACCATCTGTTCAGCCAACACATGCTACAAGTGATATGTTTTGGGCCGATGAAAGAATAGGTATTGATAGGTTAAAAAATGGAGGATATGCCTATAAAAAATTATTAGACTGGTCGGGAACTATAGCTCTAGGAACTGATTTTCCTGTTGAAGAAATTAGTCCTTTCCATACTTTTTATGCTGCAGTAGTTAGAAAAAATTTAAACAACCTTCCTTTTGGTGGTTTTCAATCTGAGAATTCTTTATCTCGATATGATGCGCTTATGGGTATGACATTATGGGCAGCACATTCCAATTTTGAAGAAAATGAAAAAGGTAGTATTGAGGCAGGTAAAATGGCAGATTTTGTGATACTTGATAGGGATATAATGAAGGTTGAAGAGAATCAAATTCCGTTAACTAAAGTTGTTGCTACTATTTTAGGAGGAAATATTGTTTACAGTAACCGTTTTTGATTTATAAAATTAACTAATTAAGCTAAATTATATACTTTAAGTTTAATTTTTAAACTAAAATTATCTTTTATTACTATTATTTATAGCATTTAATTTAATTATATATTTATTTAATTAAATAATATTAATTTTGGTTTAAAATTTTTATTATGTGTGGAATAGTTTGTGCTTTTGATTTAAAATCCTCTTCTGAGCAATTAAGACCCAAAATTCTTAAAATGGCAAAAAAAATCAGACATAGAGGTCCTGATTGGAATGGTATATATTGTAGTAAAAATGCAATTCTAGCACACGAACGTTTAGCTATAGTTGATCCAACATCAGGACAACAACCTATTTACAATAATGATAAAAGTTTAATTTTAGCTGCAAATGGTGAGATTTATAATCATCTTGAATTAAAAAAAAAATATGCATCTGATTATAAATTTACAACTGCATCAGATTGTGAAATTATTCTTGCTTTATATAAAAAAGAAGGTAAGAGTTTTCTTAATCATCTAAATGGAATTTTTGCTTTTGCAATTTATGATTCAATTAATGATAAATATATGATTGCAAGAGATCATATGGGAATTATTCCATTGTATATGGGTTGGGATTCAGAAGGGACATTTTATATTTCATCCGAATTAAAGTCCCTTGAGGGAATATGTAATAAAATTGAGCTATTTCCTCCAGGTCATTATTTAATTACTGGTGATACTCATCCTTCAAAATGGTATAGTGAAAAATGGAGAGATTTTGAAAATGTCCAAAACAGGAATACTAGTGTAAAAAAATTACATGATGCATTATCTGATAGTGTCCACCGTCAACTAATGAGTGATGTTCCATATGGAGTTTTACTCTCAGGAGGTTTAGACTCTTCCATAACTTCTGCATTAGCCAAAAAATTTTCTTCAAAAAGAATAGAGTCGGGAGATAAGCAAAATGCTTGGTGGCCTCAACTTCATTCCTTTTCTGTTGGACTTAAAGGCTCTCCAGATTTAAAAGCTGCTAAAGTTGTTGCTGATCATATAGGCACCATACATCATGAAATTAAATTTACAATTCAAGAAGGTCTAGATGCTTTAAGAGAAGTAATATATCATTTAGAAACATACGATATTACAACCGTAAGAGCTTCTACACCAATGTTTTTAATGGCTAGAGCAATTAAATCTCTTGGCATAAAAATGGTATTATCGGGTGAGGGAGCCGATGAACTATTTGGAGGTTATTTATATTTTCACAAAGCTCCTTCTGCCAAAGAATTTCATGATGAAACAGTCCGAAAACTAGACAAACTTCATCAATACGATTGTTTGAGAGCTAATAAATCTCTTGCAGCCTGGGGCATCGAAGGTCGTGTTCCTTTTCTCGACAAAGAATTTATTGAAGTTGCTATGAATATTAATCCAAAGGATAAAATGATTACCTCAGATAGAATGGAAAAGTGGGTTTTGAGAAAGGCATTCGAAGATTATTTACCAAAGAGTGTTGTCTGGAGACAAAAAGAACAATTTTCTGATGGTGTTGGTTACAGTTGGATTGATGCTTTAAAAGAAACCGCTCAAAATGAGGTAACAGACGAGCAGTTTAAAAATGCGCATTTTCGATTTACATCTCAAACACCACGAACCAAGGAAGAGTTTTATTACAGGTCTATTTTTGAAGAGTTTTTTCCAAGCGATGCTGCAGTTTTAAGTGTTCCCTCTGATCCTTCAGTTGCATGTAGTACTCCAATAGCACTTGAGTGGGATGAAGCGTTTAAGAATCAAAATGATCCGAGCGGAAGAGCAGTATTTAAAGTTCATGAAAAGTCTTATAATTCAAAGTAAAAAAATATTTGGTGATTAGTTTTGCCTAATAAATTGTTAATAACTCTCATATTGTGACTGAGTGTTAACTTCAATAATGGCCTATGTTTTTAGTATATTTGATAGTGTGTCAAGAATACTTTAAAACACTTTATTTGTTATGAGCGATTCCTTAAATAAATCTCAATATTCTGCTGATAGTATCCAAGCCCTCGAAGGGATGGAACATGTAAGAAAAAGACCTTCAATGTATATTGGAGATGTTGGACTCAGAGGTCTTCATCATTTAGTTTATGAAGTTGTAGATAATTCTATTGATGAAGCTCTTGCAGGGCACTGCGATACTATTTCTGTCATAATTAATGAGGATAATTCGATAACAACTGAAGATAATGGACGAGGAATACCAGTTGGTATTCATAAAAAAGAAGGAGTTTCAGCCCTAGAGGTTGTTATGACAAAGATTGGTGCAGGAGGAAAATTTGATAAAGATTCCTATAAAGTATCAGGAGGCTTGCATGGAGTTGGAGTTTCTTGTGTAAATGCATTATCCTCTTCTTTAAAGGCAACTGTCTATCGAGATGGAAAAATTTGGGAACAAGATTATGAAAGAGGTAAGGCCCTTTCAGAAGTCAAAGAAATTGGAGAGACAAAAAAAAGAGGGACTTTAGTTACATTTAAGCCAGATGTTGAAATTTTTAATCAAACTACTGAATACAACTATGAAACTCTTTCTCAAAGACTTCGTGAACTATCTTTCTTAAATAAAGGTATTACACTATCAATAACAGATTGTAGAAGTAAAAATGAAAAGGATGAATATCCATCAGAAGTTTTTCACTCAAAAGAGGGTTTAAAAGAGTTTATTCGTTTTTTAGATGAAAGCCGAGAGCCTATTATTCAAGATGTAATATCAATTGAAGGAGAAAAACATAATATTCCTGTCGAAGTAGCAATGATTTATAACACATCATACTCGGAAAATCTTCATTCATATGTTAATAATATAAATACTCATGAAGGAGGAACACATTTGTCAGGTTTTAGAAGAGGTCTTACCTCAACCTTAAAGAAATATGCTGATTCATCTGGATTATTAGACAAACTCAAGTTTGAAATTTCCGGAGATGACTTTAGAGAAGGTTTGACAGCAATTGTTTCTGTAAAGGTAGCTGAACCGCAGTTTGAAGGCCAGACAAAGACAAAACTGGGTAATAGGGAAGTTACCTCTGCTGTTTCTCAGGCAGTTTCTGAGATGTTAGAGAATTATTTAGAGGAACACCCAAATGATGCTAAAATAATTGTCCAAAAAGTTATCTTAGCTGCACAAGCGAGACATGCTGCACGAAAAGCCCGTGAGATGGTTCAAAGAAAATCAGTAATGAGCGGAGGAGGGCTTCCAGGTAAACTTTCTGACTGTTCAGAACAAGACCCCGCACTTTGTGAAGTTTTTCTTGTTGAGGGAGATTCAGCAGGTGGAACAGCTAAACAGGGGAGGGATAGAAATTTTCAAGCAATTTTGCCTTTGAGAGGAAAAATATTAAATGTTGAAAAAGCAATGCAGCATAAAGTATTTGAAAATGAAGAAATTAGAAATATATACACTGCATTGGGTGTTACAATTGGAACTGAAGAGGATAGTAAAGCTTTAAATGTTGAAAAGTTAAGATATCATAAGATTGTAATTATGTGTGATGCTGATGTTGATGGAAGCCATATTTCTACACTTATTTTAACTTTCTTTTTCAGGTATATGCGTGAATTAATTGAATCTGGATATATATACATAGCAACCCCTCCTCTTTACCTAGTTAAAAAAGGTTCAAAGAAAAGTTATGCATGGAATGACGATCAGAGAGATCTTTTAGTATCAGAATTTGGACAAGGTTCTGGGGTTCAAAGATATAAAGGTTTAGGTGAAATGAATGCTGAACAATTATGGGATACTACAATGGATCCAGGTTTTAGGACTTTGAGAAGAGTAACAATAGATAATGCTGGTGAAGCTGATAGAATTTTTTCAATGCTCATGGGAGACGAAGTTCCTCCGAGAAGAGAATTTATAGAAAAAAATGCTGTTTACGCAAAAATTGATGTTTAAAAAAAATAATTTTTAATATGAAAGTAACCATAGTTGGTGCTGGAAACGTTGGCGCATCATGTGCTGAGTACATTTCTATAAAACAAATTGCAAGTGAAGTTGTTCTTTTGGATATTAAAGATGGCTTAGCAGAAGGAAAAGCATTAGATTTAAGACAAACATCTACAACTTTAGGTTTTGATTCTCAAATTTCTGGTGTAACAAATGATTATAAAGCTACTTTAAACAGTAAAGTTGTGGTTATTACTTCAGGCATTCCCAGAAAACCTGGAATGACTAGAGAAGAATTAATTGGAATTAATGCTGGAATTGTTCAATCTGTTGCCAGTAATATATTAAAATATTCTCCTAATGCAATCATTATAGTTGTTTCAAATCCAATGGATACCATGACATATTTAACTTTAAAGTCAACAGGTTTGCCAAAAAATAGAATCATTGGAATGGGTGGTGCACTTGATAGTTCTAGATTTAAAACATATTTATCAATTGCTTTAAATAAACCTGCATGTGATATTGATGGAATGGTAATTGGAGGTCATGGAGATACAACAATGATACCACTTACAAGACTAGCTAGTTATAATGGAATTCCCATAAATCATTTTTTAAGTGAAAAAATTCTTGATGAAGTTTCTGCCTCAACAATGGTTGGAGGAGCAACTTTAACAAAGTTACTTGGAACATCTGCTTGGTATGCTCCTGGAGCTTCAGTTTCGTATTTAGTTGATAGTGTTTTAAATAATCGCAGGAAAATAATTCCTTGTTCAGTAATGTTAGAAGGTGAATACGGATTAAATGATATTTGTATTGGAGTTCCAATAATTGTTGGTGAAAATGGTGTTGAAGAAATAGTCGATATTAAATTAAGCAACACTGAGAATGAAAAACTAAAAAAAAGTGCTTTAGCAGTTGCTAATATGAATTTAGCGTTAAATACTATTCTCAAATAATTCTATATTATTCAATAATAAATTAACCTTATAACTTATTTAAGTTGTTAAATACTTAGGTAAAGATTATATTTGCTGGCCTAAATAGTGCACAAATTTTAATATAATGCAAAATAATTATCTGGTACGTGTTTTTGCAATCCTTTTTGGATTGGTAAGTTTATACCAACTTTCATTCACTTTTATAGCAAGTAATGAAGAAGAAAAAGCTAAAATATACTCCGAAAATTTAATTCCTGATTCCACAGAAAATTACCTAGAGCTCAGGGATCAGTCAATTATTTCTTACCTGGACTCAATTGGAAATATAAGTTTATATGGTTTTACATCCTACAACGATGCAAAAGGAAAAGAACTCAACAAAGGTTTAGATCTAAAAGGAGGAATTAATGTTATACTCCAAATTTCCATAAGAGATGTTTTAAAAGGTTTAGCAGAGAATTCTAAAAACCCTACATTTAATAAAGCTCTTGATGAAGCTGATATACTTCAGAAAAGTACAGATGAACCCTATTTACAATCTTTTTTTACTTCATTTGATAAAATAAAAGGTTCTATTTCTTTATCTGATCCATCAATTTATGGAAACAAAACTTTGAGTGATGAGGTTAATTTTGAAATGACAGACGATGAAGTTCGACCAATTATTTCTAGAAAAGTTGACGAATCAATTGTATCAGCATTTGAAGTTTTAAGAAAACGAATAGATAAATTTGGAGTTACTCAACCAAACATTCAAAGATTAGGTTCTTCCGGAAGAATTTTAGTTGAGCTCCCTGGTGCAAAAGATGTTGAAAGAATAAAAAATCTTTTACAAAGCACTGCACAGCTAGAATTTTGGGAAACATATAAAAATGATCAATTATTTTCATTTCTAATTTCTGCTAATGATTTCATTAAATTAAAAGTTCAAAAAGATTCTCTAGATGTAAAAGTTGCAGAATCAGAGAATAAATCAAACGCAATAGATGATCTTTTAGCCGATGTTGTTAGTGAAAAGAAAGACTCCTCATCAACCACAAACCCTATCCTTGATAGAATTGTTGGAAGTGGATATCAAGGCGGTCCAATTTTGGCTCAGTTTTTGGCCAAAGATCAAGAAATAATTTCTAGTTACCTTGATTTACCTGAGGTGAGAAGACTCCTCCCGTCAGAATTCAGATATATTAAATTTGCTTGGGGAAAGTCTTTACCAGACAGTGAAATTTTAGATCTATACGTACTAAAATCAAATCGAGATGGTATAGCTCCATTAAGTGGTGGAGTTGTTGTTGACGCAGTTCAAACATATGATGCTGTTGGAAACCCGGCTGTTTCAATGCAAATGAATGGAAAGGGTTCTCGAATATGGGAAAATTTAACTGGAAATGCATTTAAACAAGCTAGTAATATTGCAATAGTATTGGATGATATTGTTTATTCAGCTCCAGGTGTTTCAAAAGGAGCTATTACTGGAGGTCGTTCAGAAATTTCAGGAACTTTCACATTGAATGAAGCGATAGATTTAGCTAATGTTCTAAGAGCGGGTAAACTCCCTGCATCTGCTGAGATTATTCAGTCTGAAATAGTTGGTCCGTCTTTAGGTCAGGAGGCGATTGAATCAGGTGTAAATTCTTTTTTAATTGCTTTAATCTTAGTTTTAGTTTGGATGGTTTTTTATTATGGATATTCAGGTCTATTTGCAGATTTTGCTTTGGTTTTGAATATTTTATTAATTTTTGGAATTCTAGCTGGTTTAGGTGCTGTTTTGACATTACCTGGTATCGCTGGTATAGTTCTAACAATTGGTATATCAGTTGATGCAAATGTCCTAATTTTTGAACGTATTAGAGAAGAATTAAAAAAAGGAAAAGGTCAAATCAAAGCAGTATCAGATGGATTTAATAATGCACTCTCTTCAATTCTAGACGCAAACATTACTACAGGACTAACAGCTATTATATTATTTATTTTTGGAACAGGACCAATTAAAGGTTTTGCAACAACCTTATTGATTGGGATTGCTACATCATTATTTACTGCAATCTTTATCACTCGAATTCTAGTAGATTCTAGAATTTCACTAGGTAAAGTTGTTTCATTTGCAACCAAAACTACAAAAAACTTATTCACTAATTTCAGCATCTCTTTTATTCAATTAAGAAAAATGTCTTATGTTTTTTCATCATTTTTTTTAGTAATTAGTATTTTCTCATTGAGTTCTATCGGATTAAACCAAGGCGTAGACTTTGTTGGAGGTAGATCTTATACTATAAGATTTGAAAATGCGATTAATCCTGCTGAAATTCAAAAAGATATGATTAGTGAGTTTGGTAGTGCTGAAGTTAAAACTTTCGGAGAAGCCAATCAATTAAAGATTACTACTAAATATAAGGTTGATGTTGAAGGAATTGAGGTTGATAATGAAATCCAAGAAAAACTTTTTTCTGCATTGAAAATTCACCTTCCCAAATCTATAACGTATTCTTCTTTTGTTAACGGTGCTGATGATAAACAAGTTGGAATAATGTCCTCAATTAAAGTTGGTCCAACAATAGCTGATGACATAAAGAATAATTCATTTTTAGCTGTTATTGGTTCACTGATTGTAGTTTTCTTATATATCTTATTACGTTTTAGAAGATGGCAATATTCACTTGGAGCAGTTGCTGCAGTTTTTCATGATATTATTATTGTTCTTGGTATTTTTTCTCTTACATATAATTTCATGCCATTTAATATGGAAATAAATCAAGCTTTTATTGCAGCCATTCTTACTGTCATTGGGTATTCTTTAAATGATACTGTTGTAGTGTTTGATAGAATACGTGAATACATCAATGATCATTCAAAGTGGTCTCTTGATGTTACTTTGAATACTGCTTTGAATAACACTCTCAGTAGAACTCTAAATACATCTCTAACTACCTTAATAGTTCTTTTATCAATATTCATTTATGGTGGAGAATCAATCAGAGGGTTTATGTTCGCCTTAATTATAGGTGTTTTAATCGGAACATATTCCTCAGTTTTTATTGCCACACCGATAATGTATGATACAATAAAAAAGAAGGCACTTAAGGAGTAGAGTAGTAACTTAGTTTAGGCTATCTAATTTATTGTTTATAGATTTATAAATAATAAATAAGCCTGATATAATTAAAGGTATACTTAACCATTGACCAGTCGAAAAAAGAGGAAAATAAGATTCAAACCCTCCCTGACTTTCCTTAACAAATTCAACTATAAATCGAATAGTAAAAATACCAGAAAGAAAAACTCCTAATAGGTATCCAGGTAAATATTTTACTTTAGAGTATATTTTTCTTAGAATAAAGAATAATAAAAGATATCCAATAGATTCATACAACTGAGCAGGGTGTCTAGGCAGTATTTCACCTCTATTTTCAAAAATGACACCAAAATCAGAACCTGTATATTTTCCGACAATTTCTGAATTAAAAAAGTTACCTAACCTTATAAAAACCCCACCTAGTGTAACAGCGACAGTTAACCTATCAAAAATCCATAAAGTAGATTTTAATTTATGTTTTATTTGAAAAATTATTATTCCAATAATGATACCAATTGCAGCTCCATGACTTGCTAAACCTCTAAAGCCTGTGAACTCATACCCCTTAATAAATCCAAGAATTGATCCATTAGTATTCTCTCTAATAGGTAAAAGTATTTCTAAAAAATGATCTTGATAATAATCCCAGCTATAAAAAAATACCTCTCCCAATCTAGCTCCTAAAAGAGTTGAAAGAACCATATAAACAAACAAAGGTTCGAGGTAATCTTTGGAAACATTTTCTTCAACAAAATATTTTTCAACAATTTTATATCCTAAACTAAATGCTATAACAAACATTAGCGAGTAATAATGTAATCCGAATGAACCTATTTGAAAAAGAATCTCACTAGGAGCCCATTTTATTTGTAAAAGACATATCATAGATTAAATATAAGATTTAAATTATTAGGGAACAGGATCATATCCACTTCCTCCCCATGGATGACATTTTAAAATTCTAATTAAACTAATATAAATTCCTTTTATTGGCCCATATTTTTTTATGGATTCTGCTGAATATTGAGAGCAAGTAGGAGTGAATCTACATTTTGGACCTAAATATGGAGAAATTAATTTTTGATACATAAATATTAATAACAAAAAAGGAGTATTAATAATAGTTTTAATTCTCTTCATTACTAATTAATAGTATAAGTTGAATCTCCCTTTTCATCTTTTAGATTAATCCCAATAGAGTTTAGTTCATCTCTAATCAAATCAGCCGATGTAAAATCTTTATTAATTCTAGCGTTATTCCTTATTTTAATAAGGATTTCAATTGTTTCTTTTAATGTTTTTAATTCGCTATTTGATTTTAAATTAGTATTCGATTCATCTATGCCAAGAATTTCAAAAACAAAAATATTTAATTGATTTGTAAGAATTTCTTTTTGTTTTTTAGAAATTGATTTCCCACTAGTCTTTAGTTTATTAATGAATTTTACGACTTCAAATAAGTTTGCTATTAAAATTGGACTATTAAAATCGTCATCCATTGCTTCGTAGCATTTATCTTTCCAGTTTAATACATCAAAGTCTGCTTTTTCTCCAATTTTAATTATCTCTAATGTTTTGAGGGCCTCAATTAGCTTATTATATCCTTTTTCTGAGGATAAAAGCGCAGCATCACTAATATCTAGAATACTTCGGTAATGAGCTTGCAAAAAAAAGAATTTAACAACCGAAGGGGAAAATGGTTTTGAAAACTTATTATTATTTCCATTAAAAACATCTGAAGGCAGAATATTATTACCTGTAGACTTAGCCATTTTCTTACCATTTAGAGTCATCATGTTAGCATGAAGCCAATATTTTACTGGAGAACTTTTATTTATAGCTTCAGCCTGAGCAATTTCACATTCATGATGGGGAAACTTTAGATCAAGACCACCACCGTGTATATCAAAATATTCTCCGAGATATTTCGAGCTCATTGCAGTACATTCCAAGTGCCAGCCTGGAAAACCATTACTCCAAGGAGAATTCCAACGCATAATATGTTGAGGCTCAGCTTTT
>Ga0208130_1000069_pt1 | contig 51339 bp, 48 predicted proteins | sample ETNtaG_31_FD_185771 | JGI IMG/M metagenome (GOLD analysis project Ga0208130, IMG submission 185771) | Marine microbial and viral communities from oxygen minimum zone, Eastern Pacific Ocean - ETNP201310SV78 (SPAdes) (version 2) | ecosystem: Environmental > Aquatic > Marine > Oceanic ... | reverse complement strand
ATGTTTAAAAAAATATTAATCTCTAATGATTTAGAGTTTTTATACTCAATTAACTCCCCAACATTAGCAATTGAAGGAATGACCATTGCAGGAGTTTAAACCTTCATCAGAACATAATCTTGTCAAAGAAAGTATAATAAAGGCAGGTAAATTAGCGTTAAAATGGTTTAAAAAAGATCCTGAGCAATGGAAAAAGGATGATGGAACATTTGTATCAAAAGCAGATATTGAAATAAATGATTTATTAAATAAACTTTTGAAGGATAAAAATCCAGAATTTGGATGGCTTTCTGAAGAAAATGAAGATGATAAATCAAGATTAAATAAAAAAATAACGTTTGTTGTTGATCCCCTAGATGGGACACAGGCCTTTTTAGAGGGAAAGAAAGAGTTTTCAATCTCTGTAGCAATTATCGAGAATGGTTTACCAATATCTGGTATTGTTTTTAGTCCATCAACCAATGAAATGTTTGAAGCTGAAAAAGATAAAGGATCCTGGAAAAATAAAAAGAAAGTTATAATTTCAAAATATAAAAAATTAGAGGAATGTAAAATGATGGCATTTAAACCAATGTTTAGTCATCCAGCATGGAGTGAGCCCTGGCCAAAAATGAATATAGAAAATAGAAATTCAATTGCTTATAGGATGGCTCTTGTGGCTTCTGGTGAATTTGATGCAATGATGGCTTTAAATTCAAAAAATGACTGGGATATTGCCGCAGGAGATTTATTAATTTCAGAATCTGGGGGAAATGTATCCCTTCATACCAACAAAAAAATAATTTATAATCAAGAAAATACAAAAAAACCTTCTGTAATAGGGTCAAATAAAATTATTCATGAAAAAATAATTAGAAGAGTTAAATCATTGGAACTCTAGAAAAAAATGTAATTTTAATATAATAAATCGATGAGGGCATTAAAAATTAATGAAGTATTTTCTTAAATATATAAGTTTTTTTCTTTTAGTTTTATTTTTAAATAATTCTACAGTTTTTGCTGAAATTAGTGATGAGTATGAAAAGACCAACAGATCTATTCACAATTTCAATGATACAATTGATCAAAACTTACTAAAACCAACATCAAAAGTTTATGGAATTCTTCCAAATTTTATTGAAACAGGTATTTCTAATGCACTATCAAATATTAATGAACCGTCCAATATTTTAAATTATTTGGCGCAAGGAAATATATCCTTAGCTACATTTTCAACAACACGGCTATTTATAAATTCAACAGTTGGCCTGATAGGATTATTTGATGTTGCAAACTATATAGGTATAGAAAAAATTAATACTGATTTTGGTAAAACACTTAAGATATGGGGTGTTGGTGAGGGACAATTTTTAGTTGTACCTTTTCTTGGACCTAGGACCTCAAGACACTTGTTTGGAACAATTGTTGATGTTGGTTTAAATCCAGTTAGATTTGCCTTAGAAGATGAAGATACGATAGTAAGTTTCTCTCCTTCTATTATTTATGCCCTATCAGAAAGATCAAGAAATGGAGAGACAATTGACAATTTAAGAGAGACCTCAATTGACTATTATTCTACCCTAAAGTCAATTTACTTACAGAGTAGAGAAATAAATATTATTAATGATTTTGAAGAAGATGAAGCTTTCTTCCAAGATAGTTTTGAAGATTTTTATGAGAATGAAAATGATAAAAAGTAAAGTATTTACTAAGATAGCAATATTAATTTTAATTTTTGTTTTTAATTTTAACCCTCTCCATGGAAATGGTAATGAAACATCTTTATGGGTTGAAAATCTTGGGAATAGTGCGTTATCAATCTTAGGAAACCCCAATATTACAAATGATAAAAAAGAAATTTTTTTGGAAGAAATCTTTATTAATAATTTAGATATTAAAAGGGTATCCCTTTTTGTATTAGGCCCTTACAGAAAAAATCTAGATAAAGAAGATTCTTTAAAATACTTTCAATCAATTGAAGATTTTATTTCTGAAGTTTATGCAAAAAGACTTCTTTCGTACCCTTCTGGAAATATTCAGATAATAAAAAATGAAGATAAAGGAAAAAGAGGTAATATTGTATATTCATTAGTCAAATTTAATGACAGACCTAAACCTATATCAATAGATTGGTGGGTAATAAAAAATAAAGTTGGTATAAATAAAGTTTTTGATATGAGAATATCAGGTATTTGGATGGCGCAAGAGCAAAGATCTACTTTTACAAGTTTTTTGAGTAAGAATAACGGTGATATTAATAAACTTATTAATAGGTTAAACTCTGAGACACGTTAATTATCTAACGTGAAAATTTTTTATATTTAATTCTACTAGGTATTTCAGCACTTTCACCATATCTTCTTTTATAGTCAATAAGATAGTCTGAATAATTACCTTCAAACCACTCAAGATGACTATTACCTTCAAAAGCAAGAATGTGAGTAGCCATTCTATCCAAAAACCATCTATCATGACTTATTATTAGAGCGCTTCCAGAAAATTCTTCTAACGCATATTCGAGTGCGTGAAGAGTTTCTACATCAAGATCATTTGTAGGTTCATCTAATAATAATAAGTTTGCTCCAGATTTTAAAACTTTAGCTAAGTGCACTCTGTTTCTCTCTCCCCCAGAGAGTTGGCCAACAACTTTTTGTTGATCTGTACCTTTAAAATTAAAAGCACTAACATATGCCCTTGAATTAATAATTGTTGAATTAACTTCAAGAATATCATTACCTTCAGAAATTTCCTCCCAAACTGTTTTCTTACTGTTCAAATCATCTCTTGATTGATCTACATAGCCTAAAGATACTGTTTCACCTATATTAACTTCACCTTCATATGATTTCTCAATGCCGGACAAAATATTAAATAATGTAGTTTTACCTGCGCCATTTGCACCTATTATTCCTACGATACCTCCAGGAGGTAATCTAAAGCTTATGTCTTCAATTAGTAAACTTTCATCATATGACTTCGAAAGATTTTTAACATCAATTACCATGTCCCCAAGTCTTGGGGCTTTAGGTATAATTATTTGAGGCTCTCCATTACTTTGTTTAACTTCCGAGTCCTTAAGCTCATTATAGCTTTTTATTCTTGCTTTTGATTTAGCCTGTCTTGCTTTTGGTGATGATGAAATCCAATCAAGCTCACTTTTTAATCTTTTTAATCTTGAATTATCTTGTTTGCTTTCAAGTGCAATTCTTTTTTGTTTTTGACCTAACCAAGAAGTGTAGTTTCCTTCATAGGGAATACCCTTACCTCTATCAAGCTCTAGAATCCACTCTGTAATATTATTTAAAAAATATCTATCATGGGTGATCAAAACAATAGTACCTTGATAATTTTTTAAATAACTCTCAAGCCAAGCAACAGTCTCAGCGTCTAGATGATTTGTGGGCTCATCTAAAAGTAGAATATCGGGATGCTTTAATAATAGTTGACAAATGGCTATTCTTCTTTTTTCACCTCCGGATAAATTTGATACATTTTTATCGGGCTCTGGGCATCGCAATGCTTCTAAAGCTTGATTAACTTTAGAGTCTAGATCCCATAAATCTTTACTTTCAATTTGATTTTGAAGTTCTGCAAGTTCATCTGCATTTTCATCAGAGTAATTAACTGCAAGTTCATTATACCTATCTAAAAGATCCTTCTGATCTTTTAAACCAAGAGTAACATTTTCATAAACATTTAAAGCCTCATCTAGAACTGGTTCTTGAGGCAAATATCCTACAGATATTCCATCAGCTGCCCATGCTTCTCCGGTATAATCTTTTTCAATACCAGCCATTATTTTTAAAAAAGTTGATTTACCAGCTCCATTAACTCCGACAATACCTATTTTTGCATTTGGTAAAAAAGATAAATTAATATTAGAAAATAACTCTTTACCACCTGGCCAAGATTTAGATAATTGCTCAATTACGAATGTATACTGATAACTAGCCATAATTTCTCATTAATAAATGGTGGGCCCGGCAGGATTCGAACCTGCGACCAAACCGTTATGAGCGGTTTGCTCTAACCAACTGAGCTACGGGCCCTAAAATTTAACTATCAAGAAAACTTCTAAGTTTTTTTGATCTAGTTGGATGTTTTAATTTCCTAAGTGCTTTAGCCTCTATCTGTCTTATTCTCTCTCTAGTAACAGAAAATTGCTGACCAACCTCTTCTAAAGTATGATCTGTATTCATTCCTATACCAAAACGCATCCTTAAAACTCTCTCTTCCCTAGGAGTTAACATTGCTAATACTTTAGTGGTTGTCTCTCTTAAGTTTGATTGTACGGCAGCATCTACAGGCAATAAAACATTCTTATCTTCTATAAAGTCACCTAAATAGCTATCTTCTTCATCTCCTATTGGTGTTTCTAATGAAATTGGCTCCTTGGCAATTTTTAAAACTTTACGGACTTTATCAAGAGGCATCTTGAGTTTTTCCGATAACTCTTCGGGTGTTGGCTCTCTACCAATTTCGTGAAGAAGCTGCCTGGAAGTTCTAACAAGTTTATTAATTGTTTCAATCATATGAACAGGTATTCTTATAGTCCTTGCCTGGTCAGCAATTGATCTAGTTATAGCCTGTCTAATCCACCAAGTTGCATATGTGGAAAATTTATAGCCTCTTCTGTATTCAAACTTATCAACGGCTTTCATCAAACCAATATTACCTTCTTGGATAAGATCTAAAAATTGTAACCCTCTATTAGTATATTTTTTTGCAATAGAAATAACTAATCTAAGATTAGCTTCCACCATCTCCTTTTTTGCAACGGCAGCTTCTCTTTCACCCTTTTGAACCTTAAGTACAATTTTTCTAAAATCACCAATTTCAAGACCAGTTTCCTCTGATAATTCAGTTATTTCTGAGAGCAAACTCTTAATATCTTTTCTATTTGATTGTACAAATTCCTTCCAGCCTTTTCTTTTTAAGCGTACAATTCTTCCTACCCAACCAGTATCCAATTCATTTCCATAATATTCTTCTAAAAAATCTTCTCTTTCCACTCCGGCTGAGTTAGCCATTCTCCATAAAGATAGTTCAGAACTAACTAGTCTTTTATTGATGTCATATAAGTGATCTAACAATGACTCTATTCTATTATTATTAAGAGATAATCCTTTCATAAGCTCTTTAAGCTCTGAAGTATATTCATCATATTTTTTAATTTGACTATCACTTAAATCAGAGTTTTTAGCTTTTAAAGCATTTCTTTTATCTTGAAGTGCTCTTAATTTTTTATATTTCACAGAAATTTCATCAAAAATTATAAAAACCTCTGGCTTTAAATCAGCTTCCATAGCTGCTAATGAAACATTATTCTCATATTCGTTGTAATCATCACTTTCACCATCATCAGATGATTCACCTTCTTCATCTTTTTTATCATCTAAATCATTATCAATTTTGCTTTTGGCAATTTTTTTATTCTTTGCATCAGGACCGATGTATGATGCTTCAAGATCAATAATATCTCTTAAAAGAACCTGACCTTCATTTAATTCATCACGCCAAATAATAATCGCTTGAAATGTTAATGGACTCTCGCAAAGACCTTCTATCATGGCCTCTTTACCAGCCTCAATACGTTTGGCAATAGCAATTTCACCCTCTCTAGAAAGAAGATCAACAGTACCCATTTCCCTTAAATACATTCTAACAGGATCATCTGTTCTATCAGTAGATGCTTTTTTCTTACCTTTTTCCTCAGATTTTAGCTCTGATTGAGACTCTTCTTGATCATCAGCATCAGCCTCAATAATTGATATTCCCATCTCTGAAATTAAAGACATAAGATCTTCAATCTGTTCTGAAGTATATTTTTCAGCGTTAACAACTTTATTTATATCTTTATAGTTAACAAATCCTTCAGCTTTTGCGGCTTTTAACATTTTCTTAACTGCAGCATTAGACATATCAATAAGTGAGTCTTCTTGATTTTTATCTTCAACGCTTTTCTTAGTTGATTTCTTTTTAACCATATTTCTCAGTAATTAATTTTATTGCCTTATCTTTATTTTTAATTAGGTCAATAAAACGCCTTTCATCCTCTTCATTTTTAATTTCATCTTTACTTGTCTCAATATCTTTTATTAGACTCTTTATATGTTGATCATCCTTCAAAATTTCAAGCCAAACTTCTGAAATTTGATCAAAATTAATTCCCTCTTTTTTTTGCCAAAAAATATTCGCAAACCTCAAATCTTTTTCAAAAAAAGTCTGATAATTTTTTTGAACAAATTCTTTTATCAGATCAATGTTAAGTTCGCTATAATCTTTTTTAATAAAGACAAGAAGGTTATCCCTAATATCCCTTAACCGCAAATTCTCAATTTGAAAAGATTCCAAGATCTCAAAATGTTTTTTTATTAAACGTGGAAAAATTAATATACCTGAAATAACCAATGCCTCAAGATCAGATGGTAACTGTCCACCTGAACCTAAAATACTATTTTTTATTTTTAATGGATTATTGAATTTTCTTGAAATTCTCTCATTGTAATTAAATTTAGATATTTTTTTATCAAACTTTTTTGAGTAAAAAAATTTATCAAGCATTTCCTTAAAAAGTAATCCATAATGTCTCTTGATACTTTTATCACTTATAAGATTTAATTTTCTCCTTAAAAGAGTTTCGAAGCCTGCTTTTCCCTCAGGCGTTTTAATATTTGATTCTTGTAAACATGAATCCCAAATTATAACTGTTAAGGGTGAGGCATTTTTAATATATTTATTGAAATTCTCTAAACCATTATTTTTTATATAATCATCTGGATCTAAGTTATCTGGCAAATTTATAAACCTTAGAGTTTTATTTGGTTTGAGTAATTTAAGAGCTATTTCGGAAGCTCTAAATGAAGCCTGTTTTCCGGCCTTATCTCCATCAAAACATATTATTGGACTATCAGTCTCTTTCCAAAGAAGATTTAATTGAGTTTCAGTTAAGGCTGTGCCAAGAGGTGCTACTGCATTATGAAGGCCTTTTGACGCCAAACTTACAACATCCATATAGCCCTCGACAACAATTAAATTATCATTATTTTTTATATTTGGTCGTATTTTTGAAAAATTATACAATAATCCACCTTTGTGAAATACTGGTGTTTCAGGAGAGTTAAGGTATTTAGGCTGATCTTCAGCATTTATTACTCTTCCACCAAATCCAACAACCCTATTTCTAATATCTCTTATTGGAAAAATAATTCTATTTCGGAATCTGTCATAAAAATTATCCTTTTTATTCTCATCTTTGATAGTCATTCCAGCTAAAGTCATGATTTCATGAGAAACTCCTTTTGAAATCAAGAATTTCTCTAATTTATTTCCTTTTGGGGCATATCCAATTTCATAAGAATTTATTATATCATTACTCAAGCCCCTATTTTTTAAATATTTTAAGGCTGATGAATTGTCATTATCGAATATTTGAGATGAAAAAAAAGACTTTGATATCTCTAGGGCTTCATACAATTTTTTGCTTTTATTAAATTTTTCTTCTTCAGCAGGTGAAAATGTCCTTAGCTGAACCCCAGCTTCATCTGCTAATTTTTCAACAGCCTCTGGAAAGCTTAAGCCTCCAACTTCTACTAAAAAAGTAAAAATATCACCATGTTTATTGGTTGAAAAACAATGATAAAATTGTTTTTCATCATTAACAGTAAAAGACGGGGTTCTCTCTTTTGTAAAAGGCGACAAACCAACAAACTCTTTTCCCCTCTTTTTAAGTTGTACTGTTTTTTCTACGACTTGAGATACACTGATTTTGTCTTTAATCTCATTTAAAGTTTCTGTTGAAAATTTCATTTATTAGCTATTTAATTTTTCTTTAACAATTAATGATGCCTTACCAAAGTCCATTTGTCCTGAATATTTTTCTTTAAGAATAGTCATAACTCTTCCCATATCTTTTATACTTGAGGACCCTGTTTCATCAATTATTTCATTTATTAACTTATCAATCTCATCATCATTAATTTGACTAGGCATATATTGCTCAATGATTTCAATTTCATCATTTTCTTTTTTTTCAAGGTCAGATCTATCGCTTTCTTTGTAAATCTCTGCTGATTCTTTTCTTTGTTTAATCATTTTTGTTAATAATTGAATTATTTCATTATCACTTAAAGATTCATTTGATGACTCATCTTTAGATGAAGTTCTATTATTAATTTCTATATTCTTTATTGATGATGTAATCATTCTTAAGGTTGATATTTTAAGAGTTTCTTTGGCTTTCATCGCTATTTTAAGATCTTTTTTTATAGAATCTAATAACATAATTTACTCCATAATAATTTCTAATATTGTAAGACAGCGAATTATTTTTTCCAAATCAAGTACAAAAAAATCAAAAAAAAATAATTAATACAAAATGTCACTTGACGTACGTTTATAGTATGAATATTTTTCGTCAATTTGAAATTAAAAAAAACGATTCGTTAAAATTTTTTCTTACCTTAATGTTTCGTTAGAGGTGTCAAAAATTATGAATTTAAGAATAGGAATTAATTTTTATTTAAATTCATTACAAAAATTCAAAAATATATTTTTTTTAAGTTTTATTAGGTCTTTTAATGTCTGACTGGTCAAGCAAAAAACCAACTGGTGCTCTAATTCTTGATGATGGAAATATTTTTAAGGGTTATGGCTGTGGCTATGAAGGATCTGCAATTGGAGAAGTTTGTTTTAATACCGCTATGACAGGTTACCAAGAAATTATGACTGATCCATCATATGCATCGCAAATAATAACTTTTACATTTCCGCATATTGGTAATGTTGGAACAAACTTTGAAGATACAGAAAGTGAGAATAGACCAAAAATTAAAGGTGCAATTTTTAATAGCCCTATAACATCTCCATCTAATTGGCGTTCTAAAAAAAATCTTAATCAATGGCTTATTGATAATAAAATTACAGCACTTTATGGAGTTGACACCAGATCAATCACTACTCACATAAGAGAAAAGGGGTTTATGAACGGTATTATAGTAAATGATCAAAATGGGTTTAAGGAAAGTGAGTCTTATAAAAATAAATTAAGTAAATGGGAAGGAATAGTTGGTCAAGATCTTGCTAAAATTGTATCAACTAAAGAGATCTATAATTGGACTGAAAGAGAAGAAAGTTTCTTAAGTGACAAAATACAATCAATTAATAAACATATTGTCATAATTGATTATGGAGTAAAAAATAATATTCTTAGATGCTTAGCCTCAAGATTTAATAAATTAACCATAGTCCCTTGCGATACTACTTCTGAAAAAATTTTAAGCTTAAAACCTGATGGAATATTTCTTTCAAACGGACCAGGGGATCCATATGCTACAGGTAAATATTCAGTACCAATTATTAAAGATCTTTTAGAAAAAAACATTCCAATTTTTGGTATTTGCTTAGGGCACCAAATTCTTGCATTAGCTATGGGTGGCGAAACTTTTAAAATGCATCAAGGTCACCATGGAGCAAACCATCCAGTAAAAAATATAGCTAATGAAAAAGTAGAAATTACATCCATGAATCATGGCTTTGCTGTAAAATTTGAATCTCTTGATAAAAGTATAAATGAAACTCATGTAAGTTTATTTGATGGAAGTAATTCTGGATTATCGGTTAAGGATAAACCTATTTTCTCTGTTCAACATCACCCAGAGGCATCTCCAGGTCCTCACGATAGTTTTTATCTTTTTAATAAATTTCAAAACCTTGTAGGAAAAATTTAAATTGCCAAAAAGAAGTGACATAAAGACTATACTTATTGTTGGTGCAGGACCCATAGTTATTGGACAAGCATGTGAATTTGACTACTCGGGAACACAAGCTTGCAAAGCTCTAAAAAATGAAGGTTATAAAATAATTTTAGTAAATTCTAATCCTGCAACGATTATGACTGATCCAGATGTTGCAGATAAAACATATATTGAACCTATAACCCCAGAAATTATAAAAAAAATAATTAAAAAAGAAAAACCTGATGCAATTCTTCCAACAATGGGTGGTCAAACTGGCCTAAATGTATCGCTAGAAGTTTCTGAATCAGGCTTTTTAAAAGAAAATAATGTAGAATTAATTGGTGCAGATGAAGAAGCTATATCTAAAGCTGAAGATAGGAGTAAGTTTAGAGAAGCAATGAAAAAAATTGGACTCAAAACTCCAAAATCCTTTACCTCACAAAACTTAGAAGACTCCGTAAAAAAATTAGATGAAATTGGTTTACCAGTAATTATACGACCCTCATTTACACTCGGTGGAACAGGTGGGGGAATTGCCTCTACTATTGAAGAATTTATAGAAATTGCATCAAATGGAATTGATAGCTCACCGACAAATGAAATCCTTGTAGAGGAGTCAGTTGCTGGATGGAAAGAATATGAGATGGAGGTTGTTAGAGATAAGTCTGATAATTGTATAATTATATGTTCAATAGAAAATGTTGATCCAATGGGTGTTCATACAGGCGATTCAATCACTGTTGCACCAGCACTTACGCTAACAGATAAAGAATATCAAAAAATGAGAATAGCTTCTATTGATATATTAAGAGAGATAGGGGTTGATACTGGTGGATCAAATGTTCAATTTGCAATAAATCCAAAAAATGGAGATATGGTTGTTATTGAAATGAATCCAAGGGTATCAAGGTCATCTGCCTTAGCATCCAAGGCTACTGGTTTTCCTATAGCAAAAATTGCCGCATTATTAGCTGTTGGATACACTCTTGATGAATTAAAAAATGATATAACAAGAACAACTCCAGCATCTTTTGAGCCAACTATTGATTATGTGGTTACTAAAATACCAAGATTCGCATTTGAGAAATTTCCGGGCTCTGAACCAACTTTATCGTCCTCTATGAAATCAGTTGGCGAAGCGATGGCTATTGGTAAAAATTTTAAAGAGTCAATTCAAAAAGCATTAAGATCTCTTGAAACCGGATTAAATGGTTTTAACTCAATAACCGAAACAAATAATATTGAAGAAATTGAGAATGAGCTAAAAAAGACTTCACCTAATAGATTGTTATATTTAGCTGATGCACTGAGATTGGGAATAAGCCCAGAGAGAATTCATGAGTTAACATATTACGACCCTTGGTTCATTCAACAAATAAGTGAAATTATTGAAATAGAAAATAATTTAATCACTAAAGGAATGCCAAGTGATAAAGACAATATTGTGTGGCTAAAAACTCAAGGTTTTTCAGATAATAGGTTAGCTGAACTTACAAGCTGCAATGAAAGTGACATTAGAACACTTAGAGAAAATTTTAATATTAAACCTGTTTTTAAGAGAGTTGATACATGTGCGGCAGAGTTTAAATCAGAAACTGCTTATATGTATTCAACTTATGGGGACTCTATTTTTTCTGAAACTTTATTTTGCGAGTCAAAGCCGTCCGATAAAGATAAAGTTATAATTATCGGAGGCGGCCCAAATAGAATAGGACAAGGTATTGAATTTGACTATTGTTGTGTCCACGCGTCCTATGCACTTAAAGAATCTGGTGTTGAAAGTATTATGGTTAATTGCAATCCCGAAACTGTATCAACAGATTATGATACCTCTGATAGATTATATTTTGAACCTCTTAACTTTGAAGATCTTATTGAAATTATCAATATAGAAAAATCATCTGGAAATTTATTGGGAATAATTGTTCAATTTGGAGGACAAACACCTTTAAAGTTAGCAAAAGAATTAGAAAATAATAAGATTGATATTAAAATTTTAGGAACCTCTCAGGATGCAATTGATCTTGCAGAAGATAGAGATAGGTTTCAAAAATTGATATCTAATCTGAATATTCTTCAACCAAGAAACGGTATAGCTACCTCCTCTGATGAAGCAATAAACATTGTTAATGATATTGGTTATCCTGTAGTTATAAGGCCATCATATGTATTAGGCGGTAGAGCAATGGAAATTGTTCATTCTGATGAACAATTAAAAAAATATATGAAAGAAGCTGTAGTAGTTTCTGGAGATAACCCTGTATTAATAGACTCTTATTTAAGAGATGCGATTGAAGTTGATATAGATGCACTTTGTGATGGTGATGATATTTATATTGCTGGTATTCTTGAACATATAGAAGAAGCGGGAGTGCATTCAGGTGACTCTGCGTGTTCAATACCACCTTTTTCTTTAAAAAAGAAAATTTTAGATGAACTAGAGAGACAAGTAAGACTTCTAGCTAAAGATTTAAATGTTATTGGATTAATGAATACACAATTTGCAATTAAAGATGATAAAATTTTTATTCTTGAGGTAAATCCAAGAGCTAGCCGAACAGTTCCGTTTATAGCAAAGGTTCTAGGTAAACCATTAGCTAAAATAGCTACAAAAATAATGCTTGGAAATAAAATTAATTCTATGGATTTAAAAGAAAAAAATATTAATCATTTTGCTATAAAAGAAGCGGTATTTCCATTTAAAAGGTTTACAGGTGTTGATACTATACTTGGACCAGAAATGAGATCTACTGGTGAAGTTATGGGTATTGATAAAGATTTTGGAATGGCCTTTGCTAAAAGTCAGATTGGAAGTGGATCCAGAATACCTACAGAGGGCTCTGTATTTGTTTCCGTAAAAGATAGTGACAAAGATAAAATTTTAAACCCTGTTTCAGATCTTTTCTCGTTGGGCTTTGATATTTATGCCACTGACGGAACGGCTGAATTTTTGAATAATAATAATATCCAAACAAAAAAAATTAATAAAGTTCTTCAAGGCTCACCCCATATAGTTGAAATGATCAGCGAAAAGAAAATATCACTAGTACTTAACACCACTGAAACACCTCAAGCTATAAAAGACTCTAAATCTATTAGAAGATCTGCTCTAGAGTCAGAAACTCCTTATTATACTACTGTATCTGGAGCAAATGCAGCTGTAATGGCAATAAAAGCAATAATAAATAATGAGATGAGCGTAAAGACAATTCAATCATTTGGGCAGTCATTAAGCTAAAAATTCAATTATTTTCTTAAAAAAAAATAAATACTGGGTTAAACTTATTTATGAATAAAATTCCGTTGACACCTAATGGTAAAAATATAGTTGAAGAGGAACTCAAAAACTGTAAAACAGTTGAACGACCAAGAATTATAGACTCAATTGCTGAAGCAAGGGCTCATGGGGACTTATCTGAAAATGCAGAATATCATGCAGCTAAAGAGGAGCAAAGCCATAATGAGACTAAAATTATGGAGTTAGAAGATATTTTAAGTCGAGCTGAGGTAATTGATCCATCGGACCTATCTGGGAATGAAGTAAAATTTAGCGCAACCATTTTAATAGTTGATGAAGAAACAGATGTTGAGTCAAGATATCAAATTGTTGGAGAAATAGAGGCTGATTTTAATTCTGGAAAAATTTCTATCCAGTCCCCCTTGGCAAAAGCATTAATAGGTAAAACTGTGGGTGAGTCTGTTGAAGTTAATACTCCAGGAGGAGGAAAGTCATACGAAATACTTAAGGTAGATTATATATAAAAACTTTATTAACCTTAAAACAAAACTCTTGAGTCTAATTCAATTTTATTCAATTTAACTTCACCCCCTAGAATTTCAAGAACAGCTATAACCTCTTCTTTTGATTTTATTTTTTTTGTACTTAGTGGCTCAAGATTTTCATGAATAGAGTCAATAAAACCCCCTTCTCTTATAAAAATTAAATCAAGTGAAACATAGGTATTTTTCATCCAAAAAACTGCTTTTTTTGGTTCTTTGAATAAAAATAACATGCCCTTATCTCTATCTAAAGACTTTCTATACATCATTCCTCGAGCTTGTTGAGTTTCAGTAGTCATTACTTCAGCAATTATAGAAATATTGGAAGAATTCTCATTTTCTATTACTACAGTTGATGTCTCAATGGATTGAGCATTACCAATCAAAAAAATATAGATAAAAAGTAAATAGAAAATAATTTTCATTTTATTTAATTAATTTTCTCTCTCTTAAAAAATTTATTAAAATTTTATTATCTAATCTAATTCTCACCCTAGCTATTATAGAGTTCAAATAAAGTCTTTTTCTATATGAATTTTCTTTTGAGTCTTTTAATTTTACATAATCCTTCTCGGTAGTTATGACTCTAAGGTTTTTAGATTTTGAATATTCGTATATTTCTTTTGCATTATCTTCAGTAATATTTTTATGGTCCGGGTAAATAAAGTGTTTATCAATTTTAGCGCCAATTTTTTCAAGTCCATAAGAGAATTTTTCTGGATTAGATATTCCAGAAAAGACAATAACATCGTCATTAATATCCTCATTAACATAAGTTTCATATTCTGCGTTAATAACAAGACCCTTCCAAGACTTTAAAATGTAATCTATCGATTGATGATTTTTATTTACTGAATTAACTAAAATAATTATATCAATTCTTTTTAAAGCAAAATTTAAACTCTCTCTCATAGGTCCAAAGGGAATTAAAAGATTATTTCCAACACCCTTAGAGGTATCAACTATGATAATATTTAAATTTTTATGAATTGAAGGATTTTGAAATCCGTCATCTAATATAACCAAATCAAAAATATTTTGCTTAAGGATTTTCAAAGCGTCAGCTCTATTTTTTGAAACAATTGTTGGTCCATCACTAGCGTGAAGTAATGCCTCGTCTCCACACTCATTACTACTATGACTCGAAGTAATAATTTTTGGGTAATCCAACTTTCCACCGTAACCAGTAGAAATCACTACTGCTTTATAATTAAAATCTTGAAAAAGTTTTCTTAAATGTCTTACAAATGGTGTTTTTCCTTGCCCACCAACAACAAAATTACCAACACATATTACTGGTTTAATCAGATGGGTTTTTTTATATAATTTATAGCGCAAAAAAATAAGAATTTTTAAAATTAACCCAAAAGGAAATGATATTAACTTCATTTGAAGCGATGGTTTAAAATTCCACCAAAATTTTGGTTCAGTAATCTTCATTCAATATACCAATTAATTTTTCCGATATTTTATTCGCAGTTCCTCCAATATTTTTAGTAAATATTTTCGAATTGTTAGCCATTTCTAGTATTTTCTCTTTATCTTTTAGTATAAATAAATCATTTATATCTGATATTATTTTGGCACCACCAGCTTTTAATAATCCACTATATTCTTCTTTAAAATTAAAAAAATTAGGTCCAGTAAAGATGGCATTATTAAAAAGGGCTGGTTCAATAGGATTGTGACCACCAAGATCCTCAAATGCACCTCCTAAAATTACAGCATTTGATTTTTCATAAAAATAACCCAATTCGCCAATTGTATCCAAAATAAATATTTTCTTATTTTCATTTAAATAATCATTACTTGATCTCAAAATAAATTCTTTATGAGTAAAATTTGATTTCTTTAATATCTTGATTATATCAGCTCTTCGATCAGGGTGCCTTGGGGCTATAACCAAGAATAAATTTGGTAAATCTTTTAAAAGTTCTCTAAATTTATTAACTATATTAATTTCCTCACCTTCATGAGTTGAAGCCAATACTAAAACGTCTTTTTCTCTGAAAAAATCGTCATATTTTTTTAAACCCTCTATATCATAGAGTAGTTTCTTAGAGTCATTTTTTAAATTTCCATAAACAGAAATATTTTTAGCCCCCAATTTCTCAAGCTTAGCTTTACTAAACTCATCTTGAGCAATTATTATTGAAAAAAATGAGAGTAAATACTTTATGATTTTAGGAAATTTCAACCAGTTGTTAAAAGTCCTATCAGTTATTCTTGCATTAATTAAACATATGGGAATACTTTTATTATTTGTTTCGTTTAATAGGTTTGGCCAAATTTCAGATTCTAGAAATATTGCTATATCAGGTTGCCAAAAATTTAGAAAATTTGAGCAAAAACTCTCTATATCCCATGGGGCATATTGATGAATAACGCCATCTATATTCTTTTTGATTATCACTTCCTTTGAAGTTTTTGTTCCTGTTGTAATAATTATTTTAATTTTTGGTGATAGTTTCTTTAATTCTTCAATTAATGGTATAGACGATAAAGCTTCACCTACGCTAGCGGCATGAATCCAAAATAGACTTCCATTTGGTCTTACTTTTGAAGAAAGGCCTCTTCTTTCAGCATATTTTCCTTTTTCTTCTTTGTTTTTAAATAGTCTATAGAGAAAGATTGGATACATTAAAGGTCTAATAATTTTAGTTATTAGTTTATAAATTCTAAAAATAATCATTTTCAAATATCAATATTTTCTCTAGCTTCCAAGGAAATACTATTTAATTGATCCTCCAAAAACTTTCTAATCTCTTCCATTTCATCATTTGATGCATTTGATTTTACTTTAATTGGTTTCCCCCAAACTATTGACCCTCTTCCAAAAGGAAAATTTAATGTGAAATTATCCCAATTATTAAATTCATATCGATTTGATGTAGCTGCTGCAACAGGTATGATGGCTGCACCAGACATTTTTGCTAGAGAAATTACCCCCAAACCACAAATCTTTCCAGGCCCAGGAGGTTGATCTGCTGTAAGAGCTACGGATGAACCAGATTTTAGGGTCTTTATCATTGAGCGCAGAGCCATTGCACCCCCCTTTTCCTTTATACCCAATTTTTTGGGATTTCCAGCTCCTCTAATTAATTGAATTTTATATTTTGATAAAAGTGATGCAATAAAGTTTCCATCTCCGTGCCTTGAAACTAAAGCAAATAATTTTTGTTTATTATAATCCCATTTACCAGGTAGCATTAAACTTTGGCCATGCCAATGAACCCAAATAAAAGGTTTTTTTCTTTTCCAAAAGCTCTCAGGAATATCATAGTGATTTAAATTCCACTTAATTGTGTAAGAAACAAATTTTAAGTAAATAAAAAAAATTAATGATAAAATTTTTACTATTAATAGCTTACTCAACTTTATCCCCTAAAAATTGAGTTTTAAATAAAAAAGCATAGAGACCATTTTTATTAACTAACTCTTTATGAGTTCCTTGCTCAACTATCGCTCCATTATCAATAACATATATCACATCAACATTTTTAATAGTTGATAATCTATGAGCAACAATTAAAGCTGTTTTATCTTTCATTAATTTATCAAGAGCTTCTTGAACCTTTTTTTCTGACTCGCTATCAAGAGACGATGTTGCTTCATCTAATAGAAGTATTGGAGCATCCTTGATCATTGCTCTTGCAATTGCAATTCTTTGCTTTTGACCTCCTGATAATCTAACACCAGACTCACCAACTAATGTTTGATACTTATCAGGAAGATCTTTGACAAAATCATCTACCAAAGAGTCTTTACAAACTTTTAGGAAAATTTCATCTGAGATACCATCACATCCAAAAATTATATTTTCCTTAATAGAAATATCAAAAATTAGAGCATCTTGAGAAACCAGAGATGATGCACTTCTGACATTTGGCAAAGATAGATCTCTTAAATCATAATCATCAAGCAACACGCTACCGCTTGAGACATCATAAAATCTTGGTACTAGATTTAATAAAGTTGATTTTCCTGCTCCAGAAGGTCCGACTAATGCTGCAGTTTGACCAGGCTCTATATCTAATGAAATCTCTCTAAGAATTTTATCTTGTCTATCATTGTTATATGAAAAATTAACTTTAGAAAATTTTAACGATCCTTTAAATTTTTTAATCTCTAATGGTTTATCAGGGTTTATTATTTTTGGTTTATTATCTAAAATTGGAAACAATCTTTGTGAAGCGGCAACACCTTCCTGAAGCATAGCCTGTAAATTAGCAACAGCCTTTAACGGATCATAGAGTAAACCTGCTGCTGTAGTAAATGCCATAAAGCTGCCAACGCTCATAAGGCCATCTAAAGATTTATTTCCTGCATAATAAATTATACCTGCAATGGCAAAACCAGTTACTATTTCCATTATTGGTGCTGAGGCAGATCTTGCCTTAACACCTTTCATCGACAAACTTACAACCTGATCAATAATTGAAGAGGCCTTCTCTGAATGAATTCTCTCTTTTCCAAAGGCTCTAATAATTCTCATACCTTTTAGAGTTTCTGAAACCAAAGCCGATAGAGTTCCTATTTCCTCAAGACTCATTCTAATAGCTTTTCTTAACCTCTTCCCTAGCATTCTTAAACCAATTGCTGCAGGCGGTAATACAAGAAAAAAAATTGTTGCTAAGGTAGGGTCCACATAAAAGAGATATCCAACTAATCCTAAAACCATAAGAATATTTCTTGATAAGTTGACAACAACTGATGACATTGTCTCTCTTAACTTTGTTGTATCAGCAGTAAAACTAGAAATAAATCGTGCAGAATGAATAGAGTTTATGTAAGACATATCAGAGTTAAGAATTGCCTTGTATAAATCCTTTTGCAATAAGCCAACAATTTTTTGGCCAATATAATTAATAGCAACATTTGCGCCATAAGTGCCAAGAGCTCTAATGAACATTATCAGAATTGCTATTAAAGGAAGGATTGTTAGCATTTCTCGGTTTGAATTCACAAAAATATCATCAATTACCCTTCTTATTAACTCAGGAAGAGCAGGTGTTGTTAATGCAACAATAGCATTACAAAAAAGAGCTATTAAAAGTAATTTCATAGATCCAGATGCATAATTCTTCCAGATTCTTTTAATCACATAAAAAGTATAATATTTATTTTTATCTTCCATTCATTCCCACTATATCAAACTATATAAACTCTAGCATGTGCATCAATTATCATAAAGATTGAATAGCATATTGCTTGTTTGTTAAATCATCATAGTTTATCTTGCTCTTTTTATTTGGTGAAATTATGTCAATAACGTTATCTAAAAATTTAGAAAAAATTGCTCCTTCTGCAACTGTTGCTATGACACAACTTGCAAGAGATCTTAAAAATCAAGGGAAAGATGTTATAAGTTTATCTGCGGGTGAACCAGATTTTGATACACCTGAAAATATTAAAAGGGCTGCTATTGAGGCAATTACTCGGGGTGAAACAAAATATACAGCTGTTGATGGTATTGATGAACTTAAAGAAGCAATAATAAATAAATTTAGCCGAGACAATAATTTAAACTTTTTAAAAGAAAATATTTCTGTCGCTCCAGGTGGTAAAACTATTATTTATAACGCAATGGTTGCAACATTAAATCCTGGGGATGAAGTAATTATTCCAAAACCATTTTGGGTAAGCTATCCCGATATAGTTAAGTTAGCCGGAGGAACTCCAGTTACTATTGAAACCTCAAGAGATAGTAATTTTAAAATTACTGCTGATGATCTTGAAAAAAATATTACAAAAAATACAAAATGGATAATTATTAATTCTCCGTCTAATCCTACTGGCGAGGTTTATTCATCAGAGGAGCTTCAGTCTCTTGCTAATGTACTTAAGAAATATCCAAACATTTATATTTTATCAGACGATATATACGAACATCTTCTCTATGAAAAAAAAGAAAAGTTTACAACAATTGGTGAAATTGATGATGAAATAAATTCAAGAACAATAACAATGAATGGTGTTTCAAAGGCTTACTCAATGACTGGCTGGAGAATAGGATACTGCGGAGGACCTAAAAAAATTATAGACTCTATGAGAAAACTTCAGGGACAATCAACATCAAACCCTTCATCAATAAGTCAATGGGCAGCAGTTGAAGCCTTGAATGGTGATCAAAGTTTTTTAAAAGATTGGCTGGATTCCTTTGAGATGAGAAGAAATAAAGTTGTTGAAATGATAAATTCTGCTGAAGGGTTGTCCTGTCTAAAGCCAAAGGGTGCATTTTATATTTATCCCTCATGTGAAGGTGTGATTGGAAAAAAACTCACAAGTGGCGAAGAAATTAAGAATGATGAGGATTTTGCAATGAATTTACTTAAAAATAAATCCGTAGGAGTAGTTCATGGCTCAGCGTTTGGTTTATCACCCTATTTTAGAATTTCATACGCAACATCGATCGAAAAGCTTGAAGAAGCCTGTGAAAGAATAATTGATTTCTGCGATGAGCTAGAATGAATAAAGCTGACTCTTTTTTAAATGATGAAATAGGTCCGATATTAGAACATCCAAAAAAAAATATTAAGACCGAATCTGGAATTCCTCTAAAGTTAGTTTCAAATTTTGATCCATCTGGAGATCAACCTGATGCTATTAAAGAACTTGTTGAAGGAATTAAAAATGATGAGAGATCACAGGTTCTTCTTGGTGTTACAGGGTCAGGTAAAACTTTCACAATGGCAAAAATTATTGAATTAACTCAAAAGCCCTCATTGATTCTTGCTCCAAATAAGACACTAGCTGCTCAACTATATTCAGAATTTAAAGAATTCTTTCCTGATAACGCTGTTGAGTATTTTGTTTCATACTATGACTATTATCAACCTGAAGCATATGTTCCAAGAACTGATACTTTTATAGAAAAGGATGCAAGTATAAATGAACATATTGATAGACTAAGACATTCAGCTACCAGATCTTTAATGGAAAGAGATGATGTTATTATCGTTTCATCTGTATCATGTATTTATGGTATTGGATCAGTTGAAACATATTCATCAATGACTTTAGCTATTGAACCTGAACAAATAATTGAAAGACAGGACCTTTTGAATAACCTTGTTTCCCTTCAATATAAGAGAAATGATACAAAATTTGTTAGAGGTACTTTTAGAGTAAGAGGTGATGTCATTGAAATTTGGCCAGCACACCTAGAAGGCAGGGCCTGGAAAATTTCACTTTGGGGCAATGAAGTAGAAAAAATTAATGAATTTGACCCTCTCACAGGAGAGAAAATTAGAGAATTACAAAAAATAAAAGTATATGCTAATTCTCATTATGTAACTCCTAGACCAACACTTCAACAAGCAGCACAAGAAATTAAAAAAGAATTATTTTTGCGGCTCAAAGAGCTTGAAAAAGAAAATAAACTTTTAGAAATGCAAAGATTAGAACAAAGAACAATTTTTGATTTAGAAATGATGGATGCTACAGGAAGCTGCGCAGGAATTGAAAACTACTCCCGATATCTCACAGGTAGGAAGCCAGGTGAACCACCTCCAACATTATTTGAATATTTACCTGAGGACTCAATTATTTTTGCAGATGAAAGTCATGTAACAATCCCTCAACTTGGAGGAATGTATAAAGGTGATTTTAACAGGAAATCAACTCTTTCAGAGCATGGTTTTCGTTTACCTTCATGTAAGGATAATCGTCCATTAAAATTTGAAGAATGGGATTTGATGAGACCAAAAAGTATTTTTGTTTCTGCTACCCCTGGTCCTTGGGAGCTTGATCAGTCAGGTGGTGTTTTTTCAGAGCAAATCATTAGACCAACAGGTTTAATTGATCCTAAAAGTGAAATCCGTCCGGCATCAAATCAAGTTGATGACTTAATATATGAATGCAAATTAACAGCAAAAAAAGGGCAAAGAGTTCTTGTGACAGTTTTAACAAAAAAAATGGCTGAAGATTTAACTGAATATATGAATGAACAAAATATTAAAGTTCGATACCTTCACTCGGATATTGATACACTAGAAAGAATAGAAATCCTTAGAGATTTGAGAACAGGCGTATTTGATGTTCTAGTAGGTATAAATCTTCTTAGAGAAGGTTTAGATATCCCAGAATGTTCTCTAGTTGCAATTCTTGATGCTGATAAGGAGGGTTTTCTAAGATCAGAAACCTCACTAATACAAACTATGGGAAGAGCAGCAAGAAACGTTGATGGAAAAGTAATTTTATATGCGGATAAAACTACTGGCTCAATGGAAAGAGCCCTAAATGAAACAAAAAGAAGACGAAAAAAACAAAAAGAATATAATAAGAAAAATAACATTACTCCCTCAAGTATTAAAAATAACATAAAGGATATTCTAAGCAGTATTTATGAGAAGGATCATGTACAAATTGAGGCGCCTGATCATACTGATAACGATTTATTTATTGGTAACAATCTTGAAAAACATCTTAAATCATTAGAAGATAAAATGCTAAAAGCTGCAGAGGATTTAAACTTTGAAGAAGCGGCTAAAATTAGAGATGAAATAAATAGGCTTAATGAAACTTCTTTAATTTTAAGTGAAAATCCTATGGCGAAATTATAGATAGATAAAAGAGAAAATGAGACCAATTCATACAAAAGAATTAAAACCGGGAGTGGCGCTTATTACAGGCGGTGCAAAAAGGATAGGAAAAGAAATTTCAAAAAACTTAGCTTATGATGGATGGAAGGTAATTATTCATTATAATACAAATAGCATTGCTGCTAAAAATCTTAAAAATCAAATAATAAAAAGAAAGGGCAAGGCAGCAATTATAAAATGTGATTTAAACAATAACAATTCTGTGAAAGATTTAATTGAGAAGTCTAAGAAGAAATTTGGTAACATATCGCTTTTAATTAACAATGCTTCAAAATTTGAAAACGATGATATCAAAAATCTTAATTTAGAGTCTTGGGAGAGTCATAATAACATTAATTTAAAAGCTCCTCTTATTTTATCAAGAGATTTTAACAATCAGCTAAGAAAAAATACTCCTGGATTAATTATTAATATTATAGACCAGAGAATTTTCTTTCCTAATCCAGATTTTATTTCATATACTTCATCAAAACAATCTCTTATGTGGCTTACTCAAACATTGGCCCAAGCACTTAGTCCTCAAATTAGAGTATGCGCAATTGGACCAGGGCCTACTCTTCAAGGAGCCAGACAATCAAAAAAAGATTTTGAAAATCAATGTTTATCCACGCCACTAAAAGTTGGTTCAAATCCAGGAGAAATATATCAGGCAGTAAAATTTATAATTAATTTACCCTCTTTTACCGGTCAAATGATTACTCTTGATGGCGGTGAGCACTTAGACTGGATAAAAAAAGAAAATAAAAATTTTAAAGATTAATAAATTAAATAAGTTTCTATATTAAACAATAAGTTAGATCACTTTATTTAAAAAAAAATACAACTTGTTAACAGTTACAATTACACAATATTAGAAAGAAAAATTAATTTATTGTAAATTATTAAAATTTTATAAAAATTCAGTATTATTCAATTAATTCAATAGGTTATAATATTTTAATAAAAAAAATTAAAATTTATTATATATTATATAAGCGTAGTGAACCAGTTAAGTTGTCAACATAGTTATCCACAGGCTATTCTTTGAGTAACATTTTTAATATAGTCAATAAAAAGCAATGAAAAATAAAATTTTAGAAAAAAATAATATTACAGGAAGAGAAATTCTTCAGAAAAAAATAATAGATATGCCTGAAAAACCAGGTGTCTATAGAATGATTGGTATTAAAAAAAATGTACTTTATGTTGGAAAAGCAAAAAATTTAAAGAAAAGGCTCCTAAGTTATACAAGACCTAATGGCAATAACAATCGTATAACTAAGATGATAAGTCTTATTAAAGATGTTGAGATAACTATTACCGAAACAGAAATGGATGCCCTGCTTCTTGAGCTCAACTTAATCAAAGAGAAAAAGCCAAGATATAATATTATGCTAAGGGATGATAAAACTTTTCCATATATTTTTATCTCTAAAGAACATGACTTTCCAAGGTTAGAGAAGCATCGCGGATCAAGAACAAAACCAGGTTACTATTATGGCCCTTTTGCAAATACCGGGGCAGTTAATAGAACGTTAAATACTCTACAAAAAGTATTTTTATTACGTTCTTGTACAGATAGAGAGGTTGAGGCTGGTGACAGACCATGTCTAAATTATCACCTAAAAAGATGCTCTGGTCCATGCGGTAGTATGATAAGTAAGGAGGATTATAAAGAACTCGTTAATGATGTAAGAAATTTTTTCAGTGGTAAATCTACTTTAATTCAAAAAAAACTATCTACTAAGATGCAGATTGCTTCAAAAAATAAAGAATATGAAACTGCTGCTCAATATAGAGATAGAATTAGTGCATTGGCCAATATGACAAAATCAGACACTATTAATCCTCAATTTTTAGAAGAGGCTGATGTTTTTGCTGTAAGCAAAATTAATAATAAATCATGTGTTCAAGTTTTTTTCTTTAGGTCATGGAGGAATCTTGGAAATAAATCTTATTTCCCTATTCATTTAAATGATGTTTCTGAAAAAGATATACTTCAATCTTTTATACCCCAGTTTTACCAAAATAAACCGATACCAAAATTAATTCTAACAAGTCATGATTTAGCTGAAAAGAAACTCCTCTCGGAAACTTTTTCAAAAAAAGAAAAAAGAAAAATAAATATAATCAAACCACAAAAAGGTGAAAGGCAAAAAATAATTAATCATGCCTTAGAAAATTCAAAAAACGCACTTCAAAGATATCAAAATAATTTGTTAAGTAATAAGAAAAATCTCTCATTACTTCAAAAAGCTTTTGAACTCAAAGAGATACCAAAGAGAATTGAAATATATGATAATAGTCATATTCAGGGATCCTATGCCGTTGGAGCGATGGTTGTGGCGAATGAGGAAGGTTTAGATAAGAGTGAATATAGAAAATTTAATATTAAAAATGCTCAAACAAATGATGATTTTGCAATGATGAATGAAGTCATAGAAAGAAGGTTTAAAAAAATTAAAAAAAGTAAATCATATGATAGTTTAAAATATCCTGATATTATTCTTATTGATGGAGGTAAAGGTCAATATAGCTCTACAAAAAAAGCACTTGATAACTTAGGTATAAGTGATGTCAAAATCATTTCAATTGCAAAAGGTGAAAAAAGAAACGCTGGTAGAGAAAAATTTTACACTGATAGAGACAAGCCTTATTTATTCAAACCGAATGATCCAATGCTCTTTTATCTTCAAAGACTTCGTGATGAAGCTCATAGATTTGCAATTGGAACTCACAAAGCAAAAAGAAAGAAAGAATTTACAAAGAATCCCCTTGATGAGATACCTGGAATTGGATTAAAAAGAAAAAAGGCTCTACTAAATTTCTTTGGATCGGCCCGTGCAGTTAGTCAGGCAAGAGCCGATGAATTAACATCTGTAGATGGTGTTTCGATAAATATGGCCAATAAGATCTTTGATTGGTTTAATGAATAAAATACAAGTTGGAAAGATGCCGAATTTTTTAACAATGACCAGAATTCTTCTATCAGTAATAACAACTGCTATAATAATTATTTTTCCAAATAAACTGGTTTATATCGTTAGTTTTATTCTTTTTTGTGTAGCCGGAATAACTGATTACTTTGATGGATGGTATGCAAGAAAAAATAATGAGGTAAGTGAACTAGGAAAAATGCTCGACCCTATAGCTGATAAAATACTTGTTATTTCTATATTAATAGCGCTTATGGTAAATTCTATAATAACTAATTTAAACATAATTCCCGCCCTAATAATAATCTATAGAGAGGTATTTGTCTCTGGCTTAAGAGAGTATTTAGGTGAGAAATCAATCAAAGTTAACGTCACCAATCAATCAAAATGGAAAACCGCAATACAATTTATTGCAATTTCAGGCTTTATTATTTTTCCTATTATTGAAAATAATGTTTATTATTTTTATTTATTATTTTCTATTCTACTTTGGCTGTCATCTATTATGTCCATTAGCACTGGATTTAATTATTTTAGATCTGCATTAGACTTAATTAAAAAAAAATAAGATGAAAATTATTTATTTTGCAAAAATTAGAGAATTAATTGGAAAAAGCGAAGAAGAGGTATCTTTTCCCAATAGTGTAAAAACAATCGAAGATTTAATAGTATTTCTTAAAAATCATAATAAAATTTATCACAATGTCTTTGAAAATTATGATTTTCTAATTGCCTGTGATGAAGAGCTGGTGGATATGAATTATGAAATTAACAAAACTAAGGAAATTGCAATTTTTCCTCCAGTTACAGGTGGATAATGATTGATATAAGAATACAGTCAAATGAATTTGACTTCAGTCAAGAAGTTAAAAATTTTCAAAATAATAAAATAGATGGAGCAGTAGTTTGTTTTCTTGGATCGGTAAGGGATCTTGAACCAAAAGAAACATTGGAAAAATTAGAAATTGAATATTATCCAAAAATGGCAAAAAAAGTTTTAAATGAAACAGCTAAGAAAGCTTTTAAAAAATGGAACCTAAGTCAATGCTTAATTATTCATAGATTTGGAGAATTAGAAGTTAATGAACCTATAGTCCTGGTTATAACTCAAACAAAACATAGGAAAGATGCATTTAAGGCTAATGAATACATTATAGATTTTTTAAAAATAAACGCTCCGTTTTGGAAAAAAGAGCATTCACCAAAAGGTGCTAAATGGGTAAAACAAAATAAAAGAGATTTAGAGATAAATTTCTAATCACCAGACCAATTATTTACTAAATCTATATAAGATGAAGAAATCTTTTTAATTTCATCTCCAACAACAAAATTGTGATCATCTATTGCGCAAACTGGTGTTACCTCAGCAGCTGTTCCAGTTATAAAGCACTGTTCAAAGTCGTTTAAATCCTCAAGAAACATTGCTCTTTCAACTATTTTAAATCCAAGATTTTTTGCAATTTGAATAACCGTTCTCCTTGTTATACCATCTAAAAAACAATCTGGTATAGGTGTATGTATTTCTCTATCTTTTATAAAAAAGATATTTGCTCCAGTTGTTTCTGCAATTTGATCTCTATAATCAAGCATCAGTGCATCAGAAAAACCTTTTGACTCAGCCTTTTGTTTGGCAAGTGTACAAATCATATATAAACCAGCAGCTTTGGCTTTACATGGAATTGTTTCAGGCGAAGGTCTTTTCCATTCAGATAATGTAACTTTTATACCCTTCAAAATTTCTTCAGGCGTAAAATATGAAGGCCACTCCCAAACTGCAATTGCACAATGTACTGGAGCATCGGGTGCAGAAACACCCATTTCAGAACCCCGCCAAACAATTGGTCTTAAATAGGCATCTTCCAAGTTATTTAATTTTATTGACTCATAGGAAGCATCTATTATTTGGTCAATAGAAAATGGTATTTTTAAATCAAGAGCATCTGCAGAACTAAAAAGTCTTTCTGTATGCTCTCTTACTTTAAAAATTTTACCAGAATAAGACCTTTCACCCTCGAAAACTGAACTAGCATAATGAAGTCCATGATTGAGAATATGAATATTAGCACTCTTCCAGTCGACAAATTCTCCATCAAACCAGATTAAACCATCACGATTTTCCATAGATTCAGCCAAATTATAATCTCCCAATCCAAAAAAAATTTATTTATATAGTAAAAATCGGTATCATTGAGACTTAATGTAGTCAATAAAATTGATTATTAAAAAAATAAATAGAAATTTAAAATATTTTATAATCTTAATTATTATACTATTAATGAATTATGAATGAGATAGATATTAATAAAAACAACTTAAAAAATCTTCTTGTTGTTGATGATGATGAGAGAATAAGAACATTATTAAAAGAGTATCTTGTTAATGAAGGTTTTATTATTTCTACAGCTGACTCAGCTATTACAGCACGTCAGAAAATGAAAATATTAGATTTTGACCTTATTATTTTAGATGTAATGATGCCTAATTTTGATGGATTTGAATTCACTAATGAAATAAGAGAAACATCTCAAACACCAATAATTTTATTAACTGCCAAATCTGAAATTGACTCTAAAATTGAAGGATTAGAAATAGGCGCAGATGATTATGTAACGAAACCATTTAACCCAAAAGAATTATTACTGAGAATAAATTCAATTTTAAGAAGATCAAATAATGATAAAATTTTAAATCCAGAAGTTAATTTTGGTGAATTCACTTTAAACATTGAAACTAGAGACTTTACTAAATCAGGAAAACGAGTTTATTTAACCGAACAAGAATTAAACCTGTTGATATCTCTTGCAAAAAATTCTGGTCTACCAATGAGTAGAGAAGAATTAGCTGGGGTTGATGAACCAGGAAGGGCAATAGATGTTGGCATTAATAGATTAAGAAAAAAAATTGAAGATGATCCAACTATGCCAATATGGCTACAAACTGTTCGAGGAAAAGGCTATATTTTAAGACCAAACTCATCATGAAAATTGACATACCAATATTTAAAAAATTAAAAAAAATTTCACCTAATAGTCTTTATACAAGATCATTAATTATAATAATAGCACCCATAGTTGTATTGCAAGCAATCTTAACTTTTGTATTTCTTGAGAGGCATTGGCAGCTAGTAACCAAAAAATTATCCTCATCAGTTGTTTCTGAAATTGGAATGATTATTAAAATGCAGAAAGAAACTGATCAAGAGACAATTTCTTCTTATGCTAAAGAGTTCTATGATATTTCAATTAATTACTATTCAAATCAGGAAATATCCTTAGACAATAATATTCCCAAAACAATTGTTGAAAGAACTCTTGTGAGAGAAATTGGAGAGAGATTGGATACAAAAACATGGGTCCAGGATTTTCCTGAAGAAAAAAAAGTTAAAGTAATAATTCCTCTCGGTTCAAGTATTATTGAGTTTTTGATTCCCAGAAGAAATGTATATGCTACAAATAGTCATATTTTTTTAGTATGGATGGTTATATCTTCGATATTAATTTTATCAATCGCCATATTATTTTTGAGACAACAAATTAAACCTATTGAAAAGCTTGCCAAGGCTGCTGAGTCTTTTGGAATGGGTAAGAAAATTGAGAATTTCAAACCATCCGGTGCTTCTGAAGTAAGAAAGGCTGCTGATGCATATATTAAAATGCAAGAAAGAATTGAAAAATTTATTGAACAAAGAACCTTAATGTTGGCAGGGGTAAGTCACGATTTAAGAACGCCTCTTACCAGAATAAAACTTCAACTGGAAATGCTTTCAAAAAATAGAGAAAATCAAGAACTACTTAAAGACGTAGATGAGATGCAATATATGCTTGAAACATACTTAGATTTTTCACAAACAGTTTCGAGCGAGGAAAGTTCATTAGTAAATATTAATAAATTGATTGAAGAGGTTATTGAAACAAGCAAAGATGAGAACAATTTTATTATTTTCAAGCCTCTGAAAAAGAATGAAATTAATCATAAATGTAAATATATTGCACTTAAAAGATGTATTATTAATATTATTAACAATGCTAAAGCATATGGTGATAAAATTATTATTAAACTCTCAGAGTCAGATTATGAAATCAATATTAATATTGAGGATAATGGACCTGGAATAAGTGAAAAAGATTATCAAAAAGCCTTAAAACCATTTCAAAGGCTCGACTCATCAAGAAACCAAAATATAGCTGGATCAGGGCTCGGATTATCAATCTCCCAAGATATCATAAAAACTCTTGATGGAAATCTTAATCTCTCAAAGAGTGAAATGGGTGGTTTAAAAGTTGAAATCAATCTTCCAAAGATATCTTAATCACTCAATTCTTTACTTCTCTTTATTGCATTTTTTATTGCACTTCTTAGAAGATTATAGAAAGTTTTTTCTGAGTCATCTAATACATCGAAAGCAGCTTCTGTAGTTCCTCCCTTTGAAGTAACATTTTCTCTCAACCCACTTACTGATTTATCTGAGGACAGCATTAAGTCAGACGAGCCTTTTGCAACCATTTTTGTAAATTTATCTATATCTTTTACATTTAATCCCATTTCTATAGCAATAGTACTTAAACACTCAGTCAAATAAAAGTAGTATGCTGGCCCCGAACCAGATATAGCAGTTATAATATCCATATCATTTTCATTTTTGATCCAAAAATGATCACCGATTTTAGAAAAAATTTCTTCTGTAAGTATCTTCAAATTATTATTCACAAAACTGTTTCCGTAGAGAGCTGTAATACTACTTCCTTCTGAGGCAGCTAGATTTGGCATTGTTCTAATTATTGGATAGTTATTAAAAAACCTCTCAAATGTTTTTATTTTTGTTCCTGCTAAAATTGATATTAAGGAGAAAGTCTTATTCTTAGAAACTGATAAAATTTCCTCACAAACCTCTTTAACAATTTGCGGTTTAATAGCAAAAATGATTATATCAAAATCAAAACTATTAATTTCATCAATTGATAAGTAGTGATCAATATTATTACTAATAAAGTCTATATTGATGTTATTTGCATTAGGCTCTACAACTGATATTACTAAGTTAGGTGATTTTTCTGAGATTAATCCTTTTAAAAGACTACCTCCCATTTTTCCTAGGCCAATAATCAATAATTTTTGAGAATCATTCATTACCCTAAAGTTTTATGCCTCACCCTCAGTATTAAAAAGAACAGCCTCCAATGCTTCTTTTGAATTCTTTCCAGCCCATAAAATATATTGAAATGCTGGGAAAAATTGATCGCAAGCTGATACAGCCCTAACCATAACATTATCTAACTGTTCTTGAGAAACTCTATCTCTATTAAACAAAGAAGTGTTTCTATATAAAACAATACCCTCATCAACCCAAACATCAAAATGACCAAGCCACATTTGATTATTAATAGATGTCACTAATTCAAGTATTTTATCTTTATGTATATTTTGAAATTTTAAATCAAAACCACAAACTATATTAATACCCTCATAGTCATCAACCCATGTAACTGATATTTGATAATCTGACCATTTCCCTTTAGCAAGTATAGAAACCTCTGTTTCACTTCTCTCGTAAGTCCAGTCTCTCAAACTTGCAACTATTTCAACAGTATCAAGAGGATGTTCAAAAATTTCAAAATTTTTTGCTAATGACATAAATTACCACATATAGTGTTTGATAAAATTTATCATACTACAGATTGAAAAAAGATAATAGCTAATAATGATAAAAAATTTCAAATTAGTGATATAAATATGTATGAATTCTTATATGGAAAATTATATATTAGATATTAATCCAATAGCCTTCTCAGTCGGGCCAATAAATGTATATTGGTATGGCCTTGCGTATATGGCAGGAATGGTTTTAGGCCTTTTTTATGCTCTAAAAATAGTTGAGACAAAAAAAGAAAACTGCAATTTGTTAATTACAAAAAAAAATATTGATGAAATCTTTATTTGGATAGTTTTTGGTATTATTTTTGGTGCAAGATTTGGTTATGTAATCTTCTATAATTTTGATTTCTATCTTAATAATCCACTGCTAATATTATCTTTTTGGGAAGGAGGTATGTCTTTTCATGGGGGTGCATTAGGAGTTATTATAGCTATAATTTCCTATTCTAAATATCATAAAATTCCTGTTTTGGAGACGGGTGATGTAGTTTGCGCAGTTGTTCCAATAGGTCTTTTTTTTGGAAGAATTGCTAACTTTATTAATGGAGAATTATGGGGAAAAGAGACAAATTTATCTTGGGGAGTAATATTTCCAAATGCAGGAATTAGTCCAAGGCATCCAAGTCAATTATATGAAGCTGGTTTAGAGGGTTTAGCTCTATTTATTATTTTATGTGCATTAGTTTTCTCAAACGGGCTCAAGAAAAGAGGATTAATCAGTGGTACCTTTCTATTCTTTTATTCTTTCTCAAGAATACTAGTAGAAAACTTTCGTGAGCCAGACCTTCACATCGGATATATTTTTCTAAATATTACAATGGGTATGGTATTATCTCTTCCTTTTTTAATCGCTGGTTTAATTTTAATTTTCCAATCTTTAAAAAATGAATATTCTTAAAAAGAAAATACATAATCTCATTAATGAAAATGGTCCCATTTCATTAGCTAAATTTATGGAAATATCTCTAGGGGATGAGAAATATGGATATTACAGAAAAAAAATGCCACTTGGGTCTGGTGGTGATTTTGTTACATCTCCTGACATATCTCAAATTTTTGGTGAAATAATTGGAATATGGATATTAGATATATGGATTAAATTAAATAAACCAAAAAATTTTCAAATTGTAGATTTAGGCGGTGGTCGAGGCACTTTGCTAAAAGATATTAATAGAGTTCTAAAGGGTAAAGTCAGTAATTTTATTTTTTTAGATATTAATGATGAGTTAAAAAGACAACAAAAAAAGGCATTAAAAGATGCCTCACACTTTGATAAAATTGAGGATATACCAAATAAAACGACTATTTTCATAGGAAATGAGTTTTTAGACGCGCTACCTGTACATCAATTTATTAAAAAAGATAAAAGTTGGAAAGAAGTCTGCGTAAGCTCAGAGAATAACAAGCTATTTTTTTCACACGAAGATACAGAACTATCAAAAAAATTATTCAAAAATGATCATAGAGATATAAAAGAAGGATCCGTAATCGAAATTAACTTTAAGATTAGAAAAATTATTAATTATATTTCAAACTTCATTAAAAAAAACTCAGGTGCGGCAATATTTTTTGATTATGGATATGTAGATGGTAATGGGGATAGTTTTCAAGGAGTTAAAAATAATAAATTTGCTAATCCACTAGATGATCCTGGTTTTATTGATTTAACAAGTCATGTAAATTTCAAAGATATTAAGTTAAATGCAAAGGAGAATAACATTGATGTATATGGACCCAATACACAAGGTTTATTCTTAGAAAATATGGGAGCTTTACAAAGATTAGATATTCTAGAAAAAAATGCAAATAATCATCAGAAGCAAGAGTTAAGGAATGGTTTAAATAGATTAATGAATGATAATGAAATGGGAGAATTGTTTAAAGTTATTGCTCTTGCGCCAAAAAATTTCCCCTCGCTTGAGGGATTTACCTGTGGTACAACGACAAATATAGAATAATAATCCGAATAAAATGGGGATATAATGAAGTTAGTAACTGGGAATTCAAATTTAAAATTAGCTGATGGTATTAGTAAATATGTTGGTCTTGAGTTATCAAATTGTGATGTAAAAAGATTTGCTGATAATGAAATCTTTGTTGAAATGAAAGAAAATGTTCGTGGAGAAGACGTTTTTGTTATTCAATCAACATCTTATCCAGCAAATGACAATTTAATGGAACTATTAATTATTATTGATACCCTTCGAAGAGCATCTGCAAAAAGAATAACAGCTGTTATTCCATATTATGGTTATGCAAGACAAGATAGAAAGCCAGGGCCAAGAACACCCATTACTTCAAAACTAGTTGCAAATATGATAGATAAAGCTGGTGCAAACAGAGTCTTAACAATGGATCTGCATGCAGGTCAAATTCAAGGGTTTTTTGATATTCCAACTGATAATTTATTTGCAGCTCCTGTTTTAGTTGAAGATATAAAAAGTAAATTAACGAAAGATACCCCTATAATTGTTTCGCCCGATGTTGGAGGTGTTGTTAGAGCAAGAATTATAGCTAAAAGAATTGGCGCCGATCTTGCAATAGTTGATAAGAGAAGAGAAAGAGCTGGAGAATCTGAGGTAATGAATATTATTGGTGATGTTGAAGGAAGGGAATGCTTTATGATTGATGACATTGTTGACTCTGCAGGTACACTCTGTAATGCATCTGATGCTCTTATTAAACAGGGGGCTACAAAAGTATATTCATATGTAACACATGGTGTGCTCTCGGGAAAAGCAGTTGAAAGAGTAAATAACTCATCCTTAACAAAATTATTAATTACTGACACAATTGAAGAGTCAGATGCAGTAAAAAAATCAGATAAAATTGATGTTATTTCAATTTCATCCCTTCTTGGAGAAGCAATTAAAAGAATATCTGACGAAAAATCTGTATCAAGTTTGTTTGATTAACTTGATTTGATTCCAAAGCAGGGTTATAACGCGCCACAGGAAAAATTTTAATTATATTTTTTGGAGAGAGAGGATGGCAGAAACCACCTTATTGAAAGCTGAAGAAAGAGAAGAAACAGGTAAGTCTCAAGCTAGATTAATTAGAAAAAACGGTCAGATACCGTGTATAATTTATGGTGACAAAAAGGAACCTATGGCAGCAAGTCTGAGCGCGATCGAAGCTTTAAAACTATATAACTCAGGTAAAATGTTATCTCAGTTAATAGATGTTGAAACATCAAGTGGTGAAAAATTTAAAGCAATATCAAAAGACGTTCAACTTCATCCAGTTAAAGGTAATATTATCCATGTAGACCTTCTTCGCCTTGGTGCCGATGCTAGAATTTCGGTTGAAGTTTCAGTTAGTTTTATTGCTGAAGAGGAATCACCTGGATTAAGAGAAGGTGGTATTCTTAATGTAAGTCGTTATACAGTAGAGCTCGACTGCCCAGCTACAAATATTCCAGAAGTGGTTGAAGTAGACCTCACTGGTCTGGAGATTGGTGGAACAGTTCATTTATCCGATGTAAAACTTCCTGAAGGTATCGTCTCTGCAATTACTGATAGAGATATTACTATTGCAAGTATTGCAGCTCCTAAGAGTGAAGAAGAAATTGAAGCTCTTGATGCTGCTGATGCGGAAGCTCCTGAAGCACCAGAGGCTGCCGAAGGTGATGATCAAGCAGAGGGAAGTGAAGAAGCAGAGACCGATGCAGCTGAATCAGAAGAAAAGGAATAATTAGAAACCTTGGCTTTATCAAACGATACAATTCTTTTTGTTGGACTTGGCAACCCTGGTGAAAAGCATAAAAATAACAGACATAATGTTGGCTTTATGGCTTTAGACTGTCTTTCAGCTTTTCATAAATTTGGAAGAAGCAGAACAAAATTTTTAGGTAGAACTGCAATGGGCTCTCTTGATGAAAGAAAGTTGATTTCTTTCAAACCCCAAACCTTTATGAATGAATCTGGAAGAGCAGTAAGAGAGGCGTCAAATTTTTATAAAATAGGCCCGGAGAGAATAATTGTTTTTCATGATGAACTTGATTTACCCTTTGGGCAGGTTAGAGTCAAAAAAGGTGGCGGTCATGCTGGCCATAATGGTCTAAAATCTATTGATGAGAATATTGGAACAGATTATTTTCGAATAAGAATAGGTATTAGCCACCCTGGTGAGAAAGAAAAAGTTACTGGTCATGTTTTAGGAGACCTCTCAAAGGAAGATGCTGAAACACTTCAAAAAATATTAACCTCGATTGCTGAAAATATATCTACCCTTATCGAGGGCGATGAAAAAAAATTTCAGAAGAATATTCTTCAATTTAAAAAATAAATTATGGGCTTTCGTTGTGGAATAATTGGTTTGCCAAATGTTGGAAAATCAACTTTATTTAATGCTCTTACGCGAACATCGGCTGCACAAGCTGAAAACTATCCTTTCTGTACCATTGAACCAAATATTGGAGAAGTTGATGTTCCTGATAAAAGATTGGAAGTATTATCAAAATTAAATAAATCTGAGAGAATTATACCTGCAAGATTAACCTTCGTAGATATTGCTGGTCTTGTTAAAGGTGCATCTCAAGGAGAGGGCCTTGGTAATCAATTTTTATCTAACATAAAAGAAGTTGATGCAGTTGCTCATGTTGTAAGATGTTTTGAAGATGATAATATCACACATGTTAATGGACAAATTGATCCTATAAAAGATATTGAGATTATTGAAACAGAACTCCTTCTGTCTGATATTTCTAACTTAGAAAAAAGAAAGGTATCATTAGAAAAAAAAGCAAAAAGCAACGATAAAGATTCTAAAGAAAAATTAATATTAATCGATGAAATTTTAGAAAAACTAAATAATAATAATTTGTTTGATTTCAAATCTCTTGATGAAAAAAATATAAAGTTTTTTGAAGAATTTTCACTCCTTACTAGTAAAAAAATGATTTATGTTTGTAATGTTGACGAGGAAAGCGCTAATTCTGGAAATAAATACTCGAAAGAAATTGATGAGTATGGTGCAGCTAAAGAAATTGATGTAATAAAAATTTCTGCAAGTATTGAGAGTCAAATATCTGTTTTAAATGATGAGGATAGAAACGAATATATTGTTTCTCTAGGCTTAACAGAACCAGGATTAAATACTTTGATTAATGAAGGGTATAACGCTTTAGACTTAGTTACTTATTTTACTTCTGGACCAAAAGAAACAAGAGCATGGACAATACATAGAAATACATTGGCCCCAGAGTCTGCTGGTAAAATACATACTGACTTTGAAAAGGGATTTATTAGAGCAGAAACAATTAATTACGATGAACTTATAAACTACTCAAGTTACAATGAAGCAAAGGACTCTGGAAAGATAAGGCTTGAGGGCAAAGAATATGAAGTCAAAGATGGAGATATTATGAACTTTAGATTTAATAATTAATTAATGAACATCTCTAAATAATCTACTTACACTTAAATACATCAAAATAACAAAAATAATTAAAAATCCCATTACTATAAAACCTAATCTTTTTCTTTCCTCCATAGTAGGTTCAGCTGCCCAGGTAAGAAAATTTGCAACATCATATGACATTTGATCTATAGTAGCTGGAGTGCCATCTTCATACTCAACAGACTCGTCATATAAAGGTTGATACATGGCTATTGCTCCACCGGGATACCAAGGATTATAACTCAAATCACCAATATCTAAATCTTCAGGAATTTCTTCTTCATATCCTTTTAAAAGAGAATAGAGATAATTATACCCATCAGCACGAGCTTTAACAATAAGAGATAAATCAGGAGGATAAGCTCCATTATTTGCCCCTTTTGCCTCTTCCTTGCTACCATATGGCCTTGGAAAACGATCACTTGGCAACATTGATCTCTCTAAAGGTTCTCCATACTCATCAAATCCATCAGTAATAGAGTATTCTGAAGCAATTTCTTTAACCCTTTCGATAGAAAATTCTGGTCCACCTGGTTGTGATAAATTTCTAAAAGATAATTGTTTCAGCCCATGGCAAGAAGAACAGACTTCAGAATAAACTTGATAACCTCTTTTTAAACTTTCTTTATCAAATTTACCAAATGGTCCTTCAAAAGAAAAACCAGGTTTCAAATTTTTAAAAGTTGTTCCTTCAGCAGAATTAGCACTCGCACTAAAGCCAAAAATTAAGACTAGAAAAATAAACATATTATTTTTAAAGATATTTCTAAAAATATTCATACTTGTTACCTATTTACTATCCATTGCGTATGATGGTGTACCTGAAACCCCACCACCACTATCAGAAGTATTATTAGTGGCTGGATTTGATATACCAATAGGCATTGGTGATGGTTTTTCTATTCGGCTTAAAATTGGCATTATTACTAAGAAAAAAGCAAAATAATAAATAGTACTTACCCTAGAGAGTAACAAATATATGCCCTCAGGAGGCTTTGCACCTAAATAACCCAAAAGTAGGCAAAAAATTACAAAGAAAAGAAAAAATATTTTATACAGTGGTCTGTAACGCGCTGATTTAACTTTCATCGTGTCTAACCAAGGTAAAAAGAATAAAACAACAATTGAACCAAACATTAATAAAACTCCCATTAGTTTGTCAGGAACAGCTCTCAAAATCGCATAAAATGGAAGTAGATACCATTCAGGAACAATATGAGCAGGAGTTAACATTGGGTCAGCCTCAATATAATTATCTGGATGACCTAAAATATTTGGATTGTAAAAGATGAAATAACAAAACATTAATAAAAACACAACGTAAGCAAAAAGATCTTTTACAGTGTAATATGGGTGGAAAGAAATTGTATCTTTACTATCTTTAACTTCAATACCTGTAGGATTATTATTTCCTGTAACATGTAATGCCCAAATATGAAGAATAACTACTCCAAAAATTACAAATGGTAGAAGGTAATGTAAGCTAAAGAAACGATTCAATGTTGGATTATCAACGCTATAACCTCCTAATAAAAGGGTCAAAACTGGTTCTCCTATAACAGGAATAGTTGCAACAAGATTTGTGATAACAGTAGCACCCCAGAAACTCATTTGCCCCCATGGAAGTACATACCCCATAAAACCAGTAATTATCATAAGTAAGAAAATTACAACACCTAATATCCAGATAATTTCTCTCGGCTCTTTATAAGAACCATAGTACAAACCTCTAAACATATGAATAAATACTGCTAAAAAGAACATGGATGCACCATTTGAATGCATATATCTTATTAACCAGCCATAATTAACGTCACGCATTATATGTTCGATACTATCAAATGCTAAAGATGTATTTGGTACATAATGCATTGCCAAAACTATACCAGTAATAATCTGAGTTACGAGACACATCGTTAATATAAAACCAAAGGTATAGAAATAATTTAAATTTTTGGGAGTTGGAAAGCTTAAAAGGTTTTCATCTGCAAACCGCATTAATGGTAATCTTTTATCTAACCATTTAGAAAAGCCATTTTTAGGAGTGTATTGATAATCATGATTCATTTTTATTATCCAATCTTAATAATATTTTCACTAACAAATTCATAAGGAGGAATTTCGAGATTTGTTGGAGCAGGTCCTTTCCTTATTCGCCCGGATATATCATAATGAGATCCATGGCATGGACAGAACCAACCGCCAAAATCACCGCTATCCGCTATAGGAACGCATCCTAGATGAGTACATACTCCGACAACAACTAACCATTCCTTGTTTTTAACTCTATCTAAATCCTTTTCAGGATGAGGTAAATTTAGGGAATCTTCCTTTTCTGCAAGTTCAATTTCTTCTTTAGTTCGCCTTCTTATGAAAATGGGCTTCCCTCTCCAGGCTACTTTCATTGATCCACCTTCTGGGATTGAAGATATATCTGCTTCAATGCTTGAAAGAGCTGAAACAGAAGCACTTGGATTTAACTGATCGATCAGTGGCCAAGCAACACTTGCAGCCCCGGTAGCTCCAAATACTGCAGTTGTAATATATAAAAAATCTCTTCTTGAAGGGTCTTGATTGTCATTAGTATCTGTCATTTTATTTACCAATAAATCTAAAAATATTTGATATGTTAATTTGATAATGTGTATGAAATATCTTTTTGAGAAAGTAAAGGAAATATTTGATAATGCGACATAATACTACACTATTATTTATTATGTTTTTTTCTATTTATAATTGCTTTTAATTTAAATAGTAAATCTTCTTTATTGTGTTCAAAATTTGAATCTATCCAATCTTGTTCCACCGTTTTTAAAATCTCGCCAATAATCGGTCCCTCCTCTAATCCATAATCTAATATATCCTTAGCTTTTAATGGAAAAATAGGTATTGCAACTTTATCTATTTGGCTAAGAACATTTTTCCAATTTTTGTTTGTTACTCTATTATTACTTAAAGCCCAAGAAAGCTTAGCCATATCCTTTAGTGTTTTTCTGTCTATAGAGTATAAAATTTTTTTAATATCCGATTTATTCAATTTATTATGAATTTCAAATTCTTGATTCGTTAGGAGGCATAACTCTTTTCTTTCTTTTTTTGAAAAATTAAACATTTGCAAATTATTTGAATTGATTTTTTTATTCTTTAGAGCCAAAGATGCAAATCTTAAAATATGATTTTTTGAAAAAGAATTTTCTTTTTCGATTAATAGTAATTTTTTAAAAATTTTAGTTTCAACTTTATGCTCAAATAAAAGATCAAGAATTTCTATTTTCCTCATAATGCTAACTATAAAATATGGATCTGATGAATTTAGAATTTTAAAAAATTCATTTTGAACTCTCTCTGATGATAATTTTTTAATTTTATTCTTATTTTTGGTGCATGCTTTAATTGAATCACTAGATAACTTTAAATTATTATTTCCATAAAAAGCATTGAATCTAAAAAATCTTAAAATCCTCAAATAATCTTCATTTATTCTTTCATCAGGATTTCCAATAAAAATTATTTTTTTATCCTTTAAGTTTTGAATACCATTATGAGGATCATATAATTCACCATTTTGTTTTAAATAAATAGAATTTATTGTAAAATCTCTTCTTAAAGAATCTTCTTCCCAACTATCAGAGAATATAACTTCGGCATGTCGTCCATCAGTGGATATATCAGATCTTAATGTCGTTATTTCAAAGTTAAAATCCTTTGAAAAAACTGAAACAGTACCATGATCGATTCCTGTAGGAACAACTTTGATTGATTCAGAACCTAAAATCTTTACAACATCTTCAGGGTTTAATTTAGTAGCAATATCTATATCATTTGTTTTAAGGCCAATTATAGAGTCTCTTACACAACCTCCTACAAAACGAGCTGTATCTTCTTTCTCATTCAAAAGAGAAAAAATTTTCATACATAATTTATCTTTCAAAAAATTATATTGAATTTCATTAGTCATTTATTCAATAAAATGACCTTCTTTAAGTTCACCATTTATTACCTCAGGATGTACATATTTTTTTTCAATGGGAACATTATTAAAAATGGCTGTAGAAAATAGTGTAATAGCCATAAGAAATAATCCAATCAAAAGAGACCAAAAAATTCTTAATTCAATAATCTTACCTTTTGATAAAAAAATCCAAAACAAATAAATTACTAAAGGCGATAGAAAAATAGATAAATAATAAATAATCCTAATCAATTTTTTTTATCCTTTCATATAAATTTCTTATCATTCCAGCAGTTGCTCCCCAAATATTATACCCCTGATATGGTATAGTATAATAGTTTCTTACAACACCCTTCCATTCACCAGATTGTAATTGATGGTTGTCTTCATTCATAATAAATTCAAAAGGTACTTCAAATGTCTCGGCAACCTCGTCTCTATTAATTATAGGTACAAATTTTGAATCAATAAAACCAACGACTGGTAAAATTCTATAACCAGTACCTGTTTCATAGGTATCCAAATATCCATATATTTTAAACGCTGAAGAATCTAAACCAACCTCTTCTTTTGCTTCTCTTAAAGCAGCTTCTGTAAAAGTTTCGCCATTTTCAACTTTTCCTCCTGGAAAAGCTATTTGTCCTGAATGTTGTAAAAGATTAGTGGAGCGCTTAGTAAGAAAAATATAAGGCCTTTCTCTTTCAATTATACCAATTACAACCGATGCTGGTTTTAAATTAGATGGACTAATTCTATCATTATATTGTTCGATAAGATCAAAATCACTTTTAATGCCAGGTGACTTTTCTAACTCTCCTACTGAGGGTGGATTTTTTTCTACAGCTGACTCAATTAGAGATTTATAATTTATATTCATAATTAGAATTTTAATTCACTAGACTTCATAAAAGGAAAAAAATACCCGCCCGACCAAATACCAAAATAATCTTTATGATCATCACCAATATTTACAAGGTCATAAAATACAGACCTTGATATTTTTGCTTCAAGATTACTTCTTACTAAAATGTAAGGTGATGGTTCCTTAGTTTTTTTGTCTATTTCAACTCTTATTGGATAATCTTTTGAAGCTATTACAGTATCACCAGTATTGGTTGTGAATTTTAAAATCTTATTTTTATTTAATCCTTCAACAGAAACGTCAATGGCTACGAAGGGTACATCTTCTACTTTAATAACTATTTTTTCAACAGGAGTTACTAAAACATAGCTGCCATCTTTCTCTTTCCTTAAAATTCTTGCAAATAAATTTACTAATCTTTTTCTTCCAATTGGTGAATCCATGTAATACCAAGTACCATCGCTTTTAATTTCTAAACCTATTTCTCCACAATGTTCAGGATTCCATTTTTCAACCGGAGGATAACCATCATGAAATTCTTTATTAGCAGTTTCAGCACTTTTAATAATATTTTTTAAGTCAACCATAAAAAAAATATACCTGATTTGTAATTATTGTTTTATAACAATTTAAAAAATTTTAGGAGGATTATTATTATGGGTGTTCTTGATGGTAAAGTTATATTAATCACTGGTGCAGCAAATGGTATTGGAAAAGAAACAGCTCTTCTTGCTGCAAAAGAAGGTGCAAAACTAGTCATAAATGATTTAGGTGGTTCTGTAGCAGGGGGTGATGAAGGGGATAAAGGTCCCATAGAACTTGTAAAAAAAGAGATAATTGCTGCTGGTGGTCAGGCTGTGTCGAATAATGACTCCGTTACCGATAGAAAAGGAACAGAATATATGATTCAACAAGCTCTTGATGAATATGGTGAGCTTCACTCGATAATAAACCCTGCAGGGATACTTAGAGACAAAATGTTTCATAAGATGGATGAAGAAGACTGGGACTCAGTTTTATCAGTTCATTTAAAGGGGTCTTTTAATGTTTGTCGATCTGCAATTAACTATTTTAGGGAAAAAGAAGAAGGTAATTTTGTTTTATTTACTTCAACAACAGGTTTAATTGGTAATATTGGTCAAGCTAACTATGCTGCAGCTAAGCTTGGTATTCACGGATTATCAAGAATAATTGCAATGGAAAATGAAATAAAAAACGTAAGGTCAAATGTTATTGCACCTTTTGCATGGACAAGAATGATTGCGACTATTCCTATCAAAGACGAGGCATCAAAACAAAGAGTTGAAAGAATGAAAAATGCTATGCGTCCCGATCAGGTAGCTCAGACCGCTGTAGCTTTAGCTGCACCTGATTGTAAATTATCAGGCCAAATTTTGTCAGTTAGAGGAAATGAAGTTGCTTTATTCAGTCAACCTAGACCCGTAAAAAGTATTGCTGATATTGAGGGCTGGACTCCAGAAAAGCTATTGAATTCTGCTTTTCCAGCATTTGACTCAATTGCACCTGATCTAGGGGCTACTGTAAGTGTATTTCCTTATGAGCCTTTTTAGTTTTAAGAATATAGAAAGATCATGTAACTAAAATATCCAATTAATGAAATGGAACCATATAACTTCGGATTTGTGGATCCATTTCTTAGCAGGATAAAAACCCATAAACTTGAAAGAATTAAAATAACTGTATCAATACCTGAGAACGATTTTGAAAAACTAATCTGCCCGCTTATAAATGCAGATAAACCTAAAACGCCTAATATATTAAATATATTTGAACCAACAACATTACCAATAGCAACACTTCCTTTACCTCTTATAAAAGAAGCAATTGTTACCGCTAATTCTGGAAGAGATGTCCCTATCGCTGCAAGGCTAATTCCAATAATTGCTTCAGGAATATTTAAAACCTCTGAAATATAAATTAAACCCTCAATAAAAATTTCTGATCCATAAATTATTGCAATAAATCCAATTAATAGATTAAAGATTATTGATCCGCTCTGTGAATTATCGTTAACCAACTGATTATTGTTATTAAAAAATTTGTATGAAACAAATAGATAAATTGGCAATAAAATAATCATAACTATTGACCAAAGATTATTTATAAGACCGATTTGTAAAAAATATGAAAATAAGAAAGCACATAAGATCATTACTAAAATATCTTTATATGAAATGGACTCTAGGGATTTCTTATTTGTAAGAACTAGTGATAAACCCAAGATTAGAAGAATATTAATAATATTGGACCCAATAATAGCTCCAATTGCTATGTCAGATTCATTTTTACTTAAAGCACTTAGTGTTACAAATAACTCTGGAAGAGATGTGCCAAATCCAATTATAAATATTCCCGTTATAAATGCTGGAATATTAAGTTTATTTGAAAGAGCAACTGATCCTATAACTAATCTATCTCCTCCAACTGCTAAGAGCAAAATACCAACCGGAAAAAGTAAAGCTTGAAAAAACATATCTCTATTTAACAATCAAAAAATTAATAGTCTATTAATTAAACATGTAAAAAATTATTAAAATTCGAAAAAAAATGAAAAAAAAGGTTAAATTTAATAAAATTTAGGTGTTTTTTAATAAATTTTATATATTTTTTAACAAAATATATCAGTAATTTACTAAAAAAGTGTAAAAAACTCAAAAAATATCGAAAAAATTTAGTTTAAGCACTTGACACTGAGGTAAACGATAATTACGTAAGGTGAACCCGAGATCTTATCATGGGAAAGATCAAGGATTTAGTTATTTTTTTTAAATAAAAGTGGAGAAAAAAAATGAAATTTCGTCCTTTACACGACCGTGTTTTAGTTGAACGCATTGATGAAGATGAAAAAACAGCTGGTGGTATAATTATACCTGATACAGCAAAAGAAAAACCATCTGAAGGTAAAGTTGTTGCTGTTGGATCAGGAACAAAAGCTGAAGACGGCTCAGTTACACCTCTTGATGTAAAATCAGGTGACAAAATACTTTTTGGTAAATGGTCAGGAACAGAAGTGACTGTCGATGGTAAAGAATTACTGATTATGAAAGAGTCAGATGTTCTTGGTATTATTAGTTAATATTAGTCATTAATTGGAGGAATAAATTATGGCAAAAGAAGTTATTTTTGGAGCAGATGCAAGATCAAAAATGCTCAATGGAGTAAATATTTTAGCAAATGCAGTGAAAGTTACATTAGGTCCAAAGGGTCGTAATGTTGTTATAGATAAGTCATTTGGTGCACCTAGAATTACTAAAGATGGTGTAACTGTTGCTAAAGAAATAGAGTTAGAAGATAAATTTGAAAATATGGGAGCCCAGATGGTTAAGGAGGTAGCTTCCAAAACCAATGATGAAGCTGGTGATGGAACTACTACAGCTACAGTTTTAGCTCAAAGTATTGTTACTGAAGGTACAAAGTTTGTTGCTGCTGGTATGAATCCTATGGATGTTAAACGTGGGATTGACCAAGCTGTTCAGGTTGTTCTAGAGGATCTAAACAAAAGATCAAAGAAAGTTAAAACTAATGATGAAGTAGCTCAAGTAGGTACCATATCAGCAAATGGTGAAGCTGAAATTGGTGATATGATTGCTGAAGCAATGCAAAAAGTTGGCAATGAGGGAGTAATTACTGTTGAAGAAGCAAAAAGCCTTGATTCAGAACTTGAGGTTGTTGAAGGTATGCAATTTGATAGAGGTTATTTATCACCTTACTTTATTACAAATGCAGATAAAATGATTGCAGAGCAAGAGGATCCACTTATCCTTTTACATGAGTCAAAATTATCTAGCCTTCAATCAATGCTACCAATTCTAGAGTCTGTTGCTCAATCAAGCAGACCATTACTAATAATTGCTGAAGATATTGAAGGTGAAGCACTAGCTACTCTTGTTGTTAACAGACTGAGAGGTGGATTAAAAGTTGCAGCTGTAAAAGCACCTGGATTCGGTGATAGACGAAAAGCAATGCTTGAGGATATCGCCATTTTAACGGGTGGACAGGTGATTTCTGAAGATCTTGGTATTAAACTTGAAAATGTTACTTTAGATATGCTTGGCACAGCGAAAAAAGTATCTATCACAAAAGATGATACTACGATTGTCGATGGCTCTGGTAAAAAGAAGGACATAGAGGCAAGAGTTAGTCAAATAAGAAGACAAATTGAAGAAACTACATCTGATTATGATAAAGAGAAACTTCAAGAACGTCTTGCTAAACTTGCTGGTGGTGTTGCTGTTATCAAAGTTGGTGGAGCTACTGAAGTTGAAGTTAAAGAGAGAAAAGATAGAGTTGATGATGCATTAAATGCAACTAGAGCTGCTGTAGAACAAGGTATCGTGCCTGGTGGTGGTACAGCTCTTCTTTTAGCCACAAAAGCCCTTGATAAACTTAAGATGAAAAATGAAGACGAAAACGCTGGTCTTAAAATTGTCAGACGTGCAATTGAGGCGCCGATTAGACAAATTGCTGAAAATGCTGGTGTTGAAGGATCAATTGTTGTTTCAAAAGTTCTAGGTTCAACAAAACCTAATTGGGGTTTTGATGCACAGAATGAAGCATACGTTGACCTTATTAAATCAGGTATTGTTGATCCATCAAAAGTTGTTAAAACAGCTTTGATTGATGCATCTTCAATAGCTGGATTAGTTATTACTAGTGAAGCTCAAATTGCTGACAAACCAGAACCTGCTGGTGCTGCTGCACCTGCAATGCCTGATATGGGCGGCATGGGCGGCATGGGCGGCATGGGCGGCATGGGCGGCATGATGTAGTCCAAAAAAACTCATTTGAAATTTAGAAAGGCCATCTATCTAGATGGCCTTTTTTTATTTTAAATTAATTGAGTTTTTTAAAAGTTTCCATGATCGAGAGTCTTGATTATAAATAAAATCAGGTCTTGTTGTTCTTACTGGTCCATATCCATTACTTGTTAAATAATAAGTACAAGATGGTACCATTGAGATTGGAGTAATTAGTGAAACGCTCTCTCCAATATTTGGAGAGCCATTAACAAATGACGAATTAAAATCTCTAAATAAATTTATTTCTAGATCTTTATCCTCTCTATTGTAGTCAAAGAGTAATTCAGCATTTCCTAATGCTTCAGATCGTGCAGAAATTATTCTTAAAAACCTCTCTACAGGTTTAAGATCAATATCTTTCCAAATATCATTTGTACTTGAGAAAATGCATATCTCACTTTTAAGCATTATGCCGTCTTCAAGAACCTTTAAATTATTAGCCTCAATTGTTTGACCTGTTTCTGTTATATCAACAATTATTTCAGAGGTACCCGCTGCAGGAGATCCCTCAGTAGCCCCAGCACTATCAACAAGTCTATAGTTATTAATACCATTTTTTGTGAAAAAATTTCTTGTTATATTTGAAAATTTTGTAGCAACTCTCATTCTTCTATTATTGTAAGATCGAAATTCTGATGATACTTCAGATAAATCTCTTATATTTTCTACATCTATCCAGTGATCTGGGACAGCTATTACAACATTGGCTTTTCCAAAACCCAACCTTGATAATAGAGTAACATCTTTTGATGCACTTGTTCTACCTTCTTCAATTAAGTCAATGCCGGTAACACCCATATGAATATTACCCTTTAATAGTTCACTAGAGATCTCTGTTGCAGAAAGATAAATAATTTCTATTTCCTCTATATCTTTTATAAAACCCGAATAAGTCCTCTGACCTCCAGATCTTTTAAGAATTATTCCAGAAGATTCAAAAAATTTATTCATTTGGTCATGGAGTCTGCCTTTTGAAGGTAACGCTAACAATATTGAATTCATTTAAATTTCTCCGAAGAAATTATTTTTTCAAGTCTATCTAAATTAATAGCAGCACCAACAGCAGGTATATTATTTTCATCACTCACAGAATTAATCAAATCATCATATCTGCCTCCTCCAGCAATATTTAGATTATTTCTTAAATCACTCGAATTAAAATCAAATAAAAATCCTGTGTAGTACTCAACCATCCTTCCTTTTTCCAATGATAAAATTGAATTTTTGAGATCAACCTTTAACTCAAGCATCATTTCGACTCTCTCCGACATAGAGTCAATTTGAGAATTTAATCTACTATCAATATTTTTAGAAATAGACCTCAGTTTTTTTAAGGCTTGCAGAGGTTTATCAGAGATAGATAAAAATTCCTTTATGAGTTTTACAGTGGGTTTTGAAAGTGGGTCAGTTTTTATTTCTTGAGATTTTTTTATAAGCCTTTGAGTTATTTCTTTCAAACTTCTTCCAACAGGCGATTGATTTTCTAACAATCCAATTGTATCCCTAACAAAAATTTCAGCAGTATCATTATCTAAATTTGATATTTTTTGAAATAACTTATTGTTTACTTTTTTCTTAACAGTTAGTTCATCTAGAAGTATTTTGAAATTTTTATCATTCCAAAATTTAGCTTTTAGCTGATCTTTCCATATAATAGGTATATCAAGAACATCTATTAAAATCGAAAATAAAGAAACATCTCCAAGAATAATATTGAAGTTTCTAATTCCGGACTGCTCAATAGACTTATAAGTTCTAAAAAAAACCTCTATTTCATTTTCAATACAGCTATTACCACCAATAATCTCGAGACCAGCCTGAGTAAATTCATTTGGCTCATTAGATGATGGATTTTGAAACTGAAATACCTTTCCATGATATGCATAGTTTTTTTTGACACCATTAAAACCATTATTTAAATAATGGATACATGTTGGTATCGTAAGATCTGGTCTCAAACAGAGTCTAGAACCAGCTGGATCAGAAAATATATATAGCTTATCGGCAATATTCTCACCCAATCTATCAAGAACTTTATCAGCGGAAACTAAAACAGGTGGATCAATCAATTCAAAATCATCACCGGTTAAACTTTCAATAACTTTTATAGAAACTTCACTTAAAATCTCCAAAGGTCTGGTATCAATAGCTGGTAAAGTACTTGAAAATTCGCCAAAAATTTTACTATCGATAGTAATATCTCTTTCATTGCATAAAGTTGCAATTTTATAATGTAATCTATCTGGAAATCCTTTTTTTCTGTAATTAGATACAGCAGAAAGATTAACATTTAACAACTTTGCTAAAGCGCCTGTTCCTCCCAATAAGTCAATAATTTTATTAGTTTCCTTAATCATAAATATTCATATATTATGAATTTATTTAAGAATCAATATAATTATTCATAAAATATGAAATTATTTTGAAAGTATTGATTTTACCGAGTTAATAAGGTCTTTAATTGGTACATTTTGCTGAGAATCTTTTCCGCTTCTCCACTCTTTATTATCAGAAATTTTATCAGAAAACTCTTTTCCAATATATAAATCTTTAATTGTTGCAGATTTGGAAGAAGCTTCATCCTCACCAATAATAATAGCAAGCCTTGCATTTCGTTTATCGGCATACTTTAACTGAGCCTTCATTCCTCCATCCCCAGAATAGCACTCTGAACTAATACCCTCATTTCTTAAATTAGATGCAATTTTATAATATTCAGATCTTTTTTCTTTATCCATCACAAGAACAACAACTGATAAAGTCTCAGAATTTTCTTCTGACTGATTTATGTATTTTAAAGCACTACTTAATCTACTAACACCAACTGAGATACCTGTGGAAGGAACTCTAACTCCTTTTAGTCTAGCAACCAAATCATCATAACGGCCACCCCCACCTATTGATCCAAACTTCTCTAACCCTTGATCTGTTTCCATATCAAAAGTTAAATCAGCTTCATAAACTGGACCAGTATAATATCCCAATCCTCTTACAACCGATGGATCAATTATAATTTTATTTTCATCATATCCAGCAGCATCGATTATCTTTGAAATTTCATTCAATTCTTCTAGAGCTTCGTTAAAAATTTCATTAGTGCCAAATTGATTTGATAAATTTTTAAGACATGCTTCTCTTGAAAGCGTTTTTGACTCAATTCCGCTTTCTAAAAATGATAATATTTGTTTAATATCTGATTTCTCTAGACCTGCGCCTTTAGTATAGTCTCCCGAGTCATCTTTTCTACCTTCACCAAGAAGTTGTTCTACACCCAATAAACCCAGTCGATCAAGCTTGTCTATTGATCTCATAATTGATAGATTAATCTCAGAACCTGATGAATTTCCTTTAATATTAAGACTATCAATAATCCCATCTAAAATTTTTCTATTACTTAAACGTATTACATAATTTCCTACTTCAATACCGGTATTTTGTATTGCATCTGAAAACATCATGCACATCTCGGCATCTGAAAGAGCATTATCGCTTCCAATTGTATCAGCATCAATTTGATAAAATTGTCTATACCTTCCAGGGCCTGGTTTTTCATTTCTAAAAACCCATCCTGATTGATACCTTCTATATGGTTTAGGCAGGCTATCAAAATTCTCAGCTACATACCTAGCTAAACCAGAAGTCAAATCATACCTTAATGAAACCCATCTTTTATCATCATCTTCAAAAGAAAAAACACCTTCATTTGGGCGATCTTGATCAGGTAAAAAAGACCCTATTACATCTGAATATTCAATGATTCCAGTTTCAAGAGGTTCAAAGCCATAAAGACCATAAACTTTTTGAATGGAATCTCTCAATTGAACAAGCTCACTCAAGCTACTTCCTGATAAATCTTCAAAGCCTCTGGGTCTTTGTGGTTTAATTTTTTTCTTTTTTTCCAAGCTTAAAATTCTCCGCAAAAAAAATTTTAGAATCAAATAAATATCATTATCCAAATAATTTTTCTATGATATACCTTCCATTAACATTTATCTAAAAAATTAGGGAAAAAATTTATGGCATTGAATTTAGAAACACCAAAAGGTGTAGAAATCCTTGGTCCGGATCATCCTGGAATTGAAAAAATACTAACTAAAGAATGCTTAGCATTTGTTGCTGAGCTTGAAAGAGAGTTTAAAAGAGAAAGATTAGGAGTTCTTCAAGAAAGACTAAGAAAACAGTTTGATCTTGATAATGGTGCATTACCTGATTTTTTAGAAGAAACAAAATATATAAGAGAGTCAGATTGGAAAGTTGCATCAATACCTAATGATCTTCTTGATAGACAAGTTGAAATAACTGGTCCTGTTGATCGTAAAATGATTATTAATGCTCTAAATTCTGATGCCAAAACTTTTATGACTGATTTTGAAGACTCAATGTCACCAACATGGGAAAACATAATTCAAGGACAAATTAATTTAATGGATTTATGGAATGATGAAATAGATTTCAAAGATCCAAACTCTGGAAAAGAATATAAACTTAATCCCAACCCATCAGTCCTTATAGTTAGACCAAGGGGATGGCATCTAGAAGAGGCGCATATTGAAATTGACGGTGAGAGAATTTCTGGAGGTATCTTTGATTATGCAGTTTATCTATTTCATAATCATAAAAATATTTTTGAAAAAAATACAGGGCCTTATTTTTATCTACCAAAAATGGAAAGTTACTTAGAAGCAAGACTTTGGAATAAAGTCTTTAGCAAAGCACAAGAAATACTAAACATACCAATAGGTACATGTAAAGCAACAGTATTAATAGAAACTCTACCGGCAGCTTTTCAAATGGATGAGATTTTGTTTGAACTTAAGGATCATATAGTTGGTCTCAATTGCGGAAGATGGGATTATATTTTTAGTTACATTAAAAGATTAGGGAATAATCCAGACTATATATTACCTGATAGATCTCAGGTTGTTATGGGTGATGCCTTTTTAAATGCATATTCACTATTACTTATAAAAACATGTCATAAAAGAGGTGCCTTTGCTATGGGTGGTATGGCTGCACAAATACCTGTCAAAGATGATGATGAAAAAAATAATACTGCTTTTGATAAAGTAAAAAAAGATAAAGAAAGAGAAGTAAAGAATGGTCATGATGGTACTTGGGTTGCTCATCCAGGTCTCGTTCCAACTGCTCTCGAAGTATTCAGCACCTCAATATCAGGGGAGAATCAACTTGATGTCTCTTTAGATAATATAAATATTACGCAAAAAGATTTATTAGAGGTTCACAAAGGAGAAAAAACTGAGGATGGAATGAGAGAATGCATTAGGGTTGGTATTCAATATATAGCTGCATGGTTAGGTGGAAGAGGTGCTGTGCCTCTTTATAATTTAATGGAAGATGCTGCAACAGCTGAAATTTCTCGCGCTCAGATTTGGCAATGGCTTAAACACTCAACATCACTTAGCGATGGAAGAACTGTTACTGTTGAATTATTTAAATCAATTCTTGATGATGAAATCAAAGGTCTAAAAGAAATTATTGGAGAAAATCAATGGAAAGATGGAAAATATGAAAAAGCTATTGAATTATTTGAGAAAATGTCTATATCTCCTGACTGTAAAGAATTCCTAACACTATCAGCTTATGAAGAAATAATTTCTTTAAATAAATAAGCTTTCAAA
>Ga0208130_1000068_pt1 | contig 51935 bp, 61 predicted proteins | sample ETNtaG_31_FD_185771 | JGI IMG/M metagenome (GOLD analysis project Ga0208130, IMG submission 185771) | Marine microbial and viral communities from oxygen minimum zone, Eastern Pacific Ocean - ETNP201310SV78 (SPAdes) (version 2) | ecosystem: Environmental > Aquatic > Marine > Oceanic ... | reverse complement strand
TATGGTGTGGGCACTGGTTTCATGGCAACTGGTTGTGCTGTTGGTCCCCACCAAGTCTATGGCTTGCCATTGCTGCTGAATTGATGTAGTATGGAAGGGTCTAAGATCCCTTTCAATGGAAAACGAAACCTACCTGGAACATATTTTTGTTAATTTTACTCAGAGAAAGATCACTATCGTAGACGATGAGGGTTACGATGAAGTGATTCAGTATCGATTTGATGACGAAGGTGCTGAGGGATTCCATGAAACTATCACATCTTTCAAGAAAAACGTCCCTGACGAACTTATTACTTATTCCGCTCCATGAATATTATTCAATTAACCCAAGAAGAATTTGAGGAGAATGTTGACTTTGCTCTCAAATTGGTAGAGAAAGGACATACTGTAAAGATGAAGACTAAACGTGATCGCTCTGTGATGATTGCACCTATTGCAGGATTCGTTGAGCACGATCCTCGTCTTAACATCCCCACTCCAGAAGAAGCAGAAGTAGATTCCCCAGAAGATATTGCTGCCTATGTGCAGGAATCTCTCGCTGATATGACGAGGGACTTCTAATGAAACTCCCAGTATTTGAGATACCAATCTATAAGTATGAAATTGAAAACTGGGAAGAGAATAAAAAGAGTCTGATAAAAATTCTCCCAGATTTTTTACAGAAGGGAGATTTCACAGATTACTATGATAATCAAATGGCATCATTCATGCCTCTGTATGCAAACACGGTGTTTAACCTAATACAGAAGTCAATGGAGGATTTTGCACAGTATTATCCATGTCCTGCCCAGATTGTAAATATGTGGTGTGAGAGATCACGAGCGGGTGATAGACACGAACCACATAATCATGGTGCTACTGGATTCTCTGCTGTATTATATGTGCAGTTTGAAGAGGGTAAACATAAACCAACTAGATTCTTCTCACCATTCGGAGATCCCGCTAATGGTGATCTCATGCAATACGAACCTGATGTGAAAGAGGGTGATCTCATCATTTTTCCATCATTCCTAATCCATGAAAGTCAAATGTGTGACACGGATTATGAAAGGATCATAATCTCATTCAATATCATGGGACAGGACCAATATAATATCCTACATAGTGTATAACCTGTCAGTTTCGGATGAAGAAAATCAAGATTCTCTCTCATTACGCACATCTTGATGGTTTGGATGGACCAATCGGTATTGTCCAGATTTGGACTTTTTCGGGAGTGCCTTTCACATTTGATGAATTGCCACTTCCTGTCCAACAAATGGAAGACGTAGCACTTGACGCAGATACAAGAGAACGCTATCATATCGAAGATCTCTACCGATGGTCCGAATATCTGATTGCTGAAGAAGCACATCCACTCCTATTCGATCTGGAGTATATGATCGAGAATTTTGAAGAATTGCCAAACTAGCTCAGCTGGATAGAGCAACTGTTTTGTAAACAGTAGGTCAACGGTTCAAGTCCGTTGTTTGGCTTCCGTGTGAAGGAAGTATGATCACTGTAATCGACAACTACTTACCACCTGAAGTATATGAGCATCTATATGACCATATGGTCAATGATGATCATTTTATGTGGGTATGGTCTAATGGAGTTAATGCTTATAAAGATGGGCACAAGCAATTTGTGCACACCATTTATAATGAATACAAACCACAGTCGTGGTTTTTTGATCACTTGACTCCAATCTTTGAAAAGTTGCAAGCAACATCTATTATTAGAGTTAAACTCAATCTACAACCACGAGATGTAGAGAATACTGAGCAGGGTCTACATATTGATAATGAATCTCCTACCGCAAAAACTGCTATAATCTATTTCGGCACTAATAATGGTTACACCAAATTTGCTGATGGTCAAACTATCGAGACTGTCGCTAATCGTGCAGTTATCTTTCCTAGCAGTTATCAACATTCTGGTGCTACATGCACAGATGCGTCGGAAAGGATCGTGCTAAATATCAATTATCATGAGTGATATTATTATTGTTGATGATTTTCTTTGTCCTGCCTATCAACATCTGATCGAGAATTATTTCTTTGGTCCTGCTGTTGAGTGGACAGAGATTGATGACATTGCTATGGGTGACAGTGGTGGACTTGAGCATCTAGGTAATAAACGTAGAGGGTGGCACCACATTATGTGTGGTCCTAATAAACCATTCCCCGATGGATCCACTCCTGCATTTAACTTAATTGTGCCCATGGTGCTAGAAGCATTTGATATGTGTGGGTATAGAGTTGATGATATACATGTATCAAGAGCATTCAAAACAGATCCTCACGAGGATCGTCTTGAATTTATTCATGTAGATTTACATTCACCACACCATGTTTGTCTATATTATCCACATGATATTGATGGGGACACTATATTTTATGAGGAGAAGTGGCCTGATGTAACTATGGAAACTCAACCAACAACTGAGTTTCATGAGTTTAGAAGGGTATCTCCAAAGAAAGGCAGAGCAGTGATCTTCGATGGCACACGATTTCACTCGGCATTTAGGTCCGCTGTCAAAGATCGCGTTGTGATAAATACCAACGCTTTTGTGTCTTATAAATAAAACTGTATGAAACGCTAGGATAACGTGGCAACTAAAAGGATCTCCCAATTAGATACTATTGCTGACGCATTGGTCACGGGCGAAGCTGTTCTTCCTATCGTTATCTCTGATCCTTTGATCCCTAACCGTAAGGCAAAGATCAATCAACTGTTTAGAAGTCTGTCTGCAGGTTCTGCGACAGCTCCTGGTATGGCTTTTGATTTGGACCGAGATACGGGAATCTACCAATCTGCGGTCAACGAGATTGGTTTGACATTTGGATCTGCTTCTCTGTACAACAGTCGCACAGCAAATACTGACGGATCATCGACGCTTGTTATCAGAGCGATTGATTCCGCATCTGCAAATACCAACGTGCAGATATCTCCACAAGGTAGTGGATTTTTTACAGTGCAAGGACAAACCGTCCTCACTGACGTGCAATTCTATCTCCAAGGTGATCAAAACACCGCGAAGAGAGCACACTTTAACGTTGATACTATTTCGTCTCAGTCTGGCACACGTCGCTTTGATTTGCCCGATGTAGGCAGCAGCACGAGCACAACTCTGGTTGCTAATGACACCTTCCAGACGCTGACTAATAAGACTGTTCTTATTACTGACGCAAACCTTTCGATCATTGGATCTACGACCACATCGAAAGTTGCTAAGTTTGAGGTTGATAACTGGGAGTCACCTGGCACTCATACATATAAACTTCCCGACTTTGGTGCTGCTAATACACAATCTACTATTCTGGATGATATCACAGAGCAGAATGTGTTTAACAAGAATCTGGTTAACCCCACATTCTCTAACACACCATCAACCGACGAAGAAAATAATCCCACGAAATATGTCATCTTTGATTCTTCACAGTTGACACTTGATCGCACAGTTACATTCCCTGACCTTAACGTCAAGGTAGTTGGTGAGGCATCGTCTCAAACACTGACCGCAAAGGTTTATAAGGGTGCAGTATTCGCGGATACTGATACTGAATTGGGTGATGGAAGAAAGATTCAGTTTGATCTATCCAACATTGAGGATAATCAAACATACACCTTTGCTTTCCCAAACAACGCTATTACAGCGCCGCTAAATAATCCTCAGGGCGAACCTAATATCCTCGTTTCTGAGAGAAAGACTCAAACACTTTACAACAAGACGGTAGAGAATTTTAGTCTTAACAACCCCAACGAGGTCAATGGTATTATTAACATTGACACCTCAAACATCACCGAGGGTGTTACAATTCAATTCCCTAACGCTGATGCTACGTTGTTGTCCACCAACAACATTTCTAACCTTGCAATTAGTTTCGGTGGTCCTATCTCAGCACCTACACTTGGTGGTCAACTGAGACTCCAATCACATTTCCAGTCAGGATGGTAATTAAAAAATGACAGCAGGAAGACTCGCAGCTAGTAACCCAAGCGCAACAACAAATACGGTGCTGTATCAAGCACCCATCACTGCTACTGCCAGCACAGTTGTCAACGTGACAAACTGGGACAGTGGAGCAGGCACCTATAGAATGGCACTGAGAGATTACGATCAGGTGTTGCACCTTGATGGACAAGAATCTCAAAATGGTGGCACAAAAACCACCTATCAGTATCAAAAAGGTAACCCTATTAGTGCATATCAACTGGAAATTTCTCCAGGATATAACTATGCTGATGCCTTGCCAGGATCTAATATTGACTCTACAAACGGTGCAAAAGCAAAACTTTTAGACATCTTCAAAGAGATTACTGATGTCACCTATTACACACAGGTGCAGTCTATCAGCGAACTTTCCTACGGGGGTGTTGTTTCAGGTACATTCCAAGCAGGTGAAACTCTGACTGGTGCAACCTCTGGACTTACCGCTACATTCCGTGGTCAAGGTGTCGCTAACAGTGTTTGGAATTTTATTCCCAACGTATCTAACAGTGCAACCTCTCTGCAAATCTCCAGAAATACTGGTCTTGCAGATGGTATGTATCTTACATTGACAAATGCTGGTGATACTTCTCTGACTGAGATTGTTTCTATCGATGCATCTGGTATTAACACAACCACCAACGAACTAACAATTACTCGTAGTGCACTTGGCACAACTGCTGGTGAGATTCCACCTGGTCGTCTTGCAACTGCATGGTCTGCATCTGGCACCGTGACTGCAATCGACGAGGGTGGCACATTCGCTGCTGCTGATACAACTTTGACTGTTGTTAACTCTACTGGTTTTGTGACTGGTAGTTTTATTCTGATTGATAACGAGATCCTTGAAGTTACTGGTGTTGCTGGTAATGACTTGACTGTTACTCGTGGTATGGTCGGCACAACTGATGCAAACCATAATAACGCAGTTAACGTTACTCTCCTCACCAACAACGGTGACTATCTTGTTAACTACTTCACTGAAGGCGAAGACGTTACAGGTAATACATCTTCCGCATCTATTACTCTTAACTTCACTTCAACTGCATCTGTTGCAAACCAAAACCGTTTCGTATTGTCTACGACTGGTTTGAATGCAACTGATCACGTCTTTGCTGATACTTACACTCTTGATGTTGATAGGACATATATCTTCGATCAAGAGCACGCAAGTAACACAAACTATCCTATGAAATTCTCCTCTGATAACGCAGAGGGCACCAACGGCACACCTACACCAGGTACTGAGTATACTCAGAATATTACTAAGGCAGGTACTGCTGGATCTTCTGGTGCATTTACAAAAATTGATGTTGCTGATAGTTTGACACCATCACTCTTTGCATATGCTGATGGTCTGACTGGATCCCCTCCAGTGGCAGGCGGCACAACTGGTGTTGGATTTACAGCAAACCTTGACTTTAACCCAACATACACTAGAATCTATGTGTATGATGTTTCAGGCGAACCTTTTGCCGCTGCTGATACGTTTACTATCGGTGGTACAACTCAAACTATTCAGGCAAATGGAGTTTACGCTGGTCCCTATGGATATGTGCATGACTTTAATGATGTAACTAATCATCTGAAAGTGTCACTGTCTCCTGGTTCTCCAGCATTCACAGCGGGGACTGTTTTCTATGACACACCTACACTCACAAACGCCGACCGTCGCAGGACGGAGGTTGTTGACGGCAAAATCCTTACGATCAACAACGTCGGCGCTGCAGACGGTTCTCGTGCTGCAGGCACTTATGCTAACCTTACACCATCCTCAACTACTGGTAGCGGTGATCTCACTACTACAAGAGTAACAGTTGTTGTTGATGGATCTGGCGCTGCTACAATTACACTTGTTAATGGTGGTAAAGGACATGCTGGATCTGATACTATCACTATTAATGATGGACTTCTCGGATCTGGTGGTGGTGCTGCATTGACATTTGATGTGGCAACTATTTCAACGGGAGTCCACACGGGCACAACTGGTGTCTACTCCGCAGAGGATTACATTTTCTATGACAAGGCGATTGGATCCAAGGTAACTGATAAGAATACAAGTATTGTTGTTGGTCCTGGTCAAAACCTTTTGATCTATGGATCAAGTGCAAGTCAGTCATTCGTTGTGAATGGTTTTGAAACTGAGTCTTCTGATTATGTCGAGGTCCCACTCAATAAGGACGCCAATGCTGGTGGTGCTGCTGGTGGCGCACCTGGCGGTGGTGGAGCACCAGGTGGTGGCAACTAATAAATAACCATATCAGGACGCAAAAAGTAAATGGCACTAACCCGTCTTAAAAATATCATCACGTCTAGGACTGGACGTATTATCTACGTCAACCCTGACGATTTCGATGCGTCTGACGCATACGACAATAGAGGTAACTCCGCGCTGCGTCCTTTTAAGACATTGCAACGTGCATTCCTTGAGGTAGCACGTTTCTCATATAGAGTGGGTCTATCTAACGACGAATTTGACGCATTCTCAATCTATCTGTATCCATCTGAATATGTTATTGACAACCGTCCTGGCACGGCAGACTTCAATAGCATTCAACCATTCAACGAAAACACAAACTTCGATCTAACGTCACCCTCTAACGAGTTGTATAAATTCAACTCTGCTCAGGGTGGCATTGTCGTACCTAGAGGTTGTAGTGTTATTGGATCAGACCTTCGTCGTACTAAAATTGTGCCGAAGTATGTACCCTATCCTACAGTTAGTGGTGCGCTCGGTATTACAGCATCTAACGAACCACTACCAACTGCTATCTTCAAACTAACTGGTGGTTGTTATTTCTGGCAGATGTCATTCTTTGATGGTGACACCACTGGTGTTTACTATCGTGATGATCTTGCTACTATTGCCCCTAACTTCTCTCACCACAAACTCACTTGTTTTGAGTTTGCTAACGTAGCAGATCTGGAGCTTTACTATCAGAAGATCTCGAAAGCATACGCTACAATTCCTGATACCTCTGGTATTGTATCTCAGGACCAGATTCAGGCAAGAATCGAAGAAAACAGAATCGTTGGTCCTATTTCGGACGAATTTGCAGTATCGCAGATTATTAGAAATGGACAAACAGCAACAGCATTCACCGTGGATGAATTGGGTAACCCCAAAAACCACGGATTCTCTGTGGGTGTGGCAGTTAATATTTCTGGTGTCACTGGTCCTACTGATCAGGATGCTCTACTTTATAACGGGTCATTCCTAGTTACGTCTGCACAAGGTAACCAGTTTACCTATCAGATGTCAGCAGAGCCCACGGGTAACGCACTTGGCAGTAATGTTCTTGTTAAGGTTGAGATCGATACTGTTGACTCTGCATCACCATATGTCTTTAACTGCTCGCTAAGATCAGTTTGGGGTATTGGTGGTATGCACGCAGATGGATCTCGTGCAACTGGTTTCAAATCAATGGTTGTTGCCCAGTTTACTGGTATTTCTCTACAGAAAGACGATCGTGCATTTGTGGTGTATAATCCAACAAACGGAGCGTATGAAGCGCAAGCGAGTGGATCTGGTGCACACATTAATGGATTGGCAAAATACCGTAAAGGATGGCGTCACTGCCATATTAAGGCATCCAATGACGCATTCATTCAGGTTGTGTCTGTGTTCGCTGTGGGATTTGGTGATCATTTCTTCTCTGACAGTGGTGGTGACCTTTCTATTACCAACAGTAATAGTAACTTCGGAAATACGTCTCTTAGATCCAAGGGATTTAAGGCAGCAGCATTTACAAAGGATAAGGCAGGACAGATTACGCATGTAATCCCACCGAAAGCAATTACTGATATTGAAGAATTATCTGTTAACTGGGTGTCCTTCGATATTACTAAGACAAAATCAGTTGCTGACCCAACAAAACTTTACTTGTATGGATATACCACAGAGGCGGGAAGACCTCCCTCAAAAATACAAGGTTATACTGTTGGTGCGCGACGTGATGATGTTAACACACCTGATCGTATCTATGTACTCCTAAGAGCATCAGGATCTACAGACCCAACAACACACTACGCTGATATCAACCCTGCTGGTAAATCTGTTACTGGCACAAGAGCAGGTGATGATGATTCTCCTATTAAATGGGATGAATCTAACTCTGGATGGTATCTGCAAGTTGATGGATCAGTTAACACCATTTACACGACACTACAGGCAAACCCACTGTATCAAAACTTAGGTTATACACCTAACTCTTTTGTTAGAAGAATTCCTGACTCAAGAAACCTTGTCGATAGAATCTATCGTTATCGTTATGTCCTTGATAAGGATGCATTCCCTGTGCCCAGAGTGCCCATTACTGGTTTCGTGTTACAACCTAGATCCAGTGAAACTAACTCTCCTGCATATACAAAGACATATTACATCTACTCAGTAGAAACACATCAAGTATTTGAAAGAGGTGTTACGGATGGTATTTACTATCTGACACTGTTGAATGCTTCGGTGTCACCATCTACATCTAACTTCAACGATTTCTTCTTCTCACAGCAGACAGTTGATCTGTATCCTGCATTTGACAGAGATAACCCTGTCGGTGATCCACAGGCAGCAGTATCTGTTGCAGATAATGAAACGTTGGGTCTGGTGTATACAACTGATGGTGCATCACCTGTTGCTAACATTGATACTGAGAGATCTATCACGAAAGAAACTTCACAGTATTACTTGCTTGAATCTGAAAATAACATCGGATACAACACTACATCTAACCTGTTGAATGGTATTAGTGTTACAGCAAGACTTGGTGATGAAGAAGAGCGTAAGATTCCATTGAAACTTAACGCTGACAATAGTGTGCAACCTATTCTCGTAGAATTGAGAAGATACTCTATTCTTAGAGCATCTGGTCACACGTTTGAGTATCTTGGATTTGGTCCAGGTAACTATTCAACTGCATTCCCATCCACACAGGTTGAGGTGCTAACACCCGAGCAAGTTAGACTGTCACAGTCTCTCAAAGAAGCATCAGGTGTTGCATACTACTCTGGTGTTAACAGTGATGGTGAGTTGTTTGTTGGTAACCAGGTTATCAACCCAGTTACAGGTCAGATCACAAACGAAGATATTGCACAACTGAATGTGTTGGGTGAAGAAGACACAACTATCGAGACATTCTCCGAGTTGGTGTTGACTGATAAACTAACCGTTATCGGTGGTGCATCTAACCAGTTGGAATCTGTATTCTCTGGTCCTGTTACCTTCCAGAAGAAAGTAACATCACAGGAGAATGTGCAGTCACTGGTATTTACATTCTCCAATGATGATGGCACCACATTGAAGCAACAATTCCTCGCTGAGGAATTAGGTACTGGTTTGCCTGATGTTGACGCTGGTGGTGCATATGCAGACGGTGATATCTGTTACAACGTGGATTGGGAACCAGGACAAGCACTTGGTTGGATCTATGACGCTGGTGACTGGTATAAGTTTGGATTGAGTGATACTACACCAATTACATCCCAGAGATATAATGGCGTCACTCATTATGGTATCGGTGAAGCACCTGACGCTAACAATAGATTCAGGATTACTGGTAACGTAGCAGTTACTGGTGACATTGATGTGACTGGTAAATATGGTTGTGCTGATAAGTATGCACTTGCAACTGGCATAACTAATAGTAATAATGGTGTTGTTTACAATGGAGATGCAACAACAACAAGTTTCGCTGTGTCCGCAGGACACACAGCATACTCTCTGCTGGTATTCTTGAATGGTGTTTGTCAGGTGCCTGGTGTTGACTACACCGTGACATCTAACAGTGTTGACTTTAGTATTTCTTCACCACCTGGTAACGGTGATGTGATTCAAATTCGTGAATTGGTTATCTAAAAAATAAATAACAGTAAACGAGGGTTCACATGGCAACTCAGATTATTGGCAATCAGATTAATCAGGTTACTCGTGCCATCATGGAGGCACTTCAGGTAACTGAGCAGATCAACCTGCCTAATCTTAATCAGACACAGATTGATGCCCTAGGCACACCTGCATACGGCACAGTGGTGTATAACAGCACCGAAGATATGGCACAGATATATCTTCAAGATGCTGCACAAGGTGTACCTGGTTGGGATGATGTTGGTGGCGGTGGTCCCTCTGTTGGTGAAGAGTCAATTATTAGGACTAATGGTCCTCAAATTCAACAAAACATTACTGTTGGTCCTGTTGCTAACGGTGGTGCAGAATTTACTAACGGATTCTCTGCAGGTCCGATTCAGATTGATAACGGATATACTGTAACAGTTGAAAATGGAGCACGATGGACTATCATCGGTGGTGAGGAAAACGACCTCTCTGAAGGTACTCCAGTCCAAGTGAAGTATGCTCAGACAGAACCACTGAGATATACTATTAGATCCCAAAATGTTAGTGATGGCGCTATTCCTGGTTTAGAAATTAATATCCAACCTACACACACTGACTCTAAGATTTTGTTGATTGCTAATATTATGTCAACTGGTCAACACGTCTCCAGTTTTGGATTCATGAGACAAATTGCTGGTGGTGGTCAAATAACTCTCGAACCATCGGGACATCCTGGTGCCAATAGTAATACTGGCAATGGTCGTATTGCTACTTGGTATCGTGGTGATGACACCGCAAGTCATATCTATGCACATACTGTGATGTATATGGATATGCCATCAACTCAAAATATGTGCTCATATGTTGTGGGTGGTACAGCATCTTGGGGTGGAAGTATCAGAGACCTCTATATTAATGATAGAGATAGTAATGATATGAGAGGTATTTCTTCGTTTATTGCCATGGAGGTAAGATGAGATTGGATTTTAGTGATGAGATTAAAACACAAGCGATTGTACGTGTGTGTGGAGATCACTCTTTTACAATGACAGAAGGTGATTTGACTACGATTAAATTTGCAGATCCACATATCCGCGTCCCATCTGCATCACGTCTTGAAGCAATGTGTGAGGTCATTGCTCGTGAAAAACGACTTGAGAAGAAACTACCACCTCCTCCTGTAACAATGGATCTCCTAGAAATGATCTGGGAAGATATTCATGCAGGGAAACTAAATAAGGAAGGTAGTTTTTACAATGTCCTTAAACCTTACATTGATAAATAATCGGGAGAGAAAACTAAAAAATGGCACAACTAAAACTTGGAGCGATTAAAGATCTAAGCGGCGTGAGTGGTTTTACATTCACTGCTGGAGGTGTGTCTGCTAACGGTGCTTTGGTCGTAACAGACCTTGTTATTGATGGAAGTGTTTCTGGTTCTGCCGTGGGCACATATGTGGTGCCAAGTGTAAGCGGACAGGCAAATAGATTTCTGACTAACGACGGCAGCAGCATGAGTTGGGCAGAAGTTGCAACCTCTGCTGGTGTTAGATCCATGTCGGTCTATACTGGCAACAATACATGGAACAAACCTTCAGGTACTAGATCTATTCTAGTAACTGTAACTGGTGCTGGAGGTGGTGGATCAGGATTCCATGAAGGTGGTGGTGCTGGTGGCACATCACAAAGACATATTGATGTGACTAACATTAACTCAGTTAGTGTTACAGTCGGATCACCTGGTGGCGGTGCTTACTACAACGGATGTGGTGGTAATGGTAACGCTTCTTCTTTTGGTAGTTACTTGTCTGCTAACGGTGGTGTTGGTGGTAACTGCTCACAGCAACACGCTGGAGGATTGGGTGGTCATGGATCAGGTGGCACACTAAATATCCATGGTGGTGGTAACGGAGGTCACGGATCTCACCACTCTTATGGTTGTGGTGTTTCTGCATCTAGTTACTGGGGTGGTGGACAACCTTCCTGTCACCATAGAAATCATCACTACGCTCATTCCCATGAATCATATGCTGCATGGGGTGCAGGTGGTGGCGGCGCTGAATTCGGTTATCGTGGAGCACGCGGTAGAGAAGGAGTCGTTGTTGTCCTTGAGTATTATTGATAAATAACTAAAAAGTAAGTCTCATGAGTATTCTTAAAACCAGTAATATCTATGATCTTACGGGCGTCTCGGGTTTCTCCTTCTCTGGAGGCGGCGTCACGGTGGAGGGTACTCTTACGGTCTCTACTTTGACGGTTAATGGTGCTATTGTTGGACAATCTTCTTACGTTTTGCCCTCACAGTCAGGTAGCAATGGTAAGTTTCTATCCAATGATGGTACTAAGTTACAATGGAAGGACTTAAGTGTTGAGTCTGGCATTAGATCAATGTCAGTCTATACTGGTGGTAACACATGGAATAAACCCAACGGTGTTGGCACTATTCACGTTTTGGTTACTGGTGCTGGCGGCGGTGGATCTGGATTCGGTGAATCTGGTGGTGCTGGTGGTCACTCAGAGAAAGTAATTAACGTAGCAAATATTAACTCTGTAGGTATTACAGTTGGATCACCTGGCGGTGGTGCATACTATAATGGTTGCGGTGGTAATGGTAACGCATCAAGTTTTGGATCGTATCTATCAGCAAACGGCGGTGTTGGTGGCAACTGCTCACAACAGCACGCTGGTGGACTCGGTGGACATGGATCTGGCGGTGAATTAAACATCCACGGTGGTGGAGGATCTGGACACGGATCTTATCACTCCTATGGTCGTCACTATCCTGGTCCCTCATTCTGGGGTGGCGGACAACCTGGTTGTCATCACAGAAATCATCACTATGCACACTCTCATGAATCGTATGCTGCATGGGGCGCTGGCGGTGGTGGTGCTGAGTTTGGTTATAGAGGTGCCCGAGGTCGTGAGGGTATTGTTGTTGTATACGAGTATTACGGCGATTAATCAATGAGTATCCTTAAAATTAACCACGTTAAAGACCTTAGCGGTATTGGTGGTTTCCAACTAGAAGCGGCAAACATTACCACAAATGGTACACTGAGAGTTACTGATCTCGCTATCAACGGTCAGGTCAATGGTACGGCGTCTAGTATTATTCCAGCGCTGCCTGGTAGTAATTACTATCTAACTACAAATGGTAGTAGTTTGAGTTGGCAGGAAGTTTCTTCATCTGGTGGATTCAAATCCATGCAGGTATGGACAGGTAATGGCACATGGAGCAAACCTCAAGGAATTAGATCTATCCTTGTTAAAGTTGTTGGTGCTGGTGGCGGGGGATCAGGATATACTGAAGCAGGTGGTGCTGGTGGACATGGTGAAGTTATCGTTGATGTTAATAATGTAAATAGTGTTGGCGTTACTGTTGGATCACCAGGTGGTGGCGCATATTATAATGGTTGTGGTGGTAATGGTAATGCATCATCATTTGGTGGATATGTATCTGCTAATGGTGGTACAGGTGCTAATTGTCATAACCAATATGCTGGTGGATTTGGTGGACATGGATCTGGTGGTAACCTCAACTCACATGGTGGAGGTGGCACAGGTCACGGATCTCACTATTCTTATGGTAATATGATGGGTGGTGCATCCTATATGGGTGGATCTCAACCTGGTTGTCACCATAGAAATCATCATTATGCACACTCTCACGAGAGTTATGCTGCATGGGGTGCTGGTGGTAACGGAGCAGAATTCGGTTATCGCGGTGCACGCGGTAGAGAGGGTGTGGTAGTTGTCTATGAATATGCTTGATAAATAACTAAAGGAAACTTTTACGACAATGACTAAAAGAGCAATCGTTAACGGCGAAACTGGGGCACTGAGTGATATCTGTGATCCTGGGGACGAGTTTGATATCTATGCAGGACCTGATGCCACTCAGAAGTGGTGTGATGTGCCTGATGATGCCACTTATGAGCACCAAATGATCAACGGTAAGATCTGGCACCGTAGAGATCTAGAGGATAAGCAATTCACTGCTACAACTGAGCGTGTACTTGCCTATGGTCCTATGGGTGAGCAGATGGACATGATGTATAAAGATCAACTAGACGGTGGTACCCGTTGGAAAGATCATATTGCTAAGGTTAAAGCAAACCTTGTTGCACCATCATCTGTTGATGCATATGATAATGACCCCAAAAAGGTCCAACAGTATGGTAGGATGGCATGGGAAGCATATGACGAAGCATATGAAATGCCTGGCGATCGTATGAGAGAAGCACAGGTGAGAATGATCCGTAACTTCGCAGCACAACCAGAAGCAAACAAAGAGTAATTAGTATTATTTCGTTATGAAGGTAGAGTCAATTTGTATCGTTGGCGGTGGATCTGCTGGTTGGATGTCAGCAGCACTACTCGCAAAGCAGTTTCCTGATATTGAAATTGCTCTAGTTGAATCTGATAAAAAACCCACTATTGGTGTGGGTGAAAGTACGTTGGGGCACTTCAATCGTTACCTCCTCCACATGGAGTTAGAGGATGAAGATTGGATGCCCCATTGTAATGCAACGTATAAAACATCCATTGCATTTAGAAACTTTAAGCACGGTAAGGGTGAGAGATTCCAGTATCCGTTTGGTGGACTAGCATATCAAGAACCATATAGGACTGACATTCAGAGATTCTATGAGTTGCAGATCCTGCATCCTGAATTATATCCTGATGATGAGTTTGCTCGCTTTTGGAATCCATCAACATTGCTGACTGAGCAACAGAAGATTGCTAAAACAGGCATCGATGGTATGATGTGGGACCATAATAACGACAGCGCATATCATTTTGATGCTGAGTTGTTTGGTATCTATTTGAAAGAGCATCATTGTCAACGTGTCCAGCATGTGGTTGGTCATGTGGATCATGTTGTTAAGACTGAAGATGGATATATTAAAGCGATTGTAACTGCTGAGGGTAGTTACATCGAAGCGGACATGTATATTGACTGCACAGGATTTAAGTCACTACTCCTTGAAGGATTCATGGGTAGTGAGTGGGAATCATTCAAAGATGTGCTATTCAATGATAGAGCAGTAGCAACACAGATTCCATACAAGAATCGTGAAACTGAAATGGATACCTATACTGATTGTGATGCACAGTCAGCAGGGTGGGTATGGAATATCCCGTTGTGGAATCGTGTTGGCACGGGATATGTTTACTCATCTGATTACATCAATGAGTGTGAAGCAGAGCAAGAATTTAGAGAGTATTTGAGTGAGCGATATTCGCCCGAGATTGCCCAAAATGCTGAAATGCGTCACATTAAGATCAAGCATGGTAAGCATAAAGAGGCATGGGTTAAGAATGTTGTGGGTATTGGATTGTCCTATGGTTTCCTAGAACCATTGGAATCTACTGGTCTCATGACTACACATGAGAATATTCTATTCTTTGCTAATGCACTGGGACGCCGTAATGGTCTACTGACTGATGTTGATCGTAAGTCTTTCAACTTCACAGTGGATAAGGTGCTGGAGAATATGAAACTATTCGTTGCTCAGCATTATTATCTGACACAACGTCAGGATAATAAGTATTGGCGTGATGTTACCAACATTGAGTTGGGACATGGTGAGTGGAGATTGGGCACAGAATATTCTACGCTTCAGTCTAAGCAGGAATACTATAACCTACTTGACAGAGCAACAAATAAATTCTATGATGGTGACACCTTTGGTGGTTTGCTGTATATCTCAGCAGGTCAAGGTTACCGACCTATATCTCAGTGGGACTTCAAAGTAAGATGTAAGAATGTCCCAATGCATTATGGTCAAGTAACTAGCACTCATGAGTGGTATCAGAAGGAAAAGCAAAGACTGTTGGATATCATTGAAGATATGCCTACACATTATGAATATCTAAAGGATCGTATTTATGGCGAAGAAACCGTGGATTAGATTCTACTCAATCGAGAAGGGTTTATCACAAAGATTCCCGTGGATTGCATCGCGTAAGTTGTCGCGACCATGGAGAGTTAAAGCACAGAAAGAGTTATCTAAGGATCCAGTTACCCGTTGTCCAGCATTAAAACTGCAACGCATGGTGCAGATGTCTAAGGTAACTAATCAACCCACTATCTTTCCAATGCACGCGGCAACTTGCCCAGCATTGACAGGTGTAATGGATAGTGGTTTTGTGATGACTGCTGCATATGATTTCGTTATCTCCATGGAAAATGGAGAAATGTTTTTCATGTCTAAAGGTGAAAGAATTCATTTACATTCACCTGAGCAGACTGATGGTATGCGTGAGTATATTAGTGCCAAACCTATTCACCCTGTTGTAATTAAGTTACAACAACCATGGAGAGTCCATGCACATAAAGATGTATGCTTCTTGCAGTTGCCAGTAACATATCATAAAGAGGAGCGATTCTCTGTTGCTACTGGTATTGCAGATCCTACATATTCATATGAGATCAATTTACAACTCTTTTGGCATATGCTAGAGGATGGACAATATCTCATTGAAGCGGGCACACCACTCGCACAGTGGATACCTATCCACAGAGATTATCTCAATCCGAGTAACTTCAACGTTGAGATAGAAGATGCAAATGATGACGATTATGTTGCTGAGGATTATTGGCAATATCATATGAGAAACACGTTTGCAGAATTACAACCACTACAAGTGAGAAAGAAAATACACCAATTCATTGTCTCACTAAATAAAAACAGCAAGAGGTTTGAGTAATCATGTCTGACAACACTTTGGGTAACCTTGAATCGACATCGCGTAATGTCAAGGAAATCACAGAATATGACATCGACAAGGTGGCAGGAGTTGAGACCACCGAAGAAGTCAGGGAAAAACTTGAAGCAACTAAAATTGAACCAGGAGTGCTAATCTCCTATGATCAACTGGTTGTTAATTTCCTACAACAATATGAAGATGCTAAAGAGGATCTTCTCAAGATGCAGTCTGCACTTGATAACCTGCACTACACATCTACAGTGACTAAGATTTCACTGAAAGAGATGCAGGATAAGAAAGATTTTATGCATCAACTCCACGGTGCTATTGAAGCGCTGTATCTTTATCAGAAGCATGTTGATCCCAACGTGACTGATAAACCATGGACATTTGAAGACCCTGAATATGATGAAACCACAATCACTGCCGACCCCACCACACAGGAAGGTTGATCTACTATTTCCCACACCATTATGGACATTTGATGGGTGTGGGTTAGATACAAAAGAAATTACAGATTTCTGTTATGTAATTAAGGACGAAGGTCCTGGTAGAAAGGTAAGTAATATCGGTGACAATGCATATCAGTCACTAGATTTTATGCCCTCCATCCTACCCCGTACGCCCCTGTATGCCCTCTATAATAAGATTATGGAGTGTGCATACTCTGCTGCCGATGAATGGGGTTTCCAAGGGTATAAACTAGACATGGGTAATCTCTGGATTAATATCAATGGGAGAGCAGCATCTAACATGGTGCACACTCATCCTGGTTGTATATTGTCTGGAGTTTATTATGCTAAACTACCAGCATGTTGTGAGGGTAGTCTCGTGTTGTGTGATACCTATGAGAGACAACATATGAAACAGTATTGGGCGGATAAAGGTAATATCAATAAGTATGATGATCTGAATAAGGATGAGCACACTGTTTTCCCTAAGGAAGATAGTATGCATATTTTTCCTGCATGGGTGCCACATTATGTGGATCCAAATATGAATCCTGATGGTGATGATCGTATTAGTATCAGTTTCAACCTCAGAGTGAGACAGTTTCGATGAATTATATCCAGTTAGATGATGTTGTAGCACCGACATCTTACTCACGACTCCATGCACTTGTTACAGGTGTAGAATTTCCATGGTTTTTTCATGCCAAGGATGTAACTTATCAAACTAATGGTGAATTTACATTTGGTGGACAAGATCTATTCGAACCTCCCAAAGAGTATAGATTGCCTGGTTTTTTTCATGCTGTTATTAAGACTGATCAAGGTCCAGTTTCGCCCTACTTTGCCCTAATTGAAACAGCAGTGCTCAATTCTATTCAAGATAGATTGGGTGTTGAATGTCAATTCTTCCGTGCAATTTGGAGATTGACATTAAATGCTGGTGACAGAGATGGACACACCACAGCACATGTTGATCATGATGATGATCACTACACTGCAATATATTATTTGAATGATTGCTCAGGTGATACTGTATTGTTTGATCAATACGATGACCCTAAAGACTTCGATGGTAATGTAAGTGAGCGATGGTTAAAAGGTAGGAAACAACCTTATACTATTAACAGGAGACAGACACCTAAAGCAAATAGTGCTATTATATTTGATGGTCATCAATATCATGCTGGCACACCTCCACAGGGTGACGATGCATGGAGAATAGTGTTAAACATAAACTTTAAGACACATGAGCATATCTTTCCTGCCACATCAACTTAGAGACACTAAAGAGTGGGATGTCGATGACAAACCACACATGTGGGAGGGCATCGCTAAAGATATTAGTGATGTTTTATCATGGGATAAAGTAGAGTATTGTCTCAACAATCCTCAATTCTTCCGTGTCAATCTACCTCATAATAATATCCCTCATTATTATAGAAACTGGGGAGACAAAGAAGTACCTGATCCCAAAGATATATTTGAAGCAGTTAACAATGGTAGGACATTTATCATTGAAAACTATTCATGGTGTGATAAGACTAGCAGACAATTAATGGATGCATTTGAATCAGTGTTTCCATCATGTCAGGGTGAAATGCATGTGTATGGTGGCACATCAACTCATCAAAGTTTCCCTATTCATCAAGACTTAGCGAATAACTTTATTATTCAGTGTGAAGGTGAAACTCACTGGACTGTATATAATGATAGGGCAAGCAATCTACTCTCACATCGTGAGACTATGGATGCAAAACTCAGTGAAAATTTGCTCAACGTTGCCATCGATTGCACTCTTAAAAAAGGTGATGTGCTCTACATCCCTGCTAGATGTTATCATCGAGCACAACCAGACTCGCGTCGTCTCTCACTCAGTGTCCCGATGATGCATTTATGTCAATCAAAACCATACGATAGAAAGTATTATGAATTACGAAAGACTTAATCCCTATGCATATGTGTTTAAGTCTAAAAGTACGATCGACTTTGAGACTGTTAAACCTAGAGTATTAGCATACCTAGATTATGCAAACACACAGCATCAAACATCACTAGAGAAAGATGGCGGTCGATCTTCAGTGCACTTGAGTGTGACTGACCCTCCACATGCTTGGGATGAATTCACACCTTTTAGAGAAAAGATGTTTGAAGTATGTGATGAAGTATGGAAGGAATGGAAGTTACAACCGTGTATCAAACAAGTAAAGGGATCATGGATTAATGAGCATCCACAGGGTGCATGGACTGATTCACATCATCACCACGGATGTCATTTAGTGGTGTCATGGTATATGAAACAACCTAAAAATAGTGGTCGGTTAATGATACAAAACCCACTCACACCATACAAGATGAGCGAACCTACTGATGTTTTGTATGATGCTATGGGTATGGATTGGATCCCCATTGATACTGAAGAAGGTGACTTCTTAGTATTTCCAGGTTGGTTAAAGCATAAAACAGAAACCAACAATTCCTCAGAAATGCGTTATATTATGAGTGTCAACATAAGTGCATATCGCTTTTATGGTGAAAATGAAATGCCATTTCAACACAATAGAGTGACATAACGTTGACGATACCACCATAACCCGCTTAAATAGTAATGCCACGTTGCAAAGAGGGAGGCATGTCCATTTGGAAAACTCAGATCCTCGCTAATAGCGAGAAATCTCTCGTTAAACATGCATTGTTTTTATATCAAAAGCAAATGTATGACAAAATCGGAGAGTTATCACCTGCACAGAGGGTAACACTCCAATCTATCGTCGAAAAGTTATCCTTAACCACATGACCACACCATTACTGATAGGGGAATCAGTCCCCAAAGAAGTAAAAAACATCCTCAAATCTCTTGAGGTAGGACAAAGAGCACGGATTGGATCTGTTGAAGGTTTCATTGAATTCGTCAGTGATGAATACATTACTGTATGTGTTTCAACTAAACCCAATCCCGAAGGATCTAGACAACCAATGAATAAATGTTGTGTTTGTGTTTATCCATATCAATGGGACGATCTAGAGATAGAAGATGAGCACTTCTATGACCACAAAGCATTCAGGGGCAAAACTAATGACCATCCTGGAAATGAAATGCTACCTGACATAGACGATAGGTAAACTGTCACAGGGGGTTGAGACACCCCCTTTTTTTGTGTATAATAGGTGCAACGACACGAAAAGCATTGATCACTCTCCGTCCCCACCAGTCACGAGCACTTGACGCTATGAGTGCCACTGGTCACGGTCAGGTGATCGTCCCGACTGGTGGTGGTAAAACCATCATCATGATCGAGCACGCTAAGCACCTGCTCAACGAAGGTCCTAAGACCATTGTTGTGGTTGCACCTCGCATTCTTCTTGCTAATCAACTTAGCGAAGAATTCATGCAGTTTATCCCTGCAACATGGACACACGTTGCACACTGCCACAGTGGTGAAACTCATCATTTCTCTACAACTAAGAGCGACAAACTTGCTCTCTTCAATAATACTGCACGAGCAGCAAATGAGTCTTGCATTATCTTCACGACGTATCATTCTTTGCGTCGTGTTGTAGATAGTGGCATCGATGTAGATGCTATTTACTTCGATGAAGCACACAATGCTTGCACTAAGCACTTCTTCGTAAGTGTTGCTGCTATGTCATTCAGTGCAGATAAGAAGTATTTCTTCACTGCTACACCTCGTGTCAGCAATAAGCATGACCGTGGTATGAATAACCGTGAGATCTTCGGTCCAGTGATTGAGAATGTCCCTGCACCCGAGTTGATCAAAGGCGGTCACATTCTTCGTCCTACTATTGTCCCTTTCGAGACTGATTACACAGTAGACAAGAAACAACCCCATCTGGTCCACTCTACTACAGTGCAGGATATCATCGACAACCTCGATGAATCACATGCTGCTAAAGTGTTGGTTGCCGTGCCATCTTCTCGTGTGCTTGGCAACATCCTCGGACATACTGATCTACTCTTTCAACTGAAAGATCGTGGTTATGATGTCCTCCACGTTACCTCTAAATTTGGAGCATATGTCAACGACCAAAAAGTCAACCGTGAAAAGTTTTTTGAAACCCTCAATGCGTGGGGTAAAGAAGATGACAGAAAATTCGTCATCTTTCATTACAGCATCCTTTCGGAAGGTATCAACGTTGCTGGTCTCACTCACACGATTCTCTTGCGAAATCTTAACGTCGTCGAGATGGCACAAACTATCGGAAGGGTTATCCGACTTGATAAGCGCGATGCCGCTGGTATTGCGAGCGGTGATATTTCTCCTTGCTCTTGGAGTTGCTATCACAAACCCACTGGTTACGTTAGTGTGCCTGTCCATAGCAATCATGGTGCCGCAGTTATCAAAAGACTGCAAAGGGTGACTGATGAGATCTTTGTGAAGGGCGTCCCTGCTACTGCCCTCGTGTGACAATCTACAAGGTGCACACTAATTGTTGTGCACCTATTTTTCTTGGGTTATATTATATACATAACACACAAGGCACATGACTAACACACAACTCTCCGACGCTCTCTTCAGAATCATCCCTAAAGCAGTCAACCTTACCACACAGCGCGTTTCTAAAATGCTTGCTATTGGTAGTGGTGGCACAAAACCTGACCTTGATTCATTCTTCGGTGAAGATAACACAGTTGACAAGACTAAGTTTCTTGCTAACATCTTCAATCCTGCACTTGAGAATGCAGCACAAGAGTTAGGTGTTGATTACATTACTGAGGAAACTGTTGGATATGATGCTATACTATTAGGAGAGGAGATTGAGAATAAGATGTCTCTAGGATCTAGCACATCTTCATTCGCTACTGGTAACAACCACAGCAAGACTAAAGTTGATAAGATCTTTTGTGTGAAACTCACACAGGATGGTAACAACTTCCCTCAGATCTTCGCTTGCATTGTTGACCTATCTCTCGCACAAAATCCTAAGACAGGATGGACAGATTCAGTTACTAAGACTGGTAAGAATAACAATGGATTCTCAACTCTCAGAGTCCACAATGAGGATCTAATCTGCATCACTCCGATCTATGGTAAAGTAAGAAGGACTCAGAAATTCATTCACACTGTATATGAAACTATCTCTTGATGATACATATCTCATGAGTTGTATCGATGGGATGCAACTTATGGATGAGGAGAGTGTTGACTTAGTTGTCACCTCTCCTCCTTATGATGACTTGAGGACATACAATGATTCCAGTAAGTGGGATCACAATGTGTTTATGCAGGTTGCTGATAACCTCACCCGCGTATTGAAGCAGGGTGGGGTTATTATGTGGAATGTGAATGACGCTACGATTAAAGGTAGTGAGTCTGGATCTAGTTTCCGTCAGTGTCTATATTTCATGGATAAGTGTGGTCTACGACTACACGATACTATGATATATGAGAAGACTGGCACAGCATTCGCGTCAGGTCCTAAGAGTGTAAGATATACTCAAATCTTTGAGTATTGTTTTATACTATCCAAGGGTAAACCCAAGACTATTAATCTTATTCAAGATAAGAAGAATGCATGGGCAGGTTACACCAGTTTTGGCAATGCTAAGACTCGAAAGAAGGATGGCACAATGCACGATCCTAATCGAAAGAGTAATGTCATCCGTGAGTATGGTGTAAGGACTAACATTTGGAAGATTAAAAACTCAGGTGGTTTTGGTCAATCATCCAAAGCAAGTTACAAACATCCTGCCACAATGCCTGAGGAATTGGCAAGGGGTCACATTCAAACATGGTCAAATCCAAACGATCTAGTTTTGGATCCTTTTATGGGTGCTGGCACCACTGCACAGGTTGCACTTGAAGAGAATAGACATTTTATTGGATTTGAGATTGATGAAATGTATCATGGCATGTGTGTTGAGCGTGTGCTACCATTTAAGGATAATCTAATCACTCGTCTATCATGATTCACGAAGTGCCCGAAGGTTACTCACATTATAGTTGTGAGCAATTTAACAAAACATATGATCGTGTGTGGTTACATCACTCACGAGAATACATATATTCAGAGGGTGCAGAAGTCAAAACAGTATGGGGATTTATCAAGCGTAAAACTGGTGCAATTCATTCACCAGTAAATGCTAAAAAGGTCGGTAAGATCATCGATCCCGATCAAACTACGCCCTACACTGCTATGCCACGCCCTAAAGTCAGTCCACTCATGCTATTGTGTGATTATGATTAAAGATCGTGCGATCGTGACCCCCAAGACCCCTAAGGCAAGGGAAATTCTAACAAATCACTTAAATAATAAGAGTGAGGTTAGACTTGAGGCATATAAGATGCGATCAGGCATTAAAAGGTGCTTCGTCAGTGCTATCGACAACCCAGACTTTTGGTTTTGGGTAGATAAGGACTGGGATGAAGACTGGGACATTTACATTATTAATGATGACAATACCAAGTTTCACACAGACATCGGACGCCCCTTATGACCGTCACTGGTATAAAGTATGGTGCACTGATAACTCAGTTAAAATACTACACTCCTATCAAGAAGTGCAAGAAGTGTGGTGGAATTTTAAGCACTTCTTATCACATGTAGAGGTCATCGATGCCAAACGAAACAAACAATCAGGATCAGGATTCGGGTGATGGGTTGTCTATCACTGTTGACGATAATGGCAATGTTAGTATAGAATGGGATCACAATGACCCTAGATGGTCAATGTTTAATGGATGGAAGTCAGAAGACTTTCTTCAATTAATTAGTGACGGAATTACCAAATACGATTTAAGACACGAATTGAATCATGATGACATCTAACGCTATTAGCGATTTTAATATCAATAATGACCAAACTGGCACTATTGAGAAACACCACGAAAATTTGAAAACATGCAAATCTGCATTTTGTGATATTCTTTATGAATTCCTTGATGAAGGTGTGCTAACTCCTGGAGAAACTGTTTCATGCTTCCGTGATGCATTGCAAATGATTGTGGATAATCATCAACAGTCATTGAATAACAGTAAAGCAGCACTGGAATTGATCTCTCAAATTAGTAAGAATGAAGATCAATGATGGTGATGAAGGGAAGAAGGCATCTAAAGAATTGAATGATGCAATGTGGTCAATAAGAAAATTATATGACCCAGAGAATATCAATTCACTCGAAGATTCACTAGATGACACACTCTCAAAATTCAACAAACTATCAGAAACCCTGCGAAGATCCGCTGAAGTGTCAGGATTGGCAAAACGCAAACTTAAAAATCCTAGACAAAGTGATGGCAAATTATTCTAATGATATGCCAGTGGCAGAAGTGCACACTGAGGAGAGCGGATCTGCCCCTTAGTGCCTATTATAGGTGCATAGCAAACAACCCAGTGACTTTTCCAATTCTCTCTCGAATGATTCACTCAAAGAAAACTATCGTTGACATCATGAAAACATGTGATGGCGCTGATACTCTCTCACGAGAGGAGAAGTTTGAAGTATTCTGCAAAGTATGTGATAACATGCTAAACGAAGGTAGAATCACTAAAGTAAATCACACTCGCTGGACTACTATTTTTTGATTATGAGCACACTACACCACGAATCTATTCTTGAAACCATCTATGATGAAATTTGTGAAGAATTTCCCGAATTGAATGATGATGCCAAATTTGAATTAACACGTCAACGTTTTGAGGATCAGTGTCAATGAGGATCGCATTACTTGCAATTATAGTGCTAGTAGGTGCCAATCTCGGTCTTACTATCATCGATAAAATGACTGAGATCCAAGACGCTAAAATGGAGCGTCTTTGTAACATCGATGAATCTTACTGCTCACCACAATGACATACGAAGAAAATCGTAGACAATCACTCGATGAAGTAATTCAAGAGTATATTGAAGACGAAAAATGTGGTCCAGATCTTTTAGTTAAAGATCTATTGGACACACTAACAACAATCCGTGAGTATCATGAAACACAGGCACGAAAGTGTGATGTAGTATACATGAAACTTAATGGTATCCTGAGAGGGTTTGGGACAGTCTCGGAAGTGCCCACTAATGCCCCTAAAGCACCCTGATCGATGCCATACTATAAAAGTCAAAACAAACGAGGCATTTCATGCAACTCACAGCAAAAGGCGGCAACATGGTTGTTGATTTCTATCCCCTTAAGTTCGCTACTGGCGAAGTCCATAACCGTCTTATGCTGAAAATTGTAACTTTCTCTGGTTGCACTCAATCCAAGCGATATATCAACAAAAAAGATATGAATCGCGAAGTATACGAGCGCGTCGAGAATTATGGTTACGATGTTACTGATCTGCATGTTATCCCACAACTGTTTAATTCTGCTCTCGCCCCCGCTTGCTGATGTCAGTCGAATTTAGTCTTGCAATTACTGGTATTTTATCAGTCGCTGGTATTATTCTATTTTTCAAAGCAGTTTATCGATGACCCCTGACACTTTCAACTTCACTGGTGATGCAATCACGGTTATTGGATTTATTGGTGTTGCATCAACTGGAATTATTCTATTCACAGCATTCACACGTTATTTCAATTCACCATTGAGGAAGTAAAAATGTCATTTTCTCAGGAAGATTCAAAGAAAATCGCAAATGCATATTGCGATTATCAAATAGAGCACATGGATTACGACCAATTATCCCATCTTGCTAAAGACTTATTAATGCAAACTTATTCACATTTAGACTACGAAGAAATTACAGCAGAGATACAAGATCTCTACGATGATGAAGTGTTAGAAACTGTAGTCGAGAATGCGAAGATCTCACGGTCTCCAGTGAAAGATTTTTATGAAGAAGTGCTAGACTTTTATCGTAATCCACTTAATCACACTTTCGCCCAAAACTAATGCCTAACTACGAAACATCCGATCAACAACACTCGATTGACAACATGAGTGACACATTGATGATCGCATTGCAACGGAATGCTGATAACAGTAATTTCCAGGAAATGAAAGCAATTTATGAAGAGTGGGTTGTTGATGGTCGTGATCCCGAAGATGGCAGTTACCAATTTATTTTTGTCCCTAATCTGACCTTATAAAATGAAAGGCATGTCCAAACAAGAGAGAATTCTACTTGCTATTCAACAAGTTGAAAATGTGACCAAATTGTGTGAAAGTTTGGACTATACCCATTACTTAACTAAAAGTTGCTCATTGAAGCAACTTCCTTATGAATTGCAGAGACAATTAAGTCTTCTTCAATCACATGAAGATGACACCATATTTGATCGCTAAAGTAAAGAGAATATATGACAGTATACAAACCGCCACACGACAGGTCGCCAAGGACCCGCTGTGCCCTACAATGGTTGTATGACAAACGAAACCAACAACATGATTCACAAAAACGAAGCATTCCTGAATGCACTCCAAGGACTTCAATCATTCGTCCTTGATACAAACGCCGATATTGATATGGCATACGATTGGGTTGCCGATCAGTCAGGAATTGCTTCTTTTGTGCATCAGAATCAAGCATGGGATATGTTTTACGATGCATGGGAGAGTGCAAATGTTTGATATTTTTGAAGACATCAACAATCAACTAAACTCCCTGACTATCTACAAACCAAACATGACAAATCCATATGTTGAAAATCTCGTTGAAATGGGTTACGATCGTGCAGATTGTGAAACCGTAGCAACAGCGGGAATTGATAAGAAATTCCCCTTAAACATTCACGGTCGTGTTTATAATACTCAAGAAGAGTATAACGAAGCACTTCACGATTTCATCAACGGACTTTAATCAAATGACTATTTTCATTGAGCGCGGTATCCGCCACAACGACAAATCTATCTACGTTGAAGACATTTTTGTGGAGCAAGATTCTGTTTGGAAGGATGACCGCAGACTCGCCGCGTTTACTATTACTGAAGATGTAAGTGGTCCGCACATTGGTGACTTTAATGCGCGTCGGTATCGTGTTAATCAGCGCACACAATTAGACAACGGCGTCTACATCTATCCTAAGATCTATGGCGCGGAAACTGTTAGCGAGTGCAAGGAATTTATCGAGGGTTATATCAACGAAGATATCACCCAGAGAATCATGAAAACGGATCAAGCAACCAGTTGATTAAGTGTCACACAGGTTGTAGGCACCGCTCTTCTATGCCCTATAATAAAGACATCAGGGGGAGAGAGGTCCCCCACAATCACTAAATTCCAAACATGCGTAAAATCGAGCGTCTCATGAATCAAGCAATCCGCCAGCGTCGTAACTGGTCAAATGCTAACACTTCCGTTGTAGTTGATGATAACAACAACGCCGAAGTTTATCTTCATGGCAATCACATCGCAACGATTGGTGATGAGATTCAACTTTTTGATGGTGGTTGGCAGTCTAACACCACTAAGTCACGTTTGAATGCTATTTGTTATGAATTCGCTTACGGTTGTGGTGTTTTTCAAAAGCAATTTGAGTGGTTTGTTAACACTGACAACGGCACAGTAGATTTCGTTAACGGCATCACAGTATCATGAGTTGCCAATTAGATTTTCTCACCGATGTATACACTGAATGGTGTAACAAAGAAGGTCTAGAATTGATCTCCGCCGATGATCAACTCTATTGCGCTGATGGTCCTGATCTTACACTACGTCAGCGCGTTTGGTTATCCAACTTCATTGAAGTTTGGGACGTAATTAACCAAAACACATAAAAAGCGGGTTTATATAATTGTATCTCCAACCGCGAGATCTCCCCGCTCTCACTATCACAAACAATGCGCATTTTTCTTCTTGCTCTTCTCGCGATTCTTTGCTATAATAGCAACGACGCGAGATTTTTCATTTCAGATCAATTACACAATGCCGCTGAGATTGTCCGCCCTGATCCACAACTTCGCATCAACTATTAATATAGATACTTTACAATTTCCCCATTAACATGACTGACAAATTAAGTGACAAACTAGAGAAGAAAATCACCCAAGAAACTTATGGGTTGTTTCCTACTGGTGTCACTCGTTATCAACTTGATAATAGTGAAGAATTAAAGAAAAAAGTCTTATTGTGGATGAAAGACCAGGAAATCGTTGATGATCATGGTCGCCGTATGTTATGCCACAATATTACACAAGTTGGAGAGAAAAATAAGATCCTTGATGATATCCCAGAGTTAGAGCAGGCACTCATGAAAGCGGTGGGATTTCACAACAAAAATACTTTCAACTATAGTTGCAATTTAGCAATTAATGAAGCATACGTTGAATTAGCAACAGAGGGAGCACTTTACGCCCCTCATGAGCATTCAAATTGCCTTTATTCTCTCACTTACTTTATTAACTACAATCATGAAAATCATGGATTTTTGAAATTTAGGCGTAATGTATTGTCTTCAATGTATCCTGTTATGCAGGTGAATTCTAATCAACTCACCCCATACAATATGCCTGAAGCAACTTTCACAATGCGCGAAGGTGATGTTATCATTTATCCCTCAAATGTTACTCACGGTTATGACTCTAACCAGACTGACGAGCGTATCACATTAACCGCAAATATCATACCAGTTGAGTGACACTTTTATTACTGTCACCTAAGTATGTGCTACGGTGTTTTTTTCCACTATAATAAGTGTATAAGAAACAAACAAACAAATGACTCTTTCAAATCCAACAGTTGAAGCAAACGTCCCAACATGGGCACAAAAGTATTGTGACGCTCTAGAAGCAAATTACAAGAATTATCACATTGATTCAATGAAGAGAATGGCATCCCGCCCAGACTCATCAACTTACGCAAATGAGCAACTTGAAAAGATCGAATCAGGTGAAGCAAAGTTAATGAAATTCAGAGCAAATCCTGGAAAGAAGTATTTCAAGATTATTCAACAGGAAGCAAGAAACGAAGCGGGTGAATATCGCGATCAGTCAGTTGTTGCTTTCATCGATAAAAAGACTGGTGAAATATACAAACCAGCAGGTTGGAAGGGACCAGCAAAGCATGTAAGATTTGACATGAGAATCATCAAAGATCGCGAATTTGTCCATAACGCTAACAACGTAGATTGGGCAGGTGGTCATCTCTACATGATCTAAACCAATACAATAAGTGGCACATACTAACACTGTGCCACACAATTTTCCCTTATAATAGTATTAACAACAACAAAGAAACACAATGGCAAACTTCTCTGAATTCCTTGATTATTGCGAATCATTCTATAACCCTAAGCACCCTGATGCATTATATCCAATAGAAGGATTAACTAGGGGAGAATTAGCACTTGCTACACTTGAATACCTAGATTCATGTAACGATGAAATTACATGGGGTGGAGGTGATAGTCTAGACAGAGAAAGAGTAAGGGATACGGTATTAGAAATTAGGGAATTAAATGACCTAGTAAATGATGCTACCGAAGCATTAATGAATGAAGTCAGGTAACACATCACCATACAGTTTTCCACAGATTTTTGATATTTTGTGGAAAACTAAAAATGGTTAAAAAAATATACTAGAGAGAAATATATCTCTAGTTAAATGTCTCTAGGTGTAGTCATCTTAGAGCGTAACGCAACGAGATTTTTTTGTCAAGTATGCACAGGACACTTCACAAACCCACACAGATCCCTTGACATTACTATCATTTTCCTACATAATGTAATCGTCCCAAACAAATCACTTTCCTTTGCTAATCGATCATGGGTAGGACATACAAACGAAACGACCCCTATAGAAGCAACAGACCCAAATCTCTAAAAGAAAAAAGAAACCAATCACAATCCAATCGTCGCGGGTATGCTGATGACAACTCCGCAGACTTTTCCACAGGTAAACACAAACGACGCAACCCTGATGACTACACTACGCGAGACGATTGGCAATGAATGAGTATACACTACCCGATTGGATCGATGAGTTCCTGGAGGACGAAAATGCCCCTAGTTGCCCATCTTTGACCGATGAAGATTTTTCCCTGATTAACTACACCGAGGACCAGCAATGAGTTTGAATCATCAACTAGCAACTTCTCCCCCTGTTAATATCAAGATCTGGGAGAAAGGTCGGAAATACTTTTGGGCGTATGATTACCCCGATTGTCCTAAGAACGGACCTTTCAAGAATGAGCAACAAGCACTCAACGACGCAAGGCACTATTCAACACGATGAGACACACCTACGGCAGCAAAATAGCATCCATTCCTAACAGTTTGGAGCGTCTCCTAGATCTATACGACGAGGGACAATTACCACCCGATGATATCATTGAAATGTGTCAGCAGATGATTGACATGGACCTCGATGACTATCTCCTACAGTATCAACAACTATGCGACTATTGCATTGCGGAAGGCATGTGTTATGATGTAGAAGTAGGGGACAGTTAGAGTTGACAATCGACAGTTAATTTGTTATCATATTGTTGTATATTAAAAACCGATACTTCCCTAACCTACAAAAGTATCCCAGCGACCTCGCTATATTATTCATATGAAACTTCGGGTCCCCCCAGACAAAAAATTTTCCCAGTATAAAATTTCCACCCAGACCCCTCTGAGAGAGCAAGTGGTGTATATTTGGGAATCTCTCTCAGAGACCGCTAGGATCGCCGCTAAGGCGCTCAGAAACAAACTTAGGAGGAATGATGCCCAAGAGTAGGGATAAGCAGTATGAAGCACTGCGTGAAGAATACAAAGACTTACTAGACATCCCATGGGAAGGCAAAAGACTCTATGGGTGTTATGAGATCATTCGTAAGTATTGGGAGAAAGTGCACGACGAAAAACTGATTGATTTCAATAGTCGTGGAGTCATTCGCTTTCAGGAAGATGCTATTGCAGAGCAAGGAGCAGCTTGGAAGTTTCATAAGGAGTGGGGGGAAGAGTTAGACTTCTCACTCCTAGAGAAGGAGGATGTCCTATTATTCCGATTGTTTACCACACCCCTCGGCGGCAACTACTCCGTGCCTAGGGGAGAAGCACCGAATCATGGTGGTATATACCTCGGAGATGGGTGGATGCTTCATCATCCCTACGATGATGTTTCTCAGATTGCAGATCTCACTGATAAGTATAACAAGATATATTGCAGCAGTTGTATGGGTGCAATTTATAAAAAGGATAGATAATGCTTAGAGTGGAGAATAACTCTATGAGCAAAAGATTCATAGTCCCTGTACAAGTAGATGATGAGGGGGAATACTTCTTCAATCTTCCCGATGAGATCATGGAGGACCTTGACTGGAGGGAAGGTGATGAGTTACACTATGAAGAGGATATCAATGGTGATTTGATCCTTCGTAAGGTAGACCCTGAAAAAAATCCGTAAAAAACCGCGTGGTGACTAATGAGTGAAAAAAACGGCGTCCCCGAGTTTGAAAGTGACGCAGAGTATATTGCATGGGCATTTAACCAGATCAGTGAAGGGATGAAGAATCTAGGCAGTCGTATTGCTAACCTAGAGATTGCCTTGTCCCGTCTTCCTGAGCCTGGACCTAACATGATTCAATACAAGATCCCTGAGGATGATAAGTATTCAAATCTGAAAGAAGTATTGGACGATCTGTATGTTAAACTAAATAGCAGAAAGTCTGATGATGCGTAATGCCCGCATATATTGAATCAACAGGTCGATCCTTTCCCAATCCTATTAAGAGCGAAGATTACGCAAAACCTTTCGAGCGTCCCTCTTCTAGTAAGTATCGTAGTAGGTCTGGGTATCAACAAGGCACTGGCACACAATACTACATCGAGTTTGAAGGAATGGGTCCTGGCAGTATGCCACTGGGTAAGGACCAGATACACTATCTCGGTGAAGAGGATGAGCAGTGCGTAAACGCCTGCGGGTATGAGCGTCAACCCATCTACCGTTGGTATAGAGGTAGTAAAGACGATCACAAGTATTCAACAGGTCCCAAGCTACAAAAGCGGGACATGATTGGTGAGAATGAGAGCAAGGACAAAGCAGCGTCGGGATATAACCCTGAGCCTCGCTCTGGCACACCAGTCTTCTTTACAATGATGACACAGGTCAGTGGATCTGTGCCACTGTATATCTGGTATAATCATTGGCCTGATGATACTCAGTTGTCACTGAGTAGTAGTGCACCACCTGATAGTAGTGGTCCTGGTCAGTATAGATTAGTAGGTAAGGCAGGTTATGTGTTTCCAAATGCGGCTGCAGCACAAGCTTATGCTGGCAGCGGAGGTGAGCAGCCTGCTGCTCTATATGAATATCTACATCCTGACCCTGATCATTTCTATACTACTGATCCAGCAAACGAAGTCAACCTAGCAGATAACTCTCCCATCCCTCCTAAGAAGAGATATAAGGGGGAATACTCCTATCAGGGTATACTTTGCTATGTGTTTAGGAATGACACCCCTGACGGTCCTGAGAGACGCCTTGAGGACATCGGTAAGATTGGTGCTAGTGGACAGTGTGTTGACCGATCTGGTTGGTATCAGTATACAGGGACTTGGACATATAGCAGATATCGTCGTAATCAAGACGCTAATGGCAATAGAATGGAGGGCACACCTGGCGTTAATGGTTGGGGTGACTCGAATAATGCTGCGCTGATCGATACTGACGGTGCGTTTGAATGGTTTTATGGTGCGAATGGTCCAATCAAAGCAGCAGTGCCGAGATACCTAGGGTTTGAAACATCATATGATTCACAATTCTACTACTATCTTTATGATACTTCATACCCATGGAATGGTCCTATCTTTGGAATCCAGTATGAATTGAATGATGCGCCATGTTGTCCCAATACAACGTGTCCTGATGGCGAAAGCTCTGTACCATGTTGTATCCCAGTCATCTCATATCACTCCCACTTCTATGAAATCCGTGAAGATTCATGGGAAACTACAGAAAGTGAGATCACTTTGACGGATGTTTCGACTCGTGGAGTCAATGAATCCTTCTGGACTGTTGATACAAAGAGTAGAAGAGTCTTTTTCCGCTATCAAACTAGCGTTGGTAAGGTCAGTCAAGGTGAATCTATCAATGGTTGGGAGGTAAATAGTGTTAGATACTTTGGTGATGAGTTAAAATGCGGTGTAATTGAGTTTGGTGGAGGCGATGGAAACGCATTTCAGCGTGGAGTTACCTACACTGCGGAGGATGGTGCGCAATTTGAAGTGCTTGCAGGGTTTGGTATACCCAATAAAGCGGCATATTGCGGTGTATATGAGTTTAATAAGAGGATTGGTTACTACAAAGTAGAGATTGACCCCGCAGCTTTGATCCCAAAACGCACTTTGGACGTTGCACAACTGGAAGCTAAGGTCAATAAGAAGGGTGAGATCGTCGAAGTTGAGGTTATTAACGGCGGAAGAGGGTATATTAACCCTCAAGTGTCCGTTTCTACGCCTGGTGTGCTCGAAGATTTCAGTGCAGGTGACCTTGCATCGTCTCAAACTGCCTCATTTACTAAGGAAACTAGCCGTCAAGCATTCCCAGCACCCGAATCTACGAGTAATTTTGACGTAGCAGGTAAGAATATCTTCAAAAAAGTCCGTAACAAGACAAATAAACTCCAAGCAGAGAATGATTTTGGCGAAAGAGAGGACATTAGACAGGCGGAGATCCGTATTGGAGAGATAGATGAGCTTGGTGTTATCAAAAGTATCGTTGTTGAAGACCGTGGTAAGGGGTATAACCCTGCTGAGCCACCCGCAGTCTTCGTTGTTGACCCTAAACTAGAGACTATTAACTCCCCAGATCTTGATAAAGTTGATTTTGGTGGTGTTGGTAAGGACTTTGCTAGTGCATTTGAGAATTTAGAGCTCCCTCAAGGCGACGATGGTGACTATATTTCACCAGCAGACATGTTTGAAGAGGGTCAGACGACCACTAAAGGTGGTTTCCAAGCAAATATTCCCACCTCTTACCTTAAGATGGCGGAAATTGACGACTCAATGATGACATTGTGCCAAGATTTGCCCGCAAATTGCATCAATATTGAGTTTCCGAAGAATTTGAGTAAGGCAATGCCTACTGATGGAGCATTTGATAGCCTCGGACAACTAGGAGATGAGGGTTTTGACGAATTTAGGAGCGCAGTTTACCCCGAAGTGCTCAAAAACGTCGCTCAAGCGGATGAAGAAGGCGAAGGATTGAGTCATCTTTACGGATTTAACCAGAAAAACCGCTGTATCAAGGTCGCACAACCCAAGGTATACAACATTCAGCGTTGGTTTGACGTGCCTTGTGCGTATTTGGACGCTAATGAGGACGGAGATACGGTTGCATATGGATTTTTGATCTATAAATACTGTGCACCTAAGGATGATAATGCGTCATTCAAGGTAAATCTGAAATTTAACGGTAAAACTACGGGTAGTCAGGGTCAAGATTTCCTTGATTGGTTGATGAGTATGCCAAAACCGAAGCTTACTGACGCAAGAGACTATACAGATCCAAATACAGGCAATAAAAAGAAGGTTTGGAATTGCGCTCGTGCTGATGTTGCGGGTAGATGCTATGAAGATGGCGGAAATATTGTCTTCCTTGCGGTTGGTGGTGATGAAAATACGTTTGACTACAACCAATCTTCCTATAGTGAAGGTCAGCAACTAGAATTGTGGTTGGGTGACAACCTAGTTTCACACGCTCCTGGCTCTATAAGGAATTGGCAATGGTCAACATCGTCTACTGACCCTGAAACTGGGCAGACTACGACTACAAGCAATAATGGATCCTTCCAATACACTGCATTGGAAGTTGATTGCAACAACGTTGTATCAAATCAGATGGCAAATCACCCATGCTGGGACAATTTTGTTAGATCGAGTACTAATCCTGACGGACCTTTAGACGTTTACTGTGGATGGGATGCAGATGGAAACACAATCGCGGGGACTACCTGGTGGAATACTTCTGCTAGGGGTATATCTAATATCTTCTGCTCCACTTGCACTAATACATATTGGGCTGGCACTGCTTCTGCGGCAGGTTTGGCATATGTCTACGACGCATCCATCGCAATCGATCCAAGCAGAATCACAGCAGGAAACTATGAAATCCTGATGGGTCCATACTCTGGTGTGATGTCTATCAAGAATTATCTAACAGGTGGCATCAATGCCCTTAGTAGCGCTATAGATAATCTAGGGAATCCATTCTTCTCAGAGTGTGAGGTGGATGTCCCATGGACTGCAGGAAGGGAAATTAACGACGACGTTTAATGGCATACGGATTTCTAAAACCACTAGCATCCCTAAATGGTCTGCCTTGCTCAGGTCATGGTCTCTGTCTGCCATCTACTGTGCACTCAATTCAAGCGTGTGGCACCCCTCCAGTGCCCTACTCTATTGTTATTAAGAATTTTACATGTTGGTGGCCACCCTTCCCCCTAATTCCCCTAGAGGCGGTTAATCCACTCAGGGCAACATTGCTGGTGAATTTCATTCCAGTGATGTTGGAAGCAGATATGTTTGTTACACATGTGTCACCATGCACTAACATTGTGATATACTTGTGTCCATGCGGAAAGTCTATCTGCGCTATCCCAACTCCGATTATTTGTAGTATACTTACTGCAGAGGACATGGGTGGTGTTGGACACGTCCGTACCCTCTTTGCAACAACGTTTACAGTCTTTGGATTGAAACGTAGAGTTGCAAGAGTCCTCGACCCCTTGGGTGCAGGTTTTCCTGGTTTCTCTCTTCCATGCTCATCTGTTGTTGCTTGGGGTCATCCTACTGTTTTAGCATCTTAAAAAATTATGGCAATGCGATCTAAAGTTGGTCTGTCTGGTGGCACGTTTATCCCCAGTCGTCCAAAACAAACTCGTCAGGGCAGTTCTAAGAATACTAAGTATTCTGCCACTTCTCGTAACAATGCGAAGAAGCGTTATCGTGGGCAGGGTCGATGAGACCTGAGACCAGAGAAGCAATGGAAATGCTGTGGTCTGCTAAATGGAATCTTCCAACAGCAGCACAGCATTGTAACCTTACTAATAAGGAGATGAAAATCACATTTAACGAATATTGTGCTTTTCATCCTCCTACTTTTCAGATAGAAGCAGACTCAAGTCTGAAATCTATATACAGTGATCATGATCACATCCAGTAAACTTGATAAATAAATATATCGCACCAGCGGGAGACTGAAATGGCTGTAAAACCGATTCCTGATCAGAGCAAGGAATTTATCAAGTCGGGGATGGTGCTAATAACCGACCCACGGAGTGATAAATACCTCAATAAGCATCAAAGCAAAGAAAAACCAAAGAAGCAGTAAATGGCATCGTACAGATTTAGATCTGAAAAATATGTTTCTAGGGGGTTTAAGGATTTCGCCATATCTTTCATGGCAAATCCTAACACCAACGACTTTGGTGTGGTTAAAAATGAAAATGCCATTAAGCAAGCGGTCAAAAATCTTATTTTGACCTCTTTTTTGGAAAGACCCTTCCAACCTGACACTGGATCTAGAATTAAAGATTTAATGTTTGAGCCTTATGACCCATTTGTGGGTGAGGCAATGAGAAATGAGCTTAGAAACGTATTAGAACGTCTCGAACCTCGTGTTGAAGTGACCAGAGTGTATATCAGAGAAGAAATTGACATTAATTCTCTACACTTTGAGCTGGATTATAAGATTGTCGGTGAAAACGTCGTTAAAACCGTAGACTTTCTTTTAGAGAAGACTTAAAATGTCAGCAATCCCTTCACAATTAACTTCCCTTGACTTTTTTGAGATCAAGGAATCAATCAGATCATACTTAAGGACTCGCAAAGAGTTTTCCGACTATGATTTTGAGGGATCTGCTGCGTCATACCTGATTGATACCCTCGCTTACAATACTTACTACACAGCATTCAACGCCAACATGGCAATGAATGAGGCATTCCTTGAAACTGCCACTGTAAGAGATAATATTGTCCGTATTGCTAAGCAACTTAACTATACACCCCGCTCTGTTAAGGCATCCAGAGCATGTGTGGAATTGCATGTACAAACAAATCAATCCACTAACGGTGTTACCTATCCAGAATTCGTAACATTGGGTGCTGGTGACGTTTTTGTCGCTAGAAACGAAGCAGACGCTTATACGTTTGCAATGCCACAAGATATTCAAGTGCCCGTCAACCAGCAAAATGGTATGGCGATGTTTAACAGCGTATTAATCTACCAAGGCAACCTTTTGAAGGCAGATTACGTTGTTGACTACACTAAGAAGCAAGATTATATCGTCCCATCCGAAGATGTGGACACAGAAACACTAATTGTCCAAATTTCACCAAGTGTGCAGTCATCCGAGACTGATACTTACAATAAAGTGACCAATGCGGTTGCAATTATCAGCACTTCCCGTATTTACTACTTGGAAGAGACTGATGATCTTAGATATCGTCTTATTTTCGGTGATGGAGTCCTAGGACGTAAGTTGATTGACGGTGAGCACATCAAATTAACCTATATTCGCACAGATGGTCCTCTTGCTAACGGTTGTAAGGACTTTTCGTTTGTTGGTGTTGCTAGAGACTCTGATGGCAGAGCGATTGCACCTCAAAACATTACTGTAAAGACAAAACTCGCCGCGGCCGATGGTGAAGAGATGGAAACACCTCTTTCGATCAAGTTTAGAGCACCTAGAGCATTTGCAACACAGAATAGAGCAGTTACTGAGTCTGACTATGAGCACATTGTGTCTGAGATCTATCCTCAGGCAGCATCTGTGACTGCATATGGTGGTGAGAAGTTGGTGCCACCTGTTTACGGTAAAGTTTACATTGCTATCCGTCCTAAAACAGGCACTAAGCTCAATGAGTCAACAAAAGTTGGCATTAAGCAAGATTTATTGAGATATTCAGTTGCATCGATTGAGCCAGTCATCATCGATCCTACAACTTACTACATTATTCCAAAATCCTACGTTTACTACAACGGAAACCAAACATCTTCTGCTGGTAGTGACATTTCAAGTAAAGTCCTCAAGTCTATTGACAACTTTAACCGTAATGGTGTTACAAACCGCTTTGGAAACCGTTTAGAAGCATCTCGCTTCGGTGCGATGGTTGACTCTGCTGATAACTCGATCTCTGGTAACGTTACTCAAACCACATTGGGTCAAAACCTTGATCAATTCGCTTTTGGTAACGTTTTCACCCAATGTCTTGATTTTGGCAATCCTCTATATGATCCTAACAACTTTGCTGGCACGGATCCTGATGGTGGTGCTAATGCTGGCAATGGTGATGATGGGACTGGTGGTGGAAAGTGCACACCTTCCTTCTCAACGGTTAAATCAGGCACATTCTATGCAACTGGATACACTGAGGATTTGGTTGCCCTTGCAGCGGCAGATGGGACCGTTACAGCGTCCTTTGGCAGTGCTGTAGTATCAACAAGTGAAGAGAATCAAGTCCTAGTCCCCGTCAATCTAAGAGATGACGGAAAAGGCGGAATCATGCTTGTGACTAAGCGTGATGAAACAGAATTAATCCTTAACCCTGCAGCAGGTACTGTGGACTACGGCACTGGTAAAGTTTGTGTCGGTCCTATCGCAATCTCAGGTACACCAGATGGCACAACTAGAGTGCCATTGCAGGTTCTTCCATACGGTGGTGCAATCAACATTCCACCTGGCGTTGATCCTGTTATCTTTAACCCAGAAGTTTTCGCAATCGATTATACAGTGAATGACACCCCTGTCCCCATCTTCGATCCTAATAATTTCAGTGGATTTAACTTCGGAGATTTGAATATAAATATTCTTGATTATCCTTCGGATACGTTTGTATATCCTGAAATCGATAACTGCTTCTGACCTAGAGAGATATGTCTTCACAACTGGCAAAAAGAGTCAACGTATCCGATAGAGTTGAATATCAGCTTCCTGAGTTTATTAGAGAGGACGATAGACAATTCGTTAACCTTCTTCTTGAATACTACAGATCTCAAGAGAAAACAGGGCGTCCTTACGATGTTCTAAACAACATCATCAATTATCTTGATCTTGACAACTATGGATCTGAAGGGTTGTCAGCAGAAACTCTTTTGCTTCGTGATATTGGTATAACTGACCAATCGATTGAAGTTGAGACCATTGATGGTTTCACAGAGAAAAATGGATCGATTCTGATCGATAATGAAATCATTTATTATGAATCTGTATCTAGAGGTCCTGACGCTATCCTGACGCCAGGTATTTCCTACGAGCAGTTTAAGAAAAAGGAGCAGCAACTAGAGAATCCCTTTTCCCTCTTTGACGGCACTCGCAGAAGGTTTGATTTAAGCAACCTAGGCACCCCTGTAGCGCCTCCTACTGCCAATCACCTCCTAGTTACCACATATAACAACTTCCTCATCCCTAACGTTGATTATACCGTTGATGGTGATGAAATTGTGTTTACCACAGCACCTCGTTTGAGGACTGGTGTTGATGATTCAGAATTTACTCAACTCGTTTACCTTGTAGGTTATGCTGATCAGGGCGTCCTTGAAATGGACGACATCAACTATGAAGTCTATCAAGGTAAGTCAGAATATCCTCTAAAACTGAATGGGTCTAACTATTATCCCACTTCAGAGATCGGTCTGATTGTTAATAAGAATGGCAACCTTCTTGTGCCATTCCAAGACTACGTTATTTTCCAAACCAACGATGGAAGCTCTTTTGTTTCCTTTAATGCTGGTGCTTTGGGTGCTGCTGATGTAATTCATATTAGATCTGTCGAATATAACGCACCTCAGTATGGATCTGGTGCAAAACTAATTTGTGAAGTTAACGAAGCCTCTAAAGCACTCTCTGGATTGCAAGTTAAGAGTGGTGGTAGTGGATATCGTCTAGATTTTGCTCCTAAGGTCGCTATTGTCTCCACAACTGGTGAAGGTGCTGCAGCAAGATCACTTGTTGGTGGTATTAAAGATATTCAACTTATTAGTGGTGGTCAAGGTTACACATCTTTCAACCCACCCATTCCTTTTGTATCTGCACCAACAAATCCTAATGGATCTAGAGCAGAAATCGAAATTGAGGTAGATGATACATCTGGACAAGTCTCTTCTATCAGAATTACTAACTCTGGTAGTGGATATGACTTTATTCCTGCAATTTCTTTCATCAATCCTGCTGGTGCAAAGATTAGTGATCCAACAATCGACTCTGAAGGTCGTGTCAACGTTGATAGCATTCAGGTTACTAAAACTGGTGTAGGATATAAGAATGCTCCTGTTGTTTACATTGATCCAGCACCTGACGGTGGTATCAATGCTCAAGCAACTTCTAGAATCAACTCTGATGGTCAAGTTATTGAGATTCAAGTCAATAACAGAGGTAGAGGATATGCAACTCCTCCTAGAGCAAGAATTATCGATCCAGTTGGTGCTCAAGTCCTTGATGTAACTGTTGCATCAGGTGCTGTCACTGAAATTGAAATGTTGACTGGTGGTATGGGTTATACTGATCCACCATCTGTGTATATTGTTGATGATCGCAAAGATGCTTACGGCAATCCCGTTGGTGGACAAGGTGCTAAGGCAGTTGCGACTATTTTTAACGGTGAGATCACTGATATCAACATTACTGACTTTGGTAGTGGATATTCTGATCAATTCCCTCCAAAAATCTATATTGCTGAGCCTGCCGCTGCTAAAGCATCTGTAAATATCGGATATGATGAAGTTACTGGTTTTGAAATCATTAGAGGCGGTAAAGAGTATTCTCCATCAGCACTTTTAGGTTGTGCTCGTGGTGTTTCTAACGTTATTGGTTTTGATGACCTTGGAAACCAAATTTATGCAAGAGAAGAGCAACTTGCTAACACTAACCATAATGCAGGGACCAGAATTGTTAATCTGGACTCTATTTTCGTTAAAGAGGTCTTTGATCGTTTCAGAAGGCAGTATCTGCCAACTCTAGAGATCAACTATGACAGAATTAACCCTGTCCAAGTAATTAAGACCATTAGAGACTTCTATGCCTCTAAAGGCACCAAGATGTCTACTCAATACCTCTTCAAAATTCTGTTTGGAGAGAATGTTGATGTTTTCTATCCAAAAGACGAAATTATCAGTCCTTCCCATGCAACTTGGGTTGTTGACACGATTCTTCGTGCAGAATTGATTTCTGGTGATCCTAGAAACCTAATTGACGGTCAACTTAACCAATATAGAGATGAAGTTGACACAAACATTCGATCAGCATCTGCTTTGATCGAAAACGTCATTTCTATCATTCAAGGCACCGATACAATCTACGAATTGGCGATTTCTGAGGAAACGCTCATTGGTCAGTTTATAATTCCTTATAAGACTCGTCTTGTCGAGCCTTTGAATACAACTGGTCAAATTATCACGGTTGACTCGACGATTGGATGGCCTGAGAGAAATGGCACCATCCTAATCAATGATGAAGAGCAAGTCCAGTATAAAGAGAAGTCTCTTAACCAATTCATCGAATGTACTCGCTCTAAAAACGGTATTGTAGAAGATTGGGATCCTGGCACTATTGTCCAGTCCGATATCTTCGTTTATGTCAATAAAGACACTTCTACAGAGTGTAAGTTGAGAATTCTTGGTATTGCTGAAGCAGGCACCACTGTTTTGGATGATACTGGATCTTACTACCTTCCTAGCGATAAACTGAAGGTTGCATCTCTGGGATCTTCTGCAGAAGATGAAAGACTGTCTTCTTGGCTTTATAATGTTAAAAAACTAATCCAGGTCTCCAGTGTTACGCCTGGTGGTGATAATAATCAAACTGCAACTGTTGTTTGCGATAACCCTCATGGTTTGTTGGTTTCTGACCAAGTTACGATTTATGGTGCAAACCCTGTTATCTACAACGGCACATTTGCTGTTACTTCTCGTATTGACGAATATCAATTCTCATACCGTCTAGCACAGCCTACAGACATTATTCCACAGGGTAACATTCTACTTTCGGTGGACCTCAACCGAGGAAAATCTGATGTTACTTCAATCAACAAGGTTGTTTCTGAGTTTACAACTAATATCCAAAACTCCTTCTTTAACGATGATTATGTCTATGTTGCTGCTAGTGGCTTACCTAATTACAAGATTGGCCCTTTCACAGGATCCGCGTTAATTCCTGGCAACCAGCGTAAGTTGATGCGTTTCCCAAGAAACGTATTGACTGTTTCTGAAAGACAAGACATTCAACCCAATACCTCAATCGGATCATGGGTTAATGGTGTTTCTATCTGGTCTTACAAGTCTTCTGAGTATGTCCAGTTTGGTCCTCTTACCAATATCACTGTAGATAGTGGTGGTGAAGGATATGATGCTGGCGCTAAACCCAACCTTGAAATTATTGGTGGTGGCGGCACAGGAGCATCAGGTAGCGTTGTTGTTAACGGTAGTCTCACATCTTTCGATGTTACTGAAGGTGGTAGTGGATATACCGATTCACCTCTAATCTCCATCGTTGGCGGTGGTGGTAGTGGAGGCACAGCAAGAGCCGTCGTTACTGGTGGTCGCGTCACCAGAATTCTGGTTGATTCACCAGGTACAGGATATACATCACAACCTGACGTTGCTATTACAGGTGGTGGTGGATCTGGCGCTACAGCGACTGCAAACGTCCGTGGTCCAATCTCATCTGTGATGATTGGCAGTTTTGGTAGTGGATATACTTCACTGCCTCAAATCAGAGTTAACTCTGGTGAAAATGCTTTGGCACAACCTATTGTTATTAATGGTCGTATTGTTTCAATCGCTATTATTAACTCTGGTAACTCTTACACCACAGCACCTAACGTCATTATTAATGGTGATGGTTTCGGTGCTATTGCTCAAGCAACCATTGGCACATTTGGTGAAGATAAGGGTAAAGTGCTTAGTATTCAAATCCTTAACAGAGGTATTGGATATACTCAAGGAAACACTACTGTTAGACTGGAAGCAGTTGGTCAGAATGCAACATTCACACCTACTGTTTACAGATGGTATAGAAACAATCAGTATGACCTTGGTAGTAACTATGACTTTGCTAGAGGTTATGTCTTTACTGGTCTTAATAACGCATTCGGTGGTGAGTATGCTCACCTAAGTGATCCTAAGGAATTGCGTTATGTGGTTGGTGATAACGTATTCTTGAATCCTGTTACCCAACAATTCCAAGAGCTTTCTTCCAATTTTAGCCATTCTCCTATTCTTGGATGGGCATTTGATGGTAACCCCATCTATGGTCCTTATGCATATTCAGATCCAACTGATCAAAACAGTGGCATCCGTCGTATGCGCACTTCATACAAACTGAAGACAAATGTCGTATTTGACGCTGCAACTAATCCTAATCCTTCAAGGACAGATGGTCCTCCGCTGGCATCCTATCCTGCGGGACAATTTGTTGCTGATTACTACTATGATTTCCAATCTGGTGACCTAGACAACTATAACGGTCGTTTCTGTAAGACACCTGAGTATCCTGATGGTGTATATGCATATTTCATCACTGTTGATGCTTCTGAAGCTGGTGTTGCAGAATTCCCTTATATTCTTGGTCCTCAGTTTAACTCTCTTCCAGATCAGTGGAATTTGGGTCAAGGTGCAACTCAGGAAAATATTCCTCAAGGTGTTGTCCGTTATAGAGATCCTTATGTCAATGTTGACATTGATATTGATCGTCAACCAAACCAAGAGTCAGATGTCCTGACAACTGAGATTGAAGGATATCCTCTCATCTTTGAGATTCAAGATAGCAACAATGATGGTGTTATTGATGCTTCTGAGCAGCAAGAGACTTTAGAGATGACTACAGAGGCAACTCTGCAGATCTATGACTACTTCCCTCAAGTCCCACCTGAATCAAGAGTTGACATCGAAGTTGAGACAACTACTCAGTTTGAAGATGCTCAAATTGACGGATTTGTTATTGAAAACCCTGGCGTTTCTTATCAGGTTAATGATACTGTTTTCTTCAACAATGAAGGCACAGAGGGTTATGGTGCGTCCGCAATTATTGATTCTGTTAAGGGTCAAGTAATTCAAGCATATCAAAAAGAAATTATTGGTGACCAACCTTATGGTAAGATCACCACTGCTGAAATTCACGATTTGAAACAGCAAGACGGTATTATTGTTAACTCTAGACCTATTGCTGATAATACCAACAAAGCATTTAAGAATGTTGTTGTATCTGGTATTGAGACTGTTTCTATCGATCAGGTTGGTAGAGGTTATAATTCAGACCTCCCTCCTGTCTATGAATTGATCACATCACAAGGTAGTGATGCTGAATTTAGAATTAATCTAGAATCTAATGGTGGTATTAGCACCGTTGATATTCTTAACTCTGGTAATGGATACGATGTTGATAATCCTCCTCAGATTCGTGTTACCCATCCTCAACAGTATAGGAAGACTCGTTACTGGTTGAGTGAGTATATTGAAGCTGATGGTCAGTTGATGATCCATGATAGTAAGATCACTGCGGATCGCTATCTGTATATTTGTGGAGCTATTGAAATCGGCAATGGTAACATGGCAGGTTTCCTTGCTAAGTTTGATGATCTTGGAAGACTTGTTTGGGAAAGACACTTACAACCTATTAACAATGGTGATAAGAGAAGTGAATTCCTCAGAATGTATATCAATGAGTCTTATGAAAACGACCGTATTTATGTTGCAGGCCAAACTTATTCTCCTACAAACGACCTGTTTAACCCAGATATTTGGGTTGGTATGTATGAGTCTGGATTTAACACTGCAAACGCTCCAGACGGTCTTCTTCAATGGCAGAAGTCTATTGCAGGTATCTCTGGCACAACTAGAAGAGACTACATTACTTCTATCAGTCTAGATGCCGAAGAGCGTATCTACCTCGCAGGTTATACGAATACTAACTCACCTGATCCTGATGATATTTGGGTTATTCAGGCAGACCAAGATGGTGACGTTGTTGAGAAGCGTAAGTTTGCCTCTATTGATGGTAATGAAAGACTTGAGCAAATTGCTGACCTTGGTAATAACAGATTCTTCTGGGTTGGTGTTAACGAAGATAATGATGACTGCTTATATGGTGTCTTCTTCTATGATGGTGCAAACCTTGAGATGGAATATGCCAAGCAGGTTACTGTTACTGGTGGTTATGTAAGAAATCCAAGATTCGTCATCGACGAATATCAAGATGTCTTCATCCTTTGGGATTTCTATAATAATGCTACTAGCGTTTGGGAGAAAGTCCAGCTCAGCAGAATTTCACTTGCCAATACATCAACTGGTGGATCCTTTACATGGTCTAAGACTATTGCTCTTACACCAATGGATTCTGTTACACCTATCAGTATCCAACATGCTGGTCTCAACCTAGATGAGTTTGGTAATATCAGTGTTGTTACTGATATGAAGTATAAGCAGAATGTCCGAGTGGCAGGTCTGACATACTTTAAGTATGACGGCACAGTGCTCCGTCAATCCTATCTTGAGGATACTAATAGCGCTGGTTTCTCCGTTAAGTCTCACGTTGTTGATTCTTCTGGTGACCCAATCATGGTTTGTGAGCGTCAGCTTCCAGATCAGGCTGCAGCATTCAGATTTACTGAAGATGGAAATAATTGGAATGAAGATTTCACTAAGCGTAAGTTGGCACCTCTTTCAGTTATTGATACTGCTGCAAGTGCTTGGGAGCGTGATACATCTGTATATAAGTGGGGTCCTGCATCACTCAAACTCAAGACATCTAATGCTGTAAAGGCAACTAACTTTAATAGATCTGTCCAAGCAGAATGGTGTGTTGAAGGTTGGTATTCTATGGATGGCACCAATCATGGTGTTAACCATCAACCTAAGATGATGACCGTTGTGCCTGTCGCAGGTAAGACAGCACATTTCATTATCGATGGTGATTCAACATCTGCAAACTATCAGAAAGTCCTACTTTACTTTGATGGTGTTGAGGTTGCTTCCTCTACTACTGCATACAACTGGACTACATTTGCATCTAGTGCATGGGTCCATCTAGCATTCTCTAAAGAGAATCCTACTGTTGGTAGTTACACTTATAGAGTGTTTGTCAACGGCGTTGCAATGATTGAATTGGTCTCTGTTGAAGATATCGGTCTTGATGACGTTTACTGGGCAAGTGATTCTACTCCTAGTGCTTCCGATGCCTTCCTTGGTAACCTTGACGATCTCGTTGTTTCTGAGACAGCAAAATATACTGCAACTTATACTGTCCCTGCTGATTATGTTGAGATTACAACTCAAGCATCTGATGTTGCAATCTATAAGGTTGACAGACTGCATACTGAGCGTGGTGATAAGACACTTACAACTCTCAACAACTATACACAATTCTCATTCCAAGAAAACTTCCTTGTTAATGTCCAGACTGTAAGCAATGGTGCTATTACTAACTGGGAAGAAGGTCCTGGCGGTCTGCAGATTCTTGACATGTCGTATACTATTGCGACTATGATTCCAGCAACAGTTGCTCTGTCTACTAATGTTGAAATCTTTGGATCTAAGACATCTACTGTCCCAACACCTAGAGGTCAGAAACTTAAACTGTCTTCTAACGTTGTGCCAAAATTCTATATTAGAGATGCACTGTATAGTAAGATTGATAACGTTAAGGAATTTACTTTCAACCAAGATTGTAAATTCACAAAAGGTAGTATTATCCAACAGGTGAATGCTGCTGGTGTTGTCCAAGCATACGGCACTATTGTTGAATCTCCTGCAGGTGGAATCAATACTCCTGGTCTCGGCACCAAATATAAGGTTGGTAAGATCTTCGGCACATTTAATAATACAGATCTGTTTAAGAATGATCTTGATGAGATCAATCATATCACTGGTGTTTACTTCGATACTGAAGAAGCAGAGATTCCATGGGCATCAAATACTGCATATGCTCAGGGTGATAGAGTTTATAGTGATAAGAAAATCTATGAGGCACAGGGTGCTGGCACATCTGGCACAATTACACCTATCCACACTGCTGGTGTTGCTTCTGATGGTGTAATTAACTGGGCATTCATTGATGATTCAGGTAAGTTTACTATTGATTCTGCAAACCATCCATATCAGATTCCTGAATACCAAGGATCCGATATGATTGAATGGGATGCACACATCCTGTATGCACCTGGTTATAGAATTTGGAAAGGTCTTAATGTGTATGAAACCACCAATGGTGGTGTTTCTGGCACAACCCCTCCCACTCATACAACTGGCACAGTTAACGACGGTAACGTAGATTGGACATTTGTTGAGACTAGAGAGGCACTTGGCACATATGCTAGATTCATGGCATATGATGAAGATTTCTATACAGTTAGAATTGAAGAGATTCAACCTGGATCTACTTACATTCCAGGCGATGTTATCAGTATTAGATCTGATAATATTGAAGTTGATGAAACTGAAAAGATCCTTAGAGTTGTAAATCTTCCTTCAGTTAAAAAGATTCGTGTAACTTCTACAGTTAAGAAAGATATTATTCGCACCGCTGAGGTCCGCACTGATCAAGTTTACGCAACATCAGTTACTAGACATAATTATAATGACGGTGAGATTCTTTATACAACTGGATTCTCTCAGACAGCATTTAACGGATCATTCTTTGTTAAAGAAGTATTTGGTAGTAGAGAATTCACATTTACTATCAGAGATACTGCTGTAGAAGAGCCTGCATTCTTGCAGAGCGCTATTTCTAATGTCAACATTTATGCTAAGCACCCAACTCTGACATTTACCAGAGGTCATGCATATGTGTTTGATCTAGCAGATCCTTCTAACTTTGGTTATTACTTGTCCTTCTCTCAGGACAACCAGTATAAACTAGAGTATTCATTCAACAATATTACTAGAGAAGGCACACCTGGTATTCCAACAACCAGCACTGCACCTTTTGTTAAGTTTACTGTATTGGGTGACGTTACAAATATTTCTTACTACTTTGATCCATCAAGAGTTGGAGCTGATTCTCCTGTTGGTCCTAGGTCGTTTATTGATGTCATCAAGACACCTTATGATGGCACATTTACAATTTCTGAAATTATTACAGATACTGAGTTTAGATTCCCACTCATTAGAGAGCCTGAGCAAACATCTGCTGAGGTTGGCACTGATGAGTTTGACAATGCATACTCATATTATTCAACGACATCTACCAAAGCAGTTGGTCCTATCAACAGTATCAAACTGGTATCACCTGGTGGATTCTATAAGAGACTTCCTATCATCTCTGATATTGCATCTTATCGTCAAATTGAGAAGATCAACATCACAGATGGTGGCACAGAATATGCACCTGGCGTCTACTATGATGTAGGCATCCTTGGTGATGGTGAAGGTGCTAAGGCAACTATCACTGTTGAGATTGATGATGAGACAGGATCAGGCACCATTACAGGTGTTGCTATTACAGATCCTGGCAAAGGCTACACTACCGCTTCGATTGATATTGATGCTATTCCTGGCATTCTTGGTCCAACTCTTGCTGGATCTGGTGCTGCATTAGAAGTGGTGATCCCCGAAGAGGGATCTGGCGCGTCTGTTTTCCTCACTGGTAGGAATATTGGTAAGATTAAGAGACTGAAGAATAATGAGTTTGGTTATGGTTATTCTCATGACTATACTCTACGTCCTGAAATCTCCTTCCCAGTTAACCTACAACTCTTTAATACTTCGATCCTAACTCAGATTAAGATCACCAATCCAGGTTCTGGTTATACCTCTGCTCCTGCCGTTGTCATTGAAGGTGGCGGTGGTGAAGGTGCACAGGCAGAAGCGATTGTTAAAAACAACCGTCTTTCTGAAATTGTAATTAAGAATCCAGGTCAAGGTTATTCATCTGAGCCCATAGTCACACTTAAGTCTGAGTTTAACTACGTTGTTAACCTCGACCTCAACTATCTGCAGTTTAACTTCCCTCACGGTATCACCACTGGTGCTGCTGTCCAATTCCGTGCTGATGATGTTGGCACAACTGAGGGTGAGCTCCCCAAACCTAGCAGCGTTGGTTTGACCTCTTTGGTTGCAGGTCAGATCTACTATGCAATCGCTGGTAACCAAAACTCTCTTGAATCTGATCAAATCAGATTTGCTTTGACACCTCAAGCAGCAGCAACTGGTGACTTTATTACCTTCTTGACTCAAGGTAGTGGTCGTCAAGTCCTTCTTACTGAGGTCTTTGGAGGCACAGCAGAAGCAATCGTTTCTACTTCCAGATTCTTGGAAGGCGAAGAGGTATTCCAAGGTCCTAGCCTTGAGCAAGCAACTGCAACCGCTGTTGTGTCTACAAACACTGGTTGGCAGATTGGTCCTAAGATTCTAAAACTTGTCAACAACCAAGGTGATTTTGTCAAAGGTGAAAAAGTTACAGGCACAGTTTCTAAGGCATCTGGTGTTATCGATAACTTGAATATTGCTAAGGGCGTCCTGAATATTGGATCTCTTACCAAGACACCTGGTAAATTTATTGATGACGTTGGTAAACCTTCTGAAATTGTCCAGAAAATTCAAGACTCTTTCTTCTACCAAAACTTCTCTTATGTTATTAAGTCTGAGATTCCTATCACAGAGTGGAAAACTCAGATTCTTGAAAACAACCACCCTGCAGGTTTCAACCTCTTCGGTCAATTACAACTGACTGGTGGTAAAGACGTTTCTGGTCGTAAGATCGGCACTGAGTTTATTAAGAATGTTAATATCTTTGATTATGCAAATGTCAATCAGATTACATCCTTCGGTGCTGCACAACCTATCTACACCGATTACAACAACACTGAGGTGCTTTTCCGTAAGAGAAGACTGACTTCTTCTGAGGAAATTCTTACTTCTATTGTTAAGAAACTGGATGATATCTCTGATCAGTTTGATGGTGTCCAGAAGAGTTTCCCACTTACAGTGGAGAATGAAAGTGTCATTGTTAAAGATGACCAGTTGATGATTACGATTAACGGTATCATCCAGTCTCCTAGAATCTCTTACAGTATTGTTGGTGGTAACATCGTATTTGCTGAAGCACCTAAACCACCTTCTAAGGTTGTTTATAGAAATATCAGAGTTACACCTATTGAGATCTATAGAATTGAGTTGTATCAAGTTGGTGGTATTTTCCCAACATTAGGTCAGCAAATTCAAGGTCAGGCAAATGATACATTTGCAACTGTGATTGACACAGGAGCAAGTAGTATTGATGTTATCAATATCACTGGCACTCCATTCCAACTTAATGAGCAATTAAGAAGAGGCACTATATTCTCAGCATTGGTCCAATCTGTGACTCTGCTGAATTCAGATACCATCTTTGAATTTGGTGAGTCTATTACCAATCTCAGTGGTGATACTGCTAAGATTGAAGAGACTAACCTCAATGACGGTGTTGTTACTGATGCTTTGGTTATCAGTAAAACTTCTGGCACATCTGACGAAGAAACTGGTCAGTTTAACATCAGATTGAATGATTACGTCTACTCTGCATCTACTAAGATTGCAGGTCAGGTTTCCTTCATCTCCCCATACTTAGATCCTAATACTGGTGAGCCAGTTGACACTCTAACAATTAACGCTGGATCAACATTCTTTGGTCTGCTGTTTGAGCGTCTGCTTTCTATCACCAATCCTAACGTTGTCTTGGATGATATTTCCAAGTCTACAATTACACCTACTGAATTGTATAATTCAGATAATAGAATCAACGCTGACTTCCTTGACTTTGAAGATGTAAGATCTTCTGAGGTTGTCATGACAGATCTTACTGGTGGACAATTCTCAGAAGGTGAGTTGATTCGTAACAAGAAAGTTGATTATATTAACGAAGTTACTACAGCAATTAGTCGTTACTATGATGCTGGAAACAGAATCATTGATAATAGACAAGAAATTATTGATTTTGCCGAAGCACAGATCACAGTTGATCATCCTGGTTTCTACTATCCTGGCGCTCAACAAACTGATGCATGGGGTAGATTCCGTGATGCATATCGTTTGATTATCAAGAATAAAGACCTCATTGTTGATTACACTTATGAATTGATGGTTGCACAATTCCCATCATTGGTTGTGCCTAGTGCTGATAAGTGTAAGAGAGATCTTGGTAAGTTTATCGATGCTGTTGCTAGAGATACACACTCTGGTGGTAACGTCTATGGACGTAAATTTACCATGCAATATTTTGATTCCAACAGTGGTTTGGCATACATCTCTAGTGAGATTGCTGAGACACGTTGGGCATATGAGAAAGCAAAAGATTTGATGCTTCTTGCTATTACCAACCAACTTTCTGGTAACTATGGTAGTGGCAACTTCGGTCCTGCTTATAACGAGATTTCTGTTGGTGGTAGCGGCGGCACTGGTATTACTATTGACCCTGCACCTGGCAATCCTTATGGCACTGCAGGATCTAATACTACTGCTAACGATCCTGGCAACTGCTCTGATGTCCAGTCTGCAATTACAACTACTTGGACATATATTGATGAAACTCTTGGAGCAGGTAACATGGATGACCTGCCTGATGAAGTGCTTCCTACAGAATTCACTCTTAACCAAACCAAGTGTCGTCGTGATATCGGAATCTTTGTTGATGCAATCGTTGAAGATCTTAAGTCCAACGGTAACTGGGGCGTCGTTAAATTTACTAAGAAATACTTCGATGGTGCTGGTGCACCTATCTCCAACGGTCTAGTTGGCGAAGTTGCTGAATCTATCACAGCATTTAACCATGCTCGCACACTGATGTATAGTGCGATCAACAACTTGCTGTATGGAAAGGATCTTACCATCACTGCAGATCCTGCATCTTATGGTGGTAGTGCTCCTGGTCATAAGTATGATCCTAACTATGCAAGTGGCAGCAATCAGTTGCTCACTAACTGTGCAGATGTTAAGGCATCGATCGATACATTGTTGGCAGTTGCAACAACAGCAATTAGTGCTGGTAACCTTAATAACCTTGCTTCTGTACAGGTTACAGGTACAGTACCTATCTTCAATTATAATCAAGCATTAGAAGAGTGGCAAGATGATAGTATTCTTGACCTTTCTAACCCAGATAACGTACTTTACAAATTTAATTCCTCTA
>Ga0208130_1000067_pt1 | contig 52419 bp, 59 predicted proteins | sample ETNtaG_31_FD_185771 | JGI IMG/M metagenome (GOLD analysis project Ga0208130, IMG submission 185771) | Marine microbial and viral communities from oxygen minimum zone, Eastern Pacific Ocean - ETNP201310SV78 (SPAdes) (version 2) | ecosystem: Environmental > Aquatic > Marine > Oceanic ... | reverse complement strand
TATAATATTCGAAATAAAATCTCAAAATTCAAATTTATTGATTTTCTTAGAGGATCTGAAGATTACAAATATAGAATTGGTTGCATTAATCAAGATTTAATAACTATAAAAATAATGGATAGAGCATGAGGGTAGCATTAATAAGTGTCCATGGTGACCCTAATTTGCAGGCTGGCGGTAAAGATGCTGGAGGAATGAATATTTACATCAGAGAAGTTGTAGAAAAATTATCTCTTTCTGATGTTAAAGTAGATGTGTTTACAAGAGATCATGATAGAAAGAATGAAATCGAAGCTCATCAGTCAAAGTTAAATGTTAAATACATAAAAGCTGGGGACAATTCATTAGATAAAATTGGAATTTACAATCATATAGATGAATTTGTTGAAGGTGTGGATAACTATAGAATTCAAAATAATTTGAAATATGATTTAATATTTGCTCACTATTGGCTCTCAGGTTCAGCATCATTAAAGCTCAAAAAGATATGGGGTGTTCCGGTAATAACAACATTTCATACTATGCAAGAAATAAAACAAGAGGCATTTCCTTACAATATTGATGACCCCCAAAGACAAGCTCAGGAAAAATTAATTTCACAAGAATCCGATGGTGTTGTTGTTTGGTCAGAACATGAAAAAAATTTTATTCAGAGTAAATATAATGTAATTTCTAAAAATATACACATCATTCCTCCAGGTGTTGATTTAGAATTATTTCAGCCTACAGATAAAGAGCTAGCAAGAAGAGAAATTAATATTGATAAAGATTTGAAAGTTATATTATTTGTTGGGAGACTTGAAAGGTTAAAAGGATTAGATACTCTTTTGGAGGCTTTATCAATGATTGATCAAGAGGAAATTAATTTGTTAGTTGTTGGTGGACTGTACAATATTTCAGAAGTTTCTAGATTAAAAAAAATGTGTAATGAATACAATCTTTCCGAAAAAGTACATTTTATTGGTTCTATCAGCAGGAGTGACCTTAAATATTATTATAATTCTTCTGATATATGTGTATTACCTTCGTATTATGAAAGTTTTGGGTTGTCAGCATTAGAAGCTGCGGCTTGCGGGGTTCCAGTTGTTGCTTCAAAAAAAGGTGGATTATCATCTATAGTTGTTGATAAAAAAACTGGTTACCTTTTGCAATGGAGGTGCCCGGGACCTTTTGTTGAAAAATTAGAAATTTTGCTAAAAAGTAAGGATTTAAGAAATTCTATGGGAATAAATGCTAGAAAGCATGCTGAAAAACTGAATTGGGATGATTCAATTAACAACTTAAAACAATTATTCAATAAGTTGACCGCAAACTAGAGCTATGCTATTCTCATTTCGTTTAAAACACATTGAAAGAGAGTAGTAAGAATTAATTAAGTTTTTAGAAAATCGAGGGTTGATGGGACTCGTAACTTAAATTTCTGAACTCGCTCTGGAGTGGCAAGAATGAACTTAGTAATTCTTGACGTTAGTAACGTAAAACTTAATTGAGAGAGGTAATTTTACTTAATCAAAGGTGGTACCGCGGGTTAATCTCGTCCTTTGGGCGAGATATTTTTATTTAAAGGGTAAAAAATGAAAAAAACGGGAGCTCAAGTTCTTTGTGAAGGTTTAATTCATCACGGAGTAGAAAAAATATTTGGAATACCTGGAGGGGCAATACTTCCACTATATGGAACTTTGTCTGAATATCCTGAGCTAGACCATATTTTGGTTAGGCATGAACAAGGTGCTTCTCACGCAGCTGACGGTTTTTCTAGGATAACAGGTAAAACAGGTGTATGTTTTGCGACTTCGGGCCCTGGTGCAACTAATCTTATAACTGGTATGGCAACTGCGATGATGGATTCATCTCCCATGATAGCAATAACCGGGCAAGTTTCTAGGCCTGGAATCGGTAAAGATTCTTTTCAGGAAATAGATATTACTGGTGCATCATTACCCGTGACTAAACATAATTATTTGGTGATGAATGCAGATGAAATTCCAAGAGTTTTGAAAGAGGCCTTCATTATTGCAAATACTGGAAGGCCTGGTCCAGTATTAATTGATATTCCTAGGGATGTATTTACTGAACAGTTTGACTTTGATAATAAATTTTGGGAGGAAGAAATTGAAATTTTAGGATACAAACCTCCTAAATTTGCTGAAAATTCAAAAATTGATAAAGCTTTGAAATTAATTGAAGAATCTAAGAAACCAGTAATTTTGGCTGGTCACGGAATAATCATATCAAAAGCTTATGATGAGCTGATGGAATTAGCTGAAAGTGCCCAGATCCCTGTAATAACTACCCTTTTAGGGATAAGTTCATTCCCAGAAAATCATGTATTAAGCCTGAGTTTTCCTGGAATGCATGGAGTAGCATGGGCAAGTCTTGCCTTAGATCAAGCTGACCTTGTTATTGCGATTGGAAGCAGATTTGATGACAGAATTACTGGCGATACATCAAGATTTGCAACTAAATCAAAAAAAATTCATATTGATATTGATCCTGCAGAGATAAATAAAAATATTGAAGTTGATGTTGCTTTAATTGGAAATGCTAAAGATATTATGAAGCAAATGCTTCCAAAATTAAAAAAGAAAACACATATTGAATGGATTAATCACATTGAAAAATTAAAAGAAGAGCACCCTTCATTAAAATTAAAAAAATCTCCAGATTTAACTGGGCAATATGTAATAAAATCTCTTTCTGATGAAACTGAAGGTAAATCTGTAATTGTTACTGGTGTTGGTCAACATCAAATGTGGGCAGCTCAACATTATTCGTATTGTTCTCAAAATTCATGGATTTCATCTGGAGGACTTGGAACAATGGGTTTTGAAGTCCCTGCTGCACTAGGTGCTAAAGTTGGGGCTCCAGATAAAAATGTCTGGTCTATTGCAGGTGATGGTGGTTTTCAGATGACATTGTGTGAACTTGCAACAATTGTTGAAAATAATATTAAAGTTAAGTTTGCATTATTAAATAACAATCACCTTGGAATGATAACTCAATGGCAAGGAATGTTTTTTAATGAGGATTATCAAGCAAATGCTTACACTGCAAATCCAGACTTTGTAAAACTTGCAAATGCATATGGAATGAAAGCGCTCAGTGTTGATAATAATGAAGATGTAAGGCCTGCAATAAGAGAAGCAAATAGTCATGATGGACCTTTTTTAATTGATTTTAAAATCAAGAAAGAAGAAAATGTTTTCCCGATGATACCTTCTGGCCAAAGTGTTAATGAATTGTTAGAGGAGCCTATTGATGGTAGCAACTAATACAGGCACTAGAACTGTAATAGCATTAGTTGAGAATAAAGCTGGTGTACTTGCAAGGATTTGCGGATTATTTAGGAGGCAAGGATTTAATATTGCAAGTTTGGCTGTTGGAAGATCTGAAATTAAGGGGCTTTCTAGGATGACATTTGTAGTTGAAGGACCTGAAGAAGTTGTAAGGCTTGTTGCAGCAAAACTTGATCGGTTGATTGAAGTTGTTGAGGTAGAGGATATTTCTGATTTAGATCATGTCTACAGAGAAATGGTATTGATTAAAGTTTCAGCTGACAATGAAAAAAGAGGAGAAATTTTACAATTATCAAATATTTTTAATGTGAAAACAGTTGATGTTGGATCAGACCAAATGACTATTGAAACTACTGGTGAATCAAATGAAATTGAATCATTGTTGGAATTACTTGAGCCGTATGGAATTATTGAAGTAATGAGAACAGGAAGAGTTGCAGTATTAAAAAGTAATGAATGAAAGGATATAAAATGAAATTATTTTATGAAAAAGACATAAATAAAGATCTAATTGAAGGCAAAAAAATTGCTGTATTGGGTTATGGAAGCCAAGGGCATGCACATGCAAGAAATTTAAATGATTCAGGCATGGATGTTGTTGTAGGCCTATATGAAGGCAGTAAAAGTAAACAAGTTGCAGAAAAAGATGGCTTAAAAGTTCTTTCAAATTCTGAAGCAGTAAAACAATCGGATATAATCATGTTTTGCCTTCCTGACACAATCCAAGGAAAAGTTTACAAAGAGGATGTTGAAGAAAATTTAACTGAAGGTAAAATGTTAATGTTTTGCCATGGATTTAGTATATTTTACGAGCAAATAAAACCTCCCGAATTCGTTGATGTCGCAATGATTGCACCAAAAGGACCAGGGCACATAGTCAGGAGAGTTTTTGAATCAGGTCAGGGTGTTCCTTGTTTAGTTGCAGTTTATCAAGATTATTCAAGTAAAGCTCAGGAAATTGCTCTTGGATATGGACTTGGTATTGGTGGAGCACGTGCTGGGATACTTGAAACAACTTTTAAAGAGGAAACTGAAACAGATTTATTTGGAGAGCAAGCAGTTTTATGTGGAGGTGTAACTTCTTTAGTTCAAAGTGCGTTTGAAGTATTAGTTGAAGCTGGTTACCAGCCTGAATCGGCATATTTTGAAGTTCTGCACGAATTAAAGTTAATTGTTGACTTAATGTACCAAGGTGGTCTTGGTGAAATGAGATATTCGATTTCTGACACAGCTGAATATGGTGATTATACAAGAGGGCCAGTGGTTGTTGATCCATCTGTAAAGGAAAATATGAAGAAAGTACTTGAGCAAATTCAATCTGGTCAATTTGCCAAAGAATGGATTGCTGAAAATGACGAGGGATTACACAAGTTTAATAGCCTTAGAGACGAAAACGCCGGGCACCCTATTGAAGAAGTTGGAAAAAAATTGAGAAACATGATGCCTTTCTTGAAAAATCAAAGTTAAGTTTATGGATAAAGATTCGGTAATAATTTTTGATACTACTCTTAGAGATGGTGAACAATCTGCTGGTGCAGGTTTAACTGTTGATGAAAAACTTATTATCGCTAAGCAACTGGAAAGTTTAGGGGTTGATGTAATTGAAGCTGGTTTTGCTGTCAGTTCAACAGGTGATTTTAATGCTGTTAGCTTGATTGCTGAAACAGTAAAAAATTGCAAAGTTGCAAGTTTGGCAAGAGTTGTTGAAAAAGATATTGATAAGGCAGCTCAAGCTTTAGAAAAAGCAGTAGATCCAAGAATCCACACCTTTGTTTCAAGTTCTGCCATACATATGGAGCATCAAATGCGAAAAGACCCTGAAGAAATTATTGAAATGGCTGTTAAAGCCGTCAGTAGGGCAAAAAAATATGTAGATGATGTTGAATTTTCACCTATGGATGCTACTAGAACAGATATGGATTTCCTTATAACTTTGTTAGAAGAAACAATAAACGCTGGTGCAACTACAATTAATATACCTGATACAGTTGGATATTCCGTTTCCAAAGAATTTGGTGAATCAATCAAGCTGATTATGAATAATGTTAAGAATATAGACGGAATTATCGTAAGTGTTCATTGTCACAATGATTTGGGATTAGCTGTTTCAAATAGTTTATCAGCTGTTGAAAACGGAGCTAGGCAAATTGAAGGCTGCATTAACGGTCTTGGTGAAAGAGCTGGAAACGCAGCTTTAGAAGAAGTAATAATGGGGTTAGAAGTTAGAAAAGATCATTTTAATCTTAAAACAAGAGTAAACACTTCCGAAATAGGGCCTACAAGTAGAATGGTAAGTAATATATTTGGGTTTCCTATGCAAGCAAATAAAGCTATTGTTGGGCAAAATGCGTTTAGGCATTCTTCTGGAATCCACCAAGATGCATTTTTAAAAGATAAAAGTACTTTTGAGATAATGGAACCAGAAACAGTGGGCTGGAGAGGAGAAGCTCTAGTTCTTGGAAAATTATCTGGAAGGGCAGGCCTTAAATCGAGATTAAAAGATTTAGGGTATGATTTCGATGAAGATCAATTAAACTCGTTATTTATAAAATTTAAAGATTTAGCAGACAGTAAAAAAGAAGTAACTGATATGGATCTTGAATCAATTATTCTTGAACATTCTAGATCAGATAAAAATAAGCAATTTTTGACTCTTGGAAATATTGAAGTTCAATGCGGTAATAAAAAAGAGCCAAGAGCTTTGATAGAATTAGTTGATGAAAATGGTAAAAATATTAAAACTGAATCAAGTGGCACAGGTCCTGTTGATGCAGTTTGCAAAGCCATAGACAAGGTAATAAGCTTTGTTTCAAAATTAACAGAATTTAGTGTAAATTCTGTTACAGAAGGAATAGATGCATTGGGAGAGGTTACAATAAGAGTTGAGAATGAAAAAGGTAGAACTTTTACTGGTATTGGTTCTGATTCTGATATAGTTGTAGCTTCTGCAAAAGCATATTTAAATGCAATAAACAGGCAAGTGCAAATGATGAATGAAGGGTCAGAGTCACCCGGTTCTGGAGCAGGCAGATGAAAAAAACATTATTTGAAAAAATTTGGGATTCACACGTTGTAGAACAGTTAGACGATGATCTTGCTTTAATTTATATTGATTTACATTTAGTTCATGAAGTTACTTCACCCCAAGCTTTTGAAGGTTTAAGAATTAATTCTAGAAAAGTTAGGAGGCCCGATTTAACAGTGGCAACAATAGATCATAATGTTCCTACATTGGACAGATTTAATATTAAAGACCCTATTTCAAAACAACAAATTGAAACATTGAGAAAGAACTGTGAAGATTTTAATGTTCCTATTTATGATATTGATAATATCAACCAAGGAATAGTGCATGTAATTGGCCCAGAACTTGGTTTAACTCAACCAGGAATGACAATAGTATGCGGAGATAGCCATACATCTACACATGGCGCTTTTGGTGCATTAGCATTTGGTATTGGGACTTCAGAAGTTGAGCATGTTTTAGCAACACAAACACTACTTCAAAAAAAGCCAAAAACAATGTCAATTGAAGCTGTTGGAAATTTGCCCTTTGGGGTAACACCAAAAGACTTAATACTTTCTATTATTGGCAAGATTGGAGTTGATGGAGGTACTGGGCATGCAATTGAATTTAGGGGAGATGCATTTGAAAATATGTCCATGGAAGGGAGGATGACGGTTTGTAATATGACAATTGAAGGAGGAGGTCGAGCAGGAATGGTTGCACCTGATGAAAAAACAATAGAATTTGTTCAAGGAAAAAAATTCACACCTAAAGGAAAAAATTTTGATCAGCTTCTAGAAATATGGAAAGATCTAAAAACTGATGATGATGCAAAATTTGATACTGAAATTAAAATTGATTGCTCATCACTTGAGCCACATGTGTCTTGGGGAACTAATCCTGGTCAAGTTGTTGGTGTAAATTCTTCAGTGCCAGATCCAAATAATTTCGACACGCCTGAGAAAAAATCAAATGCTGAAAGTGCATTAGAGTATATGGGTCTTGAAGCAGGTCAAAAAATTTCTGACGTCAAAATAGATAGAGTATTTATTGGTTCATGCACAAATGGACGTTTAGAAGATTTAAGAGCTGCCGCAAAAATAATTGATGGGAAAAAGGTAAGTAAAAACGTTAATGCAATGGTTGTTCCGGGGTCAGGTATTGTAAAAATGTTAGCTGAAAAAGAAGGTCTAGATAAAGTATTTATTAACTCTGGATTTGAATGGAGAGAAGCAGGTTGTTCAATGTGCTTAGCAATGAACCCTGACAAATTAAGTCCTCAAGAAAGATGTGCTTCAACTTCAAATAGAAATTTTGAGGGCAGGCAAGGTAAAGATGGCAGGACTCATCTTGTAAGCCCAGAAATGGCAGCTGCAGCAGCAATTGAAGGACACTTTGTTGATGTAAGGAATTGGAAATAATGGATCCATTTATTAATCACAAGGGTATAGTTGCACCTTTAGACAGATCAAATGTAGACACAGATCAAATTATTCCAAAGCAATTTTTGAAGAGAATTGAAAGGACGGGTTTTGGAGAATTTGCATTTTTTGATTGGAGATATCTTGAGCCAGGAGTTTTAAATCCTGAATTTATTTTGAACGAAGAAAGATATAAAAATGCTTCTATTTTAGTATCAGGTACAAATTTTGGTTCAGGTTCATCTAGAGAGCATGCTCCATGGGCACTTCTTGATTATGGTTTTAAAGTCATTATCGCTCCAAGTTTTGCAGATATATTTAGAAATAATTGTTTTCAAAATGGAATTCTTTCTATTATTTTAGATAAGAATGAAGTAGATCATATTATGGGTATGTCATTATCAACTAAAAACTATGAATTGAATGTTGATTTAGAAAATGAAATTATCTATGACGATTCAGGTTTTAAAACAAGTTTTAAAATTGATCCGTTTAGAAGAGATTCATTGTTGAAGGGTGAAGATGAGATTGCAAGAACGTTAACTTCAAGTGATCACATTGATAACTATGAAAAAAATAGAATTAAAAGATGGTGATTAATGAAATTTAAAATAGCCTTGTTGTCAGGAGATGGGATAGGACCTGAAGTTACTGAAGAATCATTAAAGATATTGGATGGAATTTCAAAAAAATATGGTCATGAATTTGAATTTGATTACCATGATGTTGGTGGTATCTCAATCGATAAGCATGGGACAGCAATTACAGAAGAGGCATTAAGCAAATGCATGGAAAGTCAAGCAGTCTTGTTTGGATCAGTAGGTGGTCCAAAATGGGATGACCCTAATAGTGATGTCCGCCCTGAAGATGGAATATTGAAACTTAGAAAGGAATTAGACCTGTTTGCAAATATTAGACCAGCAAAAGTTTATCCTGCACTTTCTAATTCAAGTCCATTGAAGAAAGAAATTTTAGAAAATGTTGATTTCATTATTATAAGAGAACTAACCTCAGGTTTATATTTTGGGGAACCAAAAAAAAGGTGGATTGAAAATGATAAAAGATATGCAGTAGATACTTTGACTTACAACGAAGATGAAGTAAGGAGGGTAGTCAAAGTAGGTTTTGAGATGGCTATGAAACGAAATAGAAAATTACATTCTTTAGATAAGATGAATGTAATGGCTAGTTCAAGGCTTTGGAGAGAAATAGCAGATGAAGTTTCAAAAGATTACCCAGAGGTAGAATTAATTCACATGTTGGCTGACAATGCTGCAATGCAAATAATTACTAATCCTTCTGAGTTTGATGTACTTGTTACGGAAAATACATTCGGTGATATTTTGTCTGATGAAGCTGCAGTAATTGGTGGGTCTATGGGAATGCTGCCTTCAGCAAGTTTATCATCTATTCCAGGTCAAATTGATGTTGACTCTAAGCCAGCTCTCTATGAACCAATACATGGATCTGCTCCAGATATTGCTGGCCAAGGTGTAGCAAATCCTATAGCTTCAATATTAAGCACATCAATGATGCTTAAGTGGTCATTTGGGCTAGATGAAGAAGCTGAAGAAATTGAAAATGCTGTTAACAGCCTTATTGATAAAGGTTTAAGGACTAAGGATTTATCTGATAATGATTCATATTTGACTACAAGCCAAATGGGTGATGAGATTTATAAACTAATTAATTAATATGAATCATCAAAATTTCTTTATACCAAAAAAAATTATTGGAGAGATTATCTCTCATGCATTAAATAATGACCCAAATGAGAGTTGTGGAATTCTTCAAGGAAAAGGAAATACTACCACTAGATTTCATTCATTAAGAAATATTCATGAAGCTCCTCAAAACAGATATACAATTGATCCTGTAGAATTAATGAATACTGAAAAAATATGTGACGAAGATGGAGAAGCGATTATAGGAATTATGCATTCACATACACATACTCAGGCATACCCATCTGAAACAGACGTAAAAAATGCTCTTACGTCAGGCTATATTGATCAAATATACATAATTGTTTCACTGGTTGAAAAAACAAGACCAATTGTAAAAGCATTTGAAATAAATAATCACGGTGAAATAAGTGAGATATTTATAGATTTTGATGGACCAAAATATATTAGTCGTTAATATTTCTTGTTAGCCACCACTCCATTGAATCTGATAGTGCCATCCAGCTAGCTTCGATTATATTTGCTGATGCCCCTACAGTAGTCCATACCTCTTTATCGTCAGCTGATTCAATAGAAACCCTTACTACAGATTCAGTAGCTTCAGATTCATTTACAACTCTAACTTTATAGTCAGTTAATTTTACTTTATCCAAAGATGGATAAAACTTAAGTAAAGCTTCTCTTAAAGCTTTATCTAAAGCTGCTACAGGACCATTACCAATGGAGGTTTTCTCAATTTCATTTTCATTTATGCTTAGTTTTATATAAGCCGTGCATTGATTTTCTTTATTTAAGTCAACGCTTTTGAGTCTTACATCGTATTCAATAAGGTTGAAAGGAGATTTTATTAACCTCTTCTCCTTTTTTAGTAATAATTCTAAAGATGCAGAAGCAACTTCATAAGAAAAGCCATTATTTTCTTTATTTTTTATAATACTTGTAACATTTTTGATGTCATCATTATCAAATTTATCAATGATATTTAATTCTTTTAACCTGGAAATTACATTGCTTCTTCCAGCAAGTTCAGAAACAGTTATATTAGACAAATTGCCAACTTTTTCCGGATTCATATGCTGGTATGAATCAACATATTTATTTACAGCAGAAGCATGCATTCCACCCTTATGTGTAAATGCCATACTTCCAACATATGGAGCATAAGGAAATGGTGTCCTATTTACGGTATCAGAAACAAAGTTAGACACTTCTGTTAAAGATTTCATTTTTTCATCATTCAATAATGAGACACCTTTTTTAAAATATAAATTCGCAATAAGGCTTATTAAGTTAGTATTGCCACACCTCTCGCCATAACCATTAACTGTTCCTTGAATGTGAGCAACACCTTGGTTGAAAGCTGATAGAGTGCAGGCAACAGCAGTATCTGTGTCATTATGACAATGGATTCCAAGCTTTGAAGGATCAATATGTTTTTTTACTTCAACCAATACCTTCTCAATGTTTTCTGGGATCATTCCACCATTTGTGTCACATAATGTAACTATATCTGCACCCGATTCATACGCAGTTATGAGTGTTTTGATTGCATAATTTTTATCTGTATAAAATCCATCAAAAAAATGTTCTGCATCATATATGACCCTTCTATCTCTTTTTGATAAAAAATTAATTGTTTCTTCAATCATTTTTAAGTTTTCATCGAGCGAAGTTTCTAAAACTTTTAAAACTTGCTTTGAAGAAGATTTGCCTACAACTGTTAAGACTTCTGCCTCAGAGTCCAAAAGAGCGTTAACGATAACATCACTTTCTATATTAGCATCCGGTTTCCTTGTTGATCCAAAAGCACTTATCTTAGAATTCTTAATATTTTCTTTTTGAATTACTCTGAAATATTCATCATCTTTTGGGTTTGAGCCGGCATAACCCCCTTCAATAGTATCGATTCCTAATTCATCAAGTTTTAAAGTTATGTTTATTTTATCTTTTAATGAAAGAGATATGCCTGATTGTTGAGCTCCATCTCTTAATGTTGTGTCATAAAGTTCAATGTTCAATATTTTTTCCTACTAAATGAAAGATTTAATATATCACGGCAACCAAAGGTTAGACGAATTTTTCTGAATCTTTTAAATTCATAATTTTTTTATTTCCAATTAAAAATTGCCCACTCCAGTCATAAATAATTTCAGCAGGAGAATTATTATTTTTATGTATTAATTTTTTAAATGAAGTAAATTCTGAAATAAAATTATAATCTTTGTCTAAATTGTGTATAGTACCTCCTGCCTCTTTGATTATTAATAAACCTGCACCAAAATCCCATATACTTGCTGGGCCAAATAAGCCGAATTTGATTACTCCTTTTGCTAAAAGAGCCATTTCATAGGCAACACTACCAATAACCCTTTTTTCTCCTTTAATAACTTTACTCCATGGTTTTATGTTTCTATCCTTGTTTCCATTAATAGAACTAAAAGAAGAATATGATGAGGCTGACCCCTCATCTAAACTTTGATTTAGTTTTTCAACTAAATTTAATTTTTTTCCATTTGCATTGGATCCATTATTTTTTGAAGCTGAAAATATTAATGATTTCTCATTGTTTGGCCATGGAATCCATATAGCGCCTGCAATAGGCTCCAAATCTTTGAGCAAGGCTATTGATATTGCAAAATTTGGTATACCATTTACAAAATTTGTTGTTCCATCAATAGGGTCGATAACCCAAATATATTCGGAATCTTTTATGCTTTTTAACTTATCCTCTTCGCCAACAATTGCGTGATTTGGGTAAGTTTTATATATATTTTCAACAATAATTTTTTGAGTATTTAAATCAATTTCTGTTACCAGATTATTTCTTTTGTCTTTAGAATAAATTTCAAATTGTCCTTCAAAGTTTTCTAATACATAATTTCCTGCAATTTTAGAAATATTTATGCAGAAATTTTCATATTCATTGTAGTTTTCCATAATTTAGATTTATTAAGATTATTACCATTTAATTTAATATTAAGATAAATGTATTAAAATAACATTATGAAAAAATTTAAAAGAGATAAAGAATTAGTTCTAAGGATGTATTTCACTTGGTTTTTACTTGGGATTTTGTATTTCTTTTTTGCAATGCTTCTAAATACATTTGGTGTCCAATTTGGATTTATTGCTGTAATAGTTCTAGTTCTCGGATCAATTCAATATTTTATGTCAGACAAAATGGTTTTGTACTCTTCTGGGGCAAAATTAATAAATAGGCCTGATGATGAAGAACTTTTTCAAATAGTTGATGAATTAAGTCATTCTGCAGGAATAGATCCACCAAAAATCGCAATTATGGATTCAAATGTTCTTAACGCTTTTGCCACAGGAAGGAATACGAAAAATTCGCTTATTGCTGTTACTACCGGATTAAGAAAAAGTCTTAACAGGTCTGAATTAAGAGCTGTTGTAGCTCACGAAATAGCCCATATTGTTAATGGTGACGTCAAAGTTTTAGCGATTGCAAATTTCTTTGTTATGTTATCAAGCTTTCTTATGCAGATGTTTTTTTGGAATATGCTTTTTGGTGGCATGGGAAGAAATCGAGATAATGGAGGAGGTGCAGGCGCAATATTTATTCTTTATATTGCAACAATGATCGTTTATTTCATAGGGCAACTTTTAGTACTAGCACTTACAAGATATCGTGAATTTGGTGCAGATTATACCGGTTCAAATATATCTGGTGAGCCAATTGAACTGGCATCAGCATTACGAAAAATATCAATTTCTTCAATTTCTATACCAAGTCAAGATTTGAGGCAATTTAAAACAGCAAACGCTTTTATGATTATACCTGCGCTTTCTGGTGATGATATTTCTAGGCTCATGTCTACTCATCCGCCTGTAGAGGATAGAATAAGAAGGCTTGTTGCCATGGTAAAACAATCAGGAAATTGATTTGAATAGTAACTTCTTTTCTAAATTCTTTAAAAATGACCCAATAGAAAAACTATGGACATTATTGTCATCCATTAAATTCCTTAAAAATGAAAACATTTTAAATCCTAAAAACAAAGTTGGAGTCATGTGCTGGGAAAAAAACGATCAGATAAAAGTATTTTGCGATAAAAATCTAAAAAATATATTAAATGATGGTGTCGAAGATTCAAAAACAACGTTTAATTTGATAGATGAAAGCGGAGAGGTTGTTTGGATTATTCTAGAGGATAGAGATTTTAATGAATTAGTTGCTTCTGCATTCACTACAGTAAATGCATTATCACAAGAAATAAATAATGAAAGTGTAATGGGTTTAATTTTTCCAGTTGTAATAGAAAATACAGATAATTCTAATTATTTGGATCATAATCAAAGACTTTATTTAATATTTAATGAAAATCCCCCAGGATACTATCCATTGGTATATCAAAATGAAGACAGACAACCAATTGCAGAAATTGAGTTATTTGATCTTATTAAAAACTCAGGAATAGAATTTAATAAAGATCAAAGAAAATGGTTTAGCGTAGATAATATTCCAATTTAAAATGGAAACTTTAATTTTAAATAGCTCAAAAAAAATTGATGAAATCAGATCAATTTTTGATAGTTATAAAGTCGATATTAATTTAAAAAACCTTCTTCATATCGAAGATATTTCCCCAAATACTACAGGAATTTTAATTACTAATGAATTTGAAATATCCATTATCAAACCTATCGTTGAATTTGCAATTAAAAACAATATCAAAATTTTAGCTGTTGAAAGGGGTTTATTATCTTTAATAAATCTAATGAATGATTCAAGTCATGAAATAGATAGACCGTTTACTGGTAATAGTTCCACATTTATATCATTAGGGTCAAAGCTTGCAGAAATAATTGGGGGAGCTGGCCCATTAAAAACTAATTTTGAATATAAATTTGAAATACCTATAAAAGCTTTACCTACAAATTATTTACCTTCAAGTATTAATTTAGAAAGCGGATGCATTGAAGCAATTGAATCAGAAGGTGGCACCAATATTTTAGGAGTTTTATGGCCAATATTTTCAGGTCAAAAAATACCTTCAAGATTTGAAAATATTTTAAGTTGGATTTCAGATTAAAATAATTGAAATTTATTGGGGAGATTTTTACCATTAATTTATTAAATAATTAATAGATATATGGTACTTCCAGAAAAAGATAATATTAGATTAATTGGCATTGAAGAAGAGATGTCAAATTCATACCTTGATTACGCTATGAGCGTGATTGTTTCTAGGGCTCTTCCAGATGTAAGAGATGGGCTGAAACCAGTTCAACGAAGAATACTATACGCTATGTACGATACTGGAATGAGGTCAAGTTCCTCATTTAAAAAGAGTGCAAGATTAGTTGGTGAAGTAATGGGTAAGTACCACCCTCATGGCGACTCAGCAATTTATGAAGCAATGGTTAGGCTTGCTCAGTCATGGTCAATGAGGTACATGCTTGTTGAGGGTCAAGGTAATTTTGGTTCAACTGACGGTGATTCAGCTGCAGCTATGAGATACACGGAAGCAAAATTAAGACCTATATCAGACACTATGCTTTCAGACATAGAAAAAGAAACGGTGCCTTGGAATGATAATTTTGATGCTTCTATACAAGAACCAAGCACTCTTCCAGCAACATTACCAAATTTATTAGTAAACGGTGTCCAAGGTATTGCTGTTGGTATGGCAACAAACATGGCACCTCATAATTTAACTGAAGTATGTGATGCAATAGTATTTTTAATTGATAACCCTGAGTGTTCAGTTGATGAATTAATGGTTTATATTAAAGCGCCAGATTTTCCAACAGGTGCTCATATTTGGGGCACTGATGGAGTGAAATCAGCTTATTCTACCGGAAGAGGAAGAGTAATGATTCAAGCTAATCATAGTATTGAATTTATGAATAAACAGGAAGATAGAATTAGATTAGTTTTTGATGAACTTCCTTATCAAGTTAATAAAGCCAACTTGGTTATGAGGATAGCTGAACTTATGAAGCTGAAAAAAATTGACGGTATATCCGAAGTTAGAGATGAGTCTGATCGAAAAGGAACCAGATTAGTAGTAGAGCTTAAAAGAGGAGCAAGTGAATTTGTAGTTCTTAACAATTTATACAAATTAACCCCATTAAGGTCATCTTTTTCAATAAATATGGTCGCTTTAGTTGATGGATCACCTCGAGTTTTAAACTTAAAGCAAATTTTAAAATATTATGTTGATTTCAGGGTAGATATTGTAACAAAGAGAGCAGAATTTGATCTAAAGAAAGCACAAGCAAGAATTCATATCCTAGAAGGGTTGAGGATAGCTCTACAAAACATAGATGAAGTTGTTGAAACTATAAAATCTGCTGGGCCAGTGGAAGAGGCAAGAGAAGCATTAATGACAAGATTTGATCTATCTGAAATACAAGCTCAGGCAATATTAGATATGCAGCTTAGAAGAATTGCTGCTTTAGAAACTGAAAAAATTGAAGCTGAATATAACGAACTAAAAGAATTAATTAAAGATCTCAATGACTTATTATCAAATAAATCAAGAATATTTGATGTTATTAAAACTGAAACAAGTGATCTTAAAGATAAATATGGTGATAAAAGATTAACTAAACTACATAAAGAGGAGCTTGGCCAGTGGAATAGAGAGGATGTTGAGCCCCATGAAGAAAGTGTGGTTACTCTAAGCAGGAATGGTTATTTAAAAAGAGTTAAAAGCGATACATTTAGAAGGCAGCATAGAGGCGGCAAGGGTGTTAAAGGTCAAAAAATGACTAAGGAAGATGACGTTACACCATACATGCAGATAGCAGATACACACGATACTATATTGTTTTTTACTGACAAGGGCAGAGTATTTTCATCAAGAGTATTTGATCTTCCAGCTAACATGAGCAGAAATAGTAGAGGTACTCCAGTGCATAACATTATTGCACTAGAACAAAGAGAAAAAGTTAATGCAATTTTAACTGTTCCTGAAATAAACCAAGAATTAGAATCTTACATTGTAATGGCTACTAAAAAAGGTGTTATAAAAACAATGGAGATATCCAAATTTAAGAATTTGAGAAAATCTGGATTGCATTCTTTTAAGCTCAAACAGGATGATGAGCTGGTTTCGGTTGCTCTTGCAATTCCACCATCAGATATTAGTAAAAACAATATTATTAAACTTACAGAAAACAAAAAAAATCCTGATAGGGGAATATCATATCAATTAGATACACTTGTTGAAATTGATGGTCCAGTAGAAATTGACCCTGATAATCCAAATCCAAATATCTTAAAGAAAGAAAATGGAAGAAAATATTTTTCAATTATTGATAATAAAGGAAAATCAATAGGTAAAAAAATCTATCCAGATATTGTCCTTATTTCTGATGCTGGTAAATCTATAAGATTCCCAGTCGAATCTGTCAGACCTCAAGGAAGGATTGCTGGAGGTGTAAGAGGAATGAAGATTGAATCTAAAGAAAAAATTGTAGCTATGGTTTTGGCATATGCTGATAAAGACAGTTATCTGCTTGTTGCTAGTCAAAAAGGTTTTGGTAAATTATCTTCAATGGATAATTACAGGACACAATCAAGGGGTGGTCGAGGTGTAATGACGATGAAAATTACTTCAAAAAATGGAAAAGTATCTGATGCTCAAGCAGTAAGAATGGATAAAGAAGCTGGAACTGCAGACAGTGTTTATTTGCTTACTGAAAAAGCAGTAGTTCAGGAAATTCCTCTTGACGAGATAAGCATATATGGAAGAGTAACCCAAGGTTCAACCCTAATGAAATTGCAATCAGGTGACAAAATATCTGCAATTAGGGCCGTTTCATCAGAATCAGTAGAGAATGAAAAACCTGATAATTCAAAGAAGAAATCCTAGAGTTGGACCAAAATAATTTAAAATCAGCATGGAAATTAATTCCTACAACAGTTGGGATTTTAATTCTCAAGAATAATGATGATAGTTATAGCGGAATAACAATAAATAGTTTTTTTTCAGTCTCTCTTAATCATTCAATTTTAGCCGTTTCATTATCAAATGATTCAAATACAATGAAATATATGGATGAGAATAAACTTTTTAGCATTTCCATTTTAAACTCATCACAAAGAGAATATGCAGTTTTTTTCAGTAAAAAGGACAAAGATAATGTACCTGATAATTTAATATTTAATACAAATAATAAAGGAGTAAGATCTGTAAAAGATGCATCAGTTGTATTTTATTGTAAATGGGATTCGTCTAGTATAGTTAAAGATCATACAATAATATATTGCAAAATATATGATGTTGAGTTTAACAATAATGAACCATTAATTTGGAAGTTTTAAAATAAATTTAAATTATTTAAAAAAATATTGACCTAGATCAATTAGAAATGTAAAATTTTCAAGTTAAATTTATATAAATGTTATGGAAGATTACGCAGTAATAAAAACAGGTGGCAAGCAGTATCTTGTAGAAAAAGGTACTCTTTTAAGTATTGAAAAAATTGATGGTAAGCCTGGTGAAAAAGTTACATTTGATGACGTACTTCTGACATCTTTATCAGGAAAAGTAAATATTGGTAAACCAATTGTTCAAAATTCAAGCGTAACTGGCGAAATTAAAAGTCAATTTAAAGGCCCTAAAGTAAAAGGGATAAGATATAAAAATAAAACTAGGCATTCAGTTAGAACTGGACACAGGCAACAGTTAACATCTGTTGAGATTAAAGAACTCTCAAAAGCATCTTCTAAATCTAAAACTGGATCAAAATCAAAAAAGGAAGATAAAGATGGCTCATAAAAAAGGTGGAGGTACTTCAAAAAACGGACGAGATAGTGCTGGAAAAAGGCTTGGAGTAAAAGTTTATGCAGGCACAGAAGTTTCTGCAGGATCTATATTAGTTAGGCAAAGAGGGACATCTGTGAAGCCAGGAAAAAATGTTGGTGTTGGAAAAGATCATACACTGTTTGCTTTAATAGATGGTGTCGTTGAATTTGATATGAAACCAAGAGTTCAAAAAGATAAGAAAGAACAGAAAAGGGTAAATGTGGTAGTAAAATGAAGAATGAAATTCATCCAGAATATTTTAATGCTGAAGTAAGTTGTGTTTGCGGACACAAATACAATACCGGTGCAACTCAAAAAGAAATTAAAGTTGAAATTTGTAGCAAATGCCATCCATTTTACACTGGCGAACAAAGGATCGTGGATACTGAAGGTAGGGTTGAGAGAATGAGAAGAAGATACAGTATTAAATAAAGTTGTCTGAAAAATCTCAAAATACTTATGGGGGCCAAGCACTTATTGAAGGCGTCATGATTAGAGGTAAAAAAACTGCTGTTCTGTCTGTACGTTCACCTGAAGGTGAAATAATAAGGAAAGAGGTAAAATTTTCTAGATTTTATAACCCTAAATTACTTAAAATACCTCTTATAAGGGGCATTTTAAATTTAATAGACAGTCTTGTTGTTGGTACTAAAGCTCTAAATTATTCTGCTGTAGTAGCTGAGGGTAAAGATTACGATGAGAAAAGCAATTCAGGATTTAATTTAGGAATTTTAATTTTAATTTCACTGACTATTGCAATTGGTCTTTTTTTTGTTACTCCAGCATTGATATCCCAGTTATTTGAAAAAATAGGATTCAATAAAATAATGATTTCTATTTCAGAAGGAATCTTAAGATTAATTTTAGTAATAAGTTATATTTATATTATTGGATTATCAAAAGATATTAAGCGAGTTTTTCAGTATCATGGGGCTGAGCATATGGCTGTTTGGGCTCACGAAGATGGTAAAGAATTAACAAAAGAATCTATATCAAACTATACCAAAGAGCATCCAAGATGCGGAACTTCATTCATACTTATTGTTGTAATGGTCAGCATAATTGTATTCATGTTTTTTCCTAGAGAAAACATAATATTATTTATAATTTCTCGTATAGTTTTGGTTCCCGTGATAGCTGGGATTAGTTATGAATTACTTAAATTTGGAAGTAAGAGTAGATTTAAATTATTCAAAACATTATTGAATGGGCCCGGGATCTTGATTCAAAAAATAACTACTAGAGAACCTGAAGATGACCAGATGGATGTAGCGATAGATAGTATGAATTATGCAATCGAGCTCAACGAAAATTAATGTTTTTTTCTCTTTTCAAGTTCTTTAGAAATATCATATATACTTAAATCCTTACTTGAAAGTAGAACCATTAAATGAAAGAGGAGATCACAAGCCTCCTCAATAACCCTTAAACTATTTTTTTCATTTGAGTTATATTCAACAATTAATTCACATAATTCTTCAATAACTTTTTGAGAAATTAAGTCTTTTCCTTGAGAAAATAGTTTAGAAGTGTATGAATTGGTGCTTGGATTATTTTTTCTTTCGTCGATAATTTCAAATAATTCATTTAATATTGTTGGATTACTATATTTTAAGTCATTTGTTTCGTCGTTATAAAAACATGAATCTTTACCTGTATGACATGTTGGGCCTTCTGGTTTAGCTAAAATTAATAATGCATCTTTATCGCAATCTGATTTAATGTCAATTAACTTTAAATAATTGCCACTGCTTTCCCCTTTTTCCCATAACCTTTTTTTTGATCTACTATAAAACCATACATGTTTACTCTTGACTGTTTTTTTTAGTGCCTCATTATTCATGTAACCTAACATTAAAACATCCTTATTTTCTGAATGTTGAATAATTACAGGTATTAAGTTAGTTTCTAAATTTTCCATATCACAATCTTACAGAAACTCCTTTTGAATTTAAAAATTTCTTTACTTGCTGAATAGTTAATTCTTCAAAATGAAAAATACTGGCAGCTAAAACTGCATCAGAATTACCTGCGACAAGAGCGTCATGAATATGTTGCATAGACCCTGCTCCACCACTTGCAATTACAGGAATATTAACTTCATTTGAAACTCTATTTAATAGATCCAAGTCATATCCTTCTTTATTTCCATCCATATCCATGCTTGTTAAAAGAATTTCACCAGCACCATACTCATTTGCTTTTTTTGCCCACTCAATTACATTTATTCCTGTATCTTTTCTGCCACCGTATGTGTATACATTCCAACTCTCATCAGTTTTCTTTGCATCTATGGCTACCACAATGCATTGCGATCCAAATTTGCTTGATGATTTTTTTATAAATTCTGGATCTTCAATTGCAGAAGTATTAATTGATACCTTATCTGCTCCAGCTAATAATAATTCAGAAATATTATCTAAATTTCTTATCCCGCCTCCTACAGTTAGTGGAATAAATACTTCTGAAGAAACTTTTTCAACAACATCAATTATCGCTTTTCTTTGTTCATGGCTTGCTGTTATATCTAAAAATACTAATTCATCAGCACCTTCATTATTGTAATGCTTTGATAATTCACTTGGATCTCCAGCATCAACCAAGTTAATAAAACTTTTACCTTTTACAACTCTGCCTTTATCAATATCAAGACAAGGAATTATTCTCTTACTAAGTTTATTATTCATAATTCTCTAACATTTATTTTTCCTTCGTATAAAGCTTTTCCTATAACTGCCCCGTGTATATCCAATTCATTTAATTTATTTAGATGTTCTTTCAGCGATATTCCACCAGCTGCAATTATTTTTTCACCAGTTAATTTTTTAAGCTCCCTATACATTTTATAGTTTGGTTCAGTCAATGTTCCATCCTTTTCCACATCTGTAAACATGAACTCCTTAACACCAATATCCTTCATGTTATTTATTAATTCTTTGTATGTAATATTTGTTTCCTTTGTCCAGCCACTTATCTTAATTTTTTCCTTATAAAGATCTATGCCAACAATTACTTTATCATTACCACATTTTGAAATTGTTTTATAAATTTCATTAGGACTTTTTATTGCTGCGGTACCAAATATTACTTTAGAAATTCCAATATCAAACATATTTTTTGATGTTTCAAAGTTTCTAATACCTCCACCAAGTTGAATTTCTAAATCAGTTTCTTTCTTTATCTTTGTTATTGTAGATAAATTTTTTTGATTCCCATTCAATGCTCCTTGCAAGTCAACAATATGTATTCTGCTTATTCCATGAGCTTTCCATTCACTGCATAAATCAATTGGGTCTACATCATATATTTTCTTCTCAGAATAATTACCTTTAAAAAGCCTAACTACTTCTCCATCAATAAGGTCTATCGCAGGAATGATAATCATATTTTTAAATAATCGATAAAGTTTTGATAAATTTTTATTCCATCATCCCCACTTTTTTCTGGATGAAATTGAGTTGCAAAAATATTTTTATATTCAATTGAAGAGCAAATTTTATTGCCATAATAAGTGTATGAAGTAATAATATTTTCAACTGCAGGAACACATTCATAACTGTGGACATAATAAAAGAAGGATTTATTTTTAACATTTTTAAATTTATTACTTTTTTTTGGGAAATATGTTTCATTCCATCCCATGTGAGGAATTTTTAAGTCATTAATTTGTTTAATTTTTTTTACTTCGCCGTCTATCAACCCGAGCCCATCTTTCTTTCCCTCTTCGGATTTATTAAATAGCAATTGCATTCCTAAGCAAATTCCAAATATTGGTGTTTTTCTATTATTTGCTTCCAATAATGCATCAGACATGCCTGAATCATTCAAAACTTGCATAGCGGCATCAAATGCACCAACACCTGGAAGAATAATTGCATCAACTTTATTGAATTCTGATGGATTATTTAGTTCAGTGTAGTTGCAGTTAATATACTCTAAAGCTTTTTTGACGCTATGTATGTTTGCATACCTATGATTAATAATGCCTAAGGTTAATGTTTTGTTACTCACTACTTTTTTCTTATACCTCTGATTTTTTTTATTTTTTTTCCTTCATCCTCAAGCCTGCCTAAAACAAATAAAAGATCACTAATCCTATTTAAATAAACTAATATAAATTTATTAACTTTTTTATTGCTATTAATGCTGACAACAACCCTTTCTAATCTCCTTGCAACTGTTCTTGAGACATCTATTGCTGCTGAACTTGAACTTGTGCCAGGCATAATGAATTCGTTACCCAAATTTACATTCTCAGTAATTGAGTCAATTAATTTTTCAATTTCATTTACGTTGGTTTGAGTTATGACATTAATAATATCTACAGCTTTATCAGAATCTGATGATAATTCTGCTCCAATTTTAAATAATGAATGTTGTAGCATTTCAAGCGTTTCAATTACTTTTGGGTTTTCACATAAAGTTTTTGCAAAACCTAATGATGAAACCAATTCATCAACAGTCCCAAAAGCTTCGACCCGTACGTCATTTTTTGAAAGTTTTCCACCTAGAAACAGATTTGTTTCTCCTTCGTCACCGTTCTTTGTATATATCTTTGTCATATTTTTATTAAGTTAATGTAGAGTTATAGGATAATGTATAATAAAATTATATAACAATGGTTAATCAAGTACCCGTAAATACAATAGAAATTACCGAAAAAGCTGCAAATAAAGTAAAAACTTTTGCTGAGCAAGATGGTAAATCTAATTTTGCACTTAGAGTTGCTGTAAAAGGTGGCGGTTGTTCTGGGTTAACATATGATCTTGAAATTACTGATAAAGATGCATCATCGGATGAAAAAATTATTATACAGCATGATGTTGAAGTAAGAGTACCAAAAAAATCCTTTATATTTCTTGCCGGAACAACTTTGGATTTTTCGGATGGATTAAATGGAAAAGGTTTTGTATTTTCAAATCCGAATGCAAAAAAATCTTGTGGTTGCGGAACTTCTTTCGCAGTTTAATGACATTAAAATATTTTTATAAGCCTGACCTGCTTAGTTTTTTTTCTTTATCGGGCAAAGACTCAATTGACCTCATTAATAGATTATCAACAAACAATATCAATGATACTGATAATGAAATAACTAAAACAATTTTTACAAATGAAAATGGTCGCATAATAGATGTTGTTTCAATTTGGAGAATAAATGAGGAAAAACTTATATTAATTTGTAATACTGAAAATAAAAAATCTTTAATTGAATGGATAGATAAATTTACATTTGAAGAAGATATTCATTTAAAAGAAAGTGATCAGTACCAGCTCATTCATGCTTTTAACGACAATAAGATAATTCAGTTTAAAAATTTTGATTTAGTTGATAATAATATAAAGCAATTTAAAGATGGTTTTGATTTTTTTTATATTTCAAAATCGTCATTCTTAAATCAACACGAAACAATAGATTTAATTTTTGATGAAAAATTATCTGACGAAGTACATGACACCTTACTTTCACAAGATTTTAAGGAAATTAATCATGAAGAGTTTTCATCGTTTAAAATAAAAAATGTTATTCCTTTTGGTCATAATGAAATTAATTTATCTTTCAATCCATTAGAATTAAATTTAATTCATTTAGTAGATTTTGAAAAAGGTTGCTACGTTGGTCAAGAAGTAATTGCAAGGCTAGATACCTATAATAAAGTCCAAAAAAAGCTAATTATGATTAATAAAGTAAATTCTGGAAATTTAATTAATAGTCCTGGCAGCCAAATAACATCTGAAGATAAAGATAATTGCATGATTGTTGTAAGAAAAAAATTTCTTAATAACTAAATTACCAATGATCTTCCGCCATCAATAATTATATTTTGACCTCTTATCATATTTGATTCTTCGCTAATTAAAAAATTTACTAAATTGCTTACATCCTTACCTTCAAGAGGTTTTCCAGCAGGTGTTTTGTATAAATCTGATTTATTAACATCCGCATCATCTGGAAATGAATCTAAAGCTCTTGTTTTAATAATGCCTGGAGAAATTGAATTAACTCTTATTCCTTTTTCAGCTAGTTCAATAGCTAAATATCTTGTCATAGACTCTAAAGAGGATTTTGATAATCCAACTGAAAAATAATTTGATAAAACTCTTTGAGAACCAAGACTTGTAATATTAATAATTGAAGAACCTTCTGGCATTATTTTGCTTATATTCTTTGATAATATCCAAGGTGATTTTGAATTTGTGTTCATAACCCAATCCCAATGTTTATTAGTCAGCATAGTTGAATTTTTATTTATCCCTGTGGCTGCATTATTCACTAGATAATCAATATGATCAAAATCACTAATGATGTTATTGCAAAATTTTTCAACCTGTTCTTCTTTTGATAAATCAACTTTATAAATATAACAATTAGAACCAGCTTTTTTAATTTGGTTTAAAGTAGTTAATGCACCATCTTTGTCTCTAAGGTAAGTAATAATTACATCAATATTTTTTTCAGATAATCCGACAGAAATAGACTGCCCAATGCCCTTTGAGCCACCAGTAACAATTGCAATTTTTTTCTTATTGCTCATTATTAAATTGCCATTCCTCCATCAATTCTTACAACTTCTCCTGTCATATATTTTGCTTTCTCCGAAGCCATGAAAGCAGCCATTCCAGAAATTTCATCTGGTGTTCCAAATCTATTCATTGGGATCCATGTCATAATGTGATCTTTTAATTTATCGGACAATACATCTACCGTTGCAGTTTGGATATATCCTGGGGCAATTGCATTAACAGTAATTCCTCTTGTTGCTAACTCTTTTGCCAAAGAATAAGTAAAAGAATGAATCGCTCCCTTAGAGGCTGAATAATTAGATTGCCCAATGTTGCCTCTTATACCAACAACTGATGTAATATTAATTATCCTACCCCATCTATTTTTGATCATTGAAGGTACACAAGCTTTAGTGCAAAAGTAAGTACCTTTTAAATTTGTATTTATGACATTATCAAAATCTTCATCTTTCATCCTCATTAATAAATTATCTGAAATAATTCCTGCATTATTTACTAGTATTTCAACTGGACCAAACTTATTAACTGATTCTTCTATCATTTTATTTACAGATTCTTTGTCAGAAACATTCCCTTTAACAACGTGCGCATCTGAACCAAGATCCTTAATTTTTTTAACAACTTCATCAGCATCCTTTTGGTGAGAATTAAAGTTTACTGATATATTGTGACCTTCTCTAGCAAGATCAATAGCAATAGCTTCTCCAATTCCTCTTGATGCCCCAGTAACTAATGCATGCCTCTTTTTATCAGCCATTTATACTACTCCTTATGCTGGACAATTCTTTAATTGATTGGTTTACATAATCTTTCTTTGTTAACCAAGAAACTGTGGAAATGCCGTTAGCAATTGCAGTTGGACTTGAAGATCCATGAGCTACTATAGCAATCCCATTAACACCAAATACTGGTCCTCCGCCAAATTCTTTCATTATGTTAGTTTTTTTTGGAATTAAGTTTATTATTTCTGATGATTTACTATCAGTAATTTCTTTTTTGAGAAATTGGTATATTACATGCCCAAACCCCTCAATTGCTTTTAATAGTATATTTCCTGTAAATCCATCGCAGACCACAACATTGACTTTTCCTAATGCAATATCATGACCTTCAATATTTCCATGAAAATTAATGCTAGATTTTTCAAATAATTTAAAACTCTCTTTAACTAATTTATTTCCTTTATTAGATTCAGAGCCATTACTAAGTAAACCAACTGTTGGTTTTTCTACATCATAAAGTATTTTTGCTTGTGAAACTCCTAAGGCTGCGAAATCTAACATTTGTTCTGGTGTAGACTCTACATTTAATCCAAGATCTAAAACTAAAGTTTTAGGCGCAAAACCAAATACTGCACCTCCAACACATGGCTTTGTAAGACCTTCAAACATTCCTAAAATTCCAGCTGAAGAAGCAAAAGTAGCCCCAGAATTCCCTGCACTAACATAACCATCAATCATTCCCTTTTTTACTAATCCTGAACATACGTTTATAGAACAATTTGGCCTTCTTTTTATAGCTATTCCTGGTTGCTCATCCATTCGAATTGCTTCATCAGAAGGAATAATTTGTAATCTATTTTTATCGTATGAAAAATCTTTTAAATTACTTGTAAGTTTTTCGGGCTCCCCAACTAAAAAAATTTCTAATTCCGGATCTTCTAAAGATTTAATTGCACCTTCAATGTTGTTTAGAGGATAATCTCCTCCCATGGCATCTACTGCTACTTTCATTTATATGCTCCTATACTAATACTGACGCTATTCCACTTATAAGAATATTGCCATCAACATCATTACACATTACTTCACAAGTATACAAAGTTCCATCATTATTTTTATCAATTTTTTTAATTTTTAAATTAGTAATTAATTTGGAATTAACGAATAATGGGCTTCTAAATTTAATTTTTAAAGAACCTTTTTTATTCCAATTATCATCAAAATTTAAATACATAATTTCATTGATATTTGAAATTAAAAGCATTCCGTGAACAATTTTATTTTTAAATTCTGTATTTTTTGCATATTCATCATCAAGATGAATGGGATTAAAATCTCCAGAAACATTTGCATAATTACTAACCATATTTTCTGTGATTAATTTTTCTAATTTTTCTGTTTTTAGTTTCATTTTGATTTTTTTGGCACTATCAATGTTCCTTCTGAAGAAGCAACTATATCGTTATCAGATAAATAGTTAGTTTTAATTTTAATAAATAAGGACTCTTTTATTTCCTTGTAATTGGTAATGATAATTACACCTTTGAGTAATTCATTCTTTTTTATGCTTTTAAAAATTTCAACCTCTTGAGCTGTATGAATTGATCCTTCAGGAATCGGAAATTTTTCTAGAAAATGTTTTAAGGATAAAGTTGCAAGCTCAGTTGGATTTACAAATTTAGAACTATAATTTTTTATATCACACGCATCAGCATAATGTTCAGAATAATTATCATTAATTAATAATGTGAATTCAGATATTTCTTCGTTTAAATTATATTTATCAAGGTAGTTCATTATTTTTTATAGTCTCTTCAATCAAATTTTTTAACTCAATTTCATTAATTGGGCCAATATATTTTTTAACTATCTTACCCTTATTGTTAATAAAAAACTTTTCTGGCAAAGCTTTTACTCCATATTCAATTGCATATTTGCCATCATTATCTATAAACACATCATATTGAAACCCATATTTTTCAACAAAGTTTTTTATTGAATTTTCATTATCCCAAAGTGCGACTCCAATAAATTTAACATTTTTATCTTTCCAGTCTTTATAGCCTTCTGCAAGTGTTTCTGCTTCTTGAATACATGGTGGGCACCATGATGCCCAAAAATCTAAAACGATAGCATCATATTCATCATAAGAGATTTCATCACCATAAATATTATTTTCATAAATATTATTAAATACCTCGAATTTAACTTCCGCAGTTCCTGAAATTTCATTTAAGCCTGGTCTACCTTGGCTACCTTCTCTGTCTATTGTTGAAATAATGAGAATAATAAAAAATCCTATTGTTATACATGATAAGATTATTGATAAAAATAATTTCAAAATTATCCTTTAATATTTTTTTTATAATTTTCTCTTAAAATTTCGTATTCTTCTTTACTGATTTTGTTTTTTTCAAATCTTTCATCAAGATCAATTATTTTATTTATGTAAATGTCACTATTTAATTCTAGATTTCTTTTTTTAAAATTCGATCTAAAAAAAGTAAATATCAATATAAATATTAATATTAATCCAGTAATACTTCCCACAAAAAATGGAATGGAATTCTTTTCAATAAAATAAGTCATTTTTTTCCATGTACCTGGTTTAGAAATATTAACTAAATCAATAACAACAACTTCACCTTTTTTTATGTCTTGGCCTTGCAGGAGTTCATACTTCTTATCATCTACAAGAGTTGAGTCTTTTAGGAGATCGTAATCTGTGGAGAGTTCGCTATTTTCTGGAACAAGAATCTTAAATTTTTTCGAACCGAAAGGTAGTCGGATGTTATATTTAATTGATCCAGTATTTCTTGGCATTGAATATGAATATAATATTTGATGATCACCGGGAGGGACTGGATTTGAAAGTGCAAATCCAGTTGGAATTTGCATTACATTTCCAGGGGGTAAATCACTATCAACAGATAAATTTTCAAAATTTTCAGGCAAACTAAATCTCAATAAATTTAATCCAGTTGTGTTGGGGTCAGATAAATCAGCAAAATATGTTGTATCGCTTGTATTTGTAAATGAAATTAATCCTAATATTGAAATAATATCTGATTCGGGAGATATGTGAGGGATCATAATTGAATAATCAAGTACTTCAATGTCACCTGGAGTAAAAACTCTGTCATAAACAGTTATAGTTATATTTTCAGGATTTTCTATATCTTCAATGAATTTTATTGTAGGTATATTTTGATGATTCACTATTAGGAAATATGTAAAAGCTTCGTCAGCATCAATTTTCTTAAAATCAAAATTTTTTTTCGTATTAATAATTTCAATATCAATGAGCTCACTAGATGCATTTTGAGTAGCCATTAACTTTATTTCATAAATTGTTTCTATGTTAGGAGTTGTGCCATTAACTATTTGGCCAGATAATTTAATTTCTCCATCGAACTCATCGAGATGATCAGCAGATAAGTTAATTTGGCTAGAAATAAATAAAGTAAATATTGAAATAAAAATATAAATTTTGGAAAGTTTAAACATCTTGATTTTTTTTGAGCTTAATTATTTCTTCTATTGGATCAGTTTCTTCATTATTTGAACTAATTTTTATTGATTCTATTTTAAATAATTCTTCTTTTAATTCATTAAATTGATCTTTACTTATCGTTCCGTTTTCAAGTTCACTTGTTAATTCTAATAAGACCTTTTTCTTTCTTATTTCTGCATAAGCTTGATTGTTATCTTTTCTATATTCTTTTTTTCTATAGAAAGGGAATATTAAAAATACTACACACGCAATTGTTATTAATATTAAAATAAATAAATTCATGATTTATTAAAATTTCTAGGCCATAATGAGATTAGTGTCCCCAAAATAAATATAGGTCCACCAAGCCACATCCACCACACTAAAGGATTAATACTAATTATAAGTTTCATTGTGTCATTATCTATAAAATCAGACGGTATTATATATAAATCTTCTATTGGACTACTCAAAATACCGGCTCTTATTGATGCCATATTGAATGTAGGATAAAAGGTATTATTTCCTTCAAGTGTATTAATTATATTTTCATTAGAATCTAAAATAAGAAATGTAGCTACTTTCTCTCTCCTGTCATTAAAATTATTCTCACTTATTTCAGCAATTTCTATTTTGTAATTACCAATTTCAATTCTTTCCCCTACAGATACTACTTTATCAATTTTTACTTGATAAAAATTAATGCCCACTACTCCAAGAGCAACAAGTAATATTGAAATATGAACAATGTAGCCACCATATTTTTTTCTGTTGTTTGAAATTAATTTAAAGAATGCGTAAAGCCAATGTGTGCCGTTTTTAATTAAACTTCTTGATCCTCTAAACCATTCAAAAATTATTGTTGATAATACTAATGCAATTGAAGAAAGGGCAAGAGAAGACATAAAAGGTTTATTGGAAGAAAGAAAAAAGAAAGTAAAAGTTATAATTGCTATTAATGATGGATATAAAAGATTTGTTTTTAAGTTTGAATTACTCGTGCCTTTCCAAGATAAATTCGGACCTATACCCATAATGAATAGTAATAATAATATTACGGGACCATTAACTGCATTGTAGTAGGGGGCTCCTACAGTTACAGTTTCATTATAAAAGACCTCATTAATTAAAGGGAATATTAATCCCCACAAAGTTACAAAAGTAATAGCAAGTAAAAAGAAATTATTAATTAAAAATGCCGCTTCTCTTGAAATTACAGATTCGATTTTATTATCACTATAAATTTTATTGTAATTTGCTATAAATATTAAAGAACAAAATAAAGCACTGAACACCATGAAACCAAGGAATATATATCCTAATGTTGATGCAGCAAATGAATGAACCGATACTACAGGACCACCTCTATTTATAAACATACCAAATTGTGCAAGAACAAACGCTAGAAAGATAAGTAGAACATTCCATACCCTAAACATTCCTCTCCTTCTTTGAACAATTATAGAATGAATAAATGCAGTCATGACCAGCCAAGGCATTAGCCCGACATTTTCAATTGGGTCCCAAACCCAATATCCTCCCCAGCCAAGAATAGTGTAAGCCCACCATGAACCAAGTAATAGCCCAACTCCTAAAATAGACCATACAATTAAAGATGTTGTCCTTACAAAGTCCAATCCGTTATTTCTGAAAGTGCCAGTTAAAATCATACTTGTAATCAATGAGAACGGTATAGAAATTGTCGCTAAGCCAGCCATTAATAATGGAGGATGTGAAAACATGCCTGGATGAGCTAATAATGGATTCATTCCTCTACCATCAGTAGGTATATTAGTTTGGAATGTATCAAAGGGGTTTGCAAAAAATACCATAACACCTATAAAAAATAATAAGAATCCGGACATGATTGCTATGAGATGAGGCTCTGATTCGTACATATCTTTTGGTTTAAATAAAAGTACTAATAATATTGAGAGTGAAATTACAAGAGCGATATATAATAATGATCCTTCATTTCCTGCGTACATTGCAACCCATGTATATGCTGGGTCCATAGATAAATTACTGTGCATAAAAACATACTTAATTGAAAAATCATTTGTTACAAATGCATAAACTAAGCACATTGATGAAATTAAAGTTGTAAAAAATGTGCAGTAGGCCGCATTTTTTGCACTTATTTTAATTTGAGAATTTCCAAGTCTTATGCCAATAATAGATCCTATAATTGAGTAAATACATAAATTCATTGTAATCACAAGTAAACTTAAACCAAGATTTGAAATACTCATTATGAATTACCCTTTGCTGATTTTTTTAGCCATACTGAAAAGATAATAAATGATAAAGAAATAAGTATAAATGGAGTTACCCAAACAATAGTATTTGTACCATTATTTGGAGGAGCTGATAAAATTTCAGTTCCATATCTATCTTCAAAATATTTAAGAATTTCATCGTCTGTTTTCCCATCAGATATGTTTGCATCAACAATATTTTTCATGTCATTTGCTATTGATGCTTGAGATTCACCTATAGTTTGACCATCGCAAACAGGGCACATAATTTTTGAATAAAGATCATAATTACGATTATTGTTTTCATCTACATCAGAAATGCAGCCAATTAATATAAGTGAATATACAAGAATAAACAGATTTAGTTTGATTTTTTTAAACATATAAAAATATTATATTAAAATTGCAATAATGGGCTTATTTTGAATAAGATGCAAGACCGTTTTCTTCATCGACTATGTAATTTATTACTTGGTCTCTCTGGTCGTCAGTAAAAACCCACAAGAAACTAGGCATCGGCCCTAGTCCAACATTACCAGCTTCCATTTTTAACATATATTCTAGCCTATTCATTGCCTTATCTTTACCTTGAAGCCTTTGAGATAAATTATGAAGTTGAGGGACAGCTTTATATGCACCCATACCTGACCCAGGCACTTCATCAGTTGGAGTAATAGCGTAAAAACTATCTTCAGAGCTTATATGAGGAGCTACGGTACCATCTCCCATTCCCTGTAATCCATGACAGAAAGAACAGTTTATTCTGTATAATTCAGATCCATATTCAGGGTCATAAACAAAGTCTGGATCCATATTTAAAACTGATAATGAATCATTTAACCTTTCATCTGGAGTGATAAATTTTTGAGATGTTTCAACAGAATCAAGCCTTGGTGGCTCTTGATTTTTGTATGCTTGTGAGTAATGCATTTCTGAAAAAATTTCTATAGGATAAGTTCCTCTTTGAGTAATTCCACTTTGACATGTTGGGGCAAGAAGAACAAATGCAAACATAAAAGCTGCAATAATATGAAATTTATTAAATTTAAAATTCGTTTTTTTCACTTTATTTTCCTGATGATTTAATCTCCATTGCTCCAGCATCCTTAAGGGCCTTTTCAGCAACATCTTTTTTATCTGTTGAGCATACTAACGAAACGCCTATCAAACCCTCTGTAATTCTCGTGTCATAAACATTCATAGAAATATCCGGAAGCCTTGACTCAAATAGTATTCCAATAACTGTAGTTACAACAGCTGAAAGCATGGTCATTTCATACATAATTACAAGCATTGCAAAAATGGATAATATCGGCTTTCCGCCTGTAATTAATGGATACACAATTTGAGTGGTCGTAGTTAAAAATACACTTAGGGTTAATCCCATAATTGCCCCAAATAACGGAAATCTAAACAATCTATGCTGAGGAACATGTTCCCCAAAAGCACCTTCTGGGTATGGCGTTCCAGTCAATACGTCAAAATCATTTGAATCGAACCCTGATTCATGCAACGCATCTAAGGCATCTGCAGCAGAATCTGGATTGTCATATAGACCTAAAATACTTAAATTAGACATGATATACCTCCATCATTCTCTTATTACCATTGGGACAGTAGCTCTCCCAACTTTCATTTCTGTTGTAAATACTTGGCTTTCTTTAGCCTCAAACAAAGGAACTAAAGGAAAGAATCTAGCAAATAAAAGCATTAAAAAAGATACCCATGCAAATGACCACGTCATAATAATCCATTCTACTGGACTAGGCCAATACCCTTCCCACGTGTAAACAAATACTTGTTTTCTTGCTAATCCTGGAACAATAATTAAGAATCTCTCAAGCCACATTCCTACATTAACTAGGATTGTTGTCCAAAACATTATTGCAATATTGTTTCTGCACCTTTTAAACAACCAACATCCAACAGGAATGATATATCCAGTAAGTAAGAAAGTTATAAAAATTAAATTCCATGGCCATGTAAATATTTGAAGTTCTCTTAATGCAATTTCAGGAGCATCTCTACCATATAATGAAAAGATCAATTCTAAGAATGTAAACCCAAGCCATGCTGTTGCTACTACAATTAATAGTCTAGCTAATGCATCAAAATGTTCCGGCCTTATATAGTTATTCCATTTCCATAGCCATCTCATGAGGCACATCATAGTTACAACTGCAGATACTCCAGAATGTACAGCACCAATTACAAAGTAAGGTGCAAAAATTGTAGAATGCCAACCTTCTACTGCTGGTGTGACTGCAAAATCCCAACTAACAATAGAATGAACAGAAACGAAAATAGGAAGCATTAATGCTGATAGTAATATACCTGCAACTACTTGAAGTTGCCATTGCCTTGGATTACCTCTCCATCCCAATGCCAAAACAGTATATATCCCTTTTTTAATTCCAGTAGTCCTGTCTCTTAGAATAGCCAAATCTGGTATCAAAGCAACAAATAAAAATAATGTACTACCAGTTAAATAAGTTCCTATTGCAATTGGGTCCCAAAATAGAGGTGATCTCACATTTGGCCAAATTCCTCTTGCAAAGTCATAAGGAAGTAACCAGTATGCTATTCTCCAAGGCCTACCAGCATGCATTAAAGGGAAAAAGAGTGCAGTAAGTAAAGAAAATACAGTAAGTAATTCTGCTGCTCTTGTTACTGGCCTTCTCCATTCAGCTTGAGTTAACCTCAAAATTGCAGAAATCATAATTCCAGCATGACTAATTCCTACCCAAAATACGAATGTTGTTATGAAAAGCCCCCAATAAACTGGTCTTGCTAAACCTGTTACTCCAAGACCTCTATTGAACATGTAAAGTATCGTAATGAAACCAATAATTACCCCTGTTCCTAATACACCCATTACAGGAAAATACCATTTTGGTGTTGCTAAGTTACCATTAAGTAGTTCAGCATTTATTTGTTTTTCACTTAATATTCTTCTTTGTTGCATTAATCTGGCTTTCCTACAGCATATACTTCAGTTCTATGAAACTTAATATGCTTTGTTAATAAAATTGATTGGTGAGTTTCCCATATTGAAACTATTGGCAGTAACCTACTCATTAGCAAAAACATAAATATTCCTAATGATATAAATCCAACAAATAATGTGCCGTCAAGCAAAGTTGGCATTATCATATTATCCGGAATATCTTCCGCTGGTATGTACCTTAAATGAATAGTGTCTTCGCCGTACACCTGCCATGAAATTACAAATAATCTTATTCTGTCTAATATGCAACCTATAAGTGTTATAGCAGCAACAAGAACAAGCATTGGCGGATTCTTTCTAACTGGATTCCATATTATTATCCACCAAGGAACAATAAAGCTTAGTAAAAATGCACCAATAAACACCCACATGTAAGGACCATTTACTAATATCTTTATGGTCATTACATTGATTTCTGATTTTCCATACCAGAAAATCATAAATGCACAAATGAAAAAGTAAAACCAAAATATGGTTGCGGCAAACATTAATTTAGCAAGACCCCATATCTGATCAATCCTAATAACATCTTCTAACTTATAGTATTTCCTAATCAAATATACAGCGATCATAACTGTAGCTATACCAGATTGGATACCAGTCATGGCATGGTACATTGGGTATATAGCATCTTTCCATCCAGCAACAAGCTCTAAATTAAAGTTTATGCTGTAAAGTATGTGCACAAATATCAAAAACATAAAGTAAAAAGTGCTCATCATGCCGATTCTTGCCCTTAAGCTTATCCATTGCCTCTCAGTACCAACAAAGCCTCGAGATAATATTTTTGCAAATCTTTGTCTTCTACCTGTGGAATGATCCCTTATAGCAGCAAGATCTGGAATGGATGAAACCCAGAGCATACCGAGTCCAATTAAAAATAATCCTACAACGGCTAAACCGAAAAATACATGAGGTGTATAAATATTTGCATCAAACCAAATTGATCTTCTTCTATAGCCTCCGACAACTAAAGGAGGTAGGGCAAATATTAAAGGGAATACCATAATGACACTTGAAAGCCCTGCTGCAGTAAACATATTAGCAATCCTGGCTATTGGTCTATGCCAGTCTGCTTTTGCAATCATCGGGGCAATTGCAACCATTGGAGCTGTACCAAAAACTCCAAAAAGCAATGAAACTATTGCAGAATAATATCCCCATGAAGATTTATCATCAAATCCTTGAAAAATTTTAATTAACAAAGAAAGTATTCCCATAACAGATAATGCTGCAAAAATTCCAAAAACAATTTTAAATTTTCCACCCATTTCTTCTTTAGTTGTTGATACTAATGAGCTGGTGGCAGCATTAAATCTTTCCTGATTGTTTAATTCTTCACTAATGAGAATCCTCCTTGTGGTTACCTTCTCCATGATGTTTATCGCCATGATGCGCTTCAATATCTGGATCAACTTTTGCAAGATACCAAACATTATTATTTGTTTTTAGATGATCAAGTAATGTGTAAGCTCTTTTATCATTTTTCATTTTATTAATCCTGCTTTCAGGATCTTTTTGGTTTCCAAATACCAATGCATCAGTTGGGCAGGCTTGAACACAAGCTGGTGATATATCACCATCGACAACCTCTCTTTTGTCCTTTTTTGCATCCCGTGTTCCTCTTCTAATTCTTTGAATGCACATACTGCATTTTTCCATAATTCCTCTACTCCTAACTGTTACGTCAGGGTTCAAGTGATTTTGAAATGATTCTGGCCATTCTGGTTCCCAATAATTAAAAAATCTCACTAAATATGGGCAACCATTTGCACAATATCTGGTTCCAACACATCTGTTATAAATTTGAACATTTAATCCTTCAACTGTATGATAACTTGCGTAAACAGGGCATACTGGTTCACACGGGGCATTATCACAATGCATGCATAGTATTGGTATGAATTTAGCTTTAACATTTGGAAATTCACCTTCCCAATACCTCTCAACTCTTATCCACTCAATTCCTCTAGCGTCTTTGAAATTATCCTCTGTATTTATAGGAATATTATTTTCTGATTGGCAAGCAATCACACAAGCTTGGCAACCGTTGCACGCATCGATATCAACTGCCATTCCCCATTTAAATTTACTTTGTTTTTCAGCTACCATTAATGATCACCTTTCTCATTAGAATGTTCATCTCCAAAATGATCCCCAAAAGTATGCTCAAGGTGTTCTTCGTGAGCCCTATGGAATCCTTCTTCAGCGGTTTCTCCTGGAGCCAAAGTCAATATTGGCACACCAGGTTCTACTTGAACTGCAGGGACATTACCCTCAAATTTGGATATTTTTTTATTTTCTTTAGTTTTAATTATTTGAACAGTTGTAGAATTCCACATTATGTCTCCATTTTCATTTAGTTTACTAGAGTCAATTAGATCAACAACATTAGCTCCTCTTCCACTTGCATACCTTGTAAAATTATCTTTTCCTAATCCAATTGGTACTGCAACAGTGTTTGTTGGCACTGCGGGATGTACGTACACAGGAAGTTCTATGGAAGATATTTCAGACTTCACTTCAACAATATCTCCAGCTTTGATATCAAGCTTTTCAGCAGTTTTGTTATTCATTTCTACCCATGTATCCCAAGTAATAGAAGTTAATGGATCAGGTGAACCTAGGGCCCAAGGATTAGACAAAGAATTACCATCCCCAAATACATGAGATTTGAAAGGTATTAGGTAGAATTCATTTTTAGATCTTTTAATTGATGCAACAGAATTTATAACATTTATTTCTGGATTTTTAGGTTCAACTTTGGATTGATTAGTATTCCACCATCCCCCCCTTGCCATTACGCCTCTAAAGAAATCATCTTTACTTGAAGCAACAATTGATGAATTTTTATAGGAATCACTTTCATAGATATTATCTGAAAGTTCCATGCAAATATCCATAAACGACAATCCTGAAAGATTACCTTCTAAATCGTCAAGTAATACATTATTAAAACTTTTAGAATCATAAAGAACCTTTGAACCATCTCTAAGTAAAGGCTTAGTGGCGACTGGTTGACCAAATCCATAGGATTGGTACCCAGTTTTTGGCTCAGGTATATCAGAGCTCCACGATTGTAAACTTGTATTTGAAGGAAGAATTAAATCACATCTTTCTAATGTGTCATTAACAACAATACCGAAACCAATTGAAAGTTTTGCTTTACCAATTGCATCGACTAATCTTTTTTTTCCTGGGATTTCATTAACTAGATCTACATTATTAATCATAATGAGGTCTTGACCTCCTGATTCCCAAGTTTCAATTTCCTTTGACCAATCTTCATATGAATTCCATGAAGAATTTGAAGGCATTTTTATTACTTCGCCGTTTACTAATATACGTTTAAGTTCATTCTCAGGGTTAATAATTATCCCACCCTCTTTATTAACTGAATTTGTAATGTAGTTGAGGCCATATACCAGTGCATTTATGCTTCTGGAATTAGAATAACCAGATACACATCCGCCAGATAAAAACATTATTTTTTTATTTTTATCAATTGAATAATTTATTTTTTCAATTAATTTTTCTATAGCGTGATAATCTATACCTGTTGCTTTTCCAACTGATTTAGGATCCAAACTAACATTTGAATTATTTAATTCATTGATTTCCTGTATGCCTGCAATCTTCTTAAAATATTCAACATCTTCATTTTTTATTTTTTCATTCTTCAACAATGAGTCAGCAATCAATAATGCAATTAAACCCTCTTTCCCAGGATCGCTACATAACCATTTATCTGCTGCAGCAGCAGTCATAGACATTCTAGGTTCGATTTGATACAAATAACCTCTATTTTCTTTAATTCTAAATTTACCAAATTGGTATTCGTATTCTACTGGCCCCCAAGTTCCAAGAAAGTCTAAACCAAATGAAATAATTAAATCAGAATTTTTGATATCAAAGTAAGGAAGGTCCTTAGTTCCAAAAACATCTTTAGTCGCTTCGTACATTGAATTATCCCTTAATGAAGCTAAACTCAGATGCTTCATATTTTTTATCGAAGCATATTTCTCAATCAATCCTCTATTTAAACCTCTTAGAGGCTTAGTTATGATTGTTTTAGTTCCTTGTGAAGAAGTTGCGTTATTTATAATTGATTTAGCTTCTTTCCATGTAATTGGCCTATGATTACCACTTGAAGTTTTTCTATAAAGTGGACCTGAAATTCTATCTGGGTGGTACATACTTTGTAATTCAGTTTCAGAAACAGTTTTATGCTTTCCTAAAGTATTTGGAAAATCTGGATTACCTTCAATTTTTTTTGCTCTACCCTGCATGATCCTTACGATTAAACTTTCTCCATGACTAGACGTATCACTTAATGTTGCATACCAATCGTCTTCACCTTTTACATAATCTTCCGGCATATCAACTGGAGCTTGGATAATAAATTCTTGCTCAGGTACTCCGCAAGCTTCAAATATAAAAGCACCCAATGCAGTTCCACCAACCAGGCCTAAAAATTTCCTTCTAGATAAATTATTTTTATTTTCTAATGATGACATGTTTCACATCCTACTGAAGCTTCATTAGCTCTGTGACAAGCAACGCATTGACCCATTTTTAGAGGTTGAACTTGAGCAACTTGTTCCATACCAGCAACATTCCCATGACATGTCGAACATACTTTTGATGCATTGACTGTACCATCAGGTAATACTTCAAAATCAACTGGTTTATTTTGTATCGAATCTGGATTTTCGGTTAAATACCATATATGAGGTGCGTGATTAAATCTTACATGATCGGGCATCCTATGAACTCTTTCCCAGTTAATCGGAGATTTTGTTTCTTCATATAAACCTTTTTGACGCAAATATGTTAATTGTTCGCTGTCTGAATCACCAATTACCTTATGACAAGATATACATAATTCAACAGGAGGTACTCCCGACCAGGGCCTTTCAATAACTTGCTTATGGCAATATGTACAGTCCATTCCAAGCCCCACCATTGGAGACCCATCATCATTGACTCTCATATCTCCAGATGGAGAAACATATGGCTGACCTGTTTTTTCGTCAATTAATGGGCCCACACCTGCGTGAATAGTATGTGGAAAGTGCATAGGTTGTTCTGGGCTTTGGTCAAACCCTAATACAGGCAGTGGGTTCCCAAACCAAGCTGTCATTACAAAAGCTTGCAAAAAGCTTAAAACAGCAAATATTCCAAGGCCACCTACTGCAAGAACTGGTGCTAATAATTTAAGCCATGTGGGAGTTGTTTTGTCCTTTTCCTTAATAATCTCGACAATTTCAGCAGCAATATAGAGTGGTGCGTATAGTATGTCTAACAATCTTTTCAAAACTACCTCACCTACTGCCAGAAACTCGGGTAAATATCAGAAATAATCCCTTGAGCCAAAGAAAGGGCATACAAAAAAATACCAACATCCAAAATGAAAGCAAAAGTTCCAGTTAAGTAAAGAGGAAGCCTGTACTTATTAAACTTCTTGCTTAGCGTGCCAGAATCAACCGCTGATGGTATTACCGCATGGGCTATAACTAGGGAACTAGCTGCTATAAAAGCCAGAACAAGGCACACAAACATTAACCTCAATGCAAGTAACCTTGTTTGCCAGTCCTCAACAGATAAAATTCCTGGATCCATTAATAACCTCTCGACTCATTAAAATTTCCTAGAAAAAAGATAACATGGAACATATATATTAATCAACATAAATTATACCTAGTAGTTATCAAAAAAAATGATAAAAATCATTACTATATTTTATACCAAATTAGTCAACAATTATATGTTTGCATCTTTGAGGTTATGAAATATACTAACTTGTATTGTAAATAATAAATAAAAGGTAAAAATATTCATGGAATCAAAACATCAAGATAGAAGAGCTTTTTTAAAAAAGTCAGGTATTATTATTGCCTTATTTGGTATAGTGTCTTCCTTTTTAAAGCCGGGAAAATATATTTTCCCGAAAGAAGTAGACTCTGATTCTGCATTTATTCCAAGAGATCCAAAAAATAAGTTTTAAAATTTATGATTAGAGTAGGAATAATTGGTGCAGGAGGTAATACAATATCTGCTCATTTGCCAAAATTGATTGAACAGAGCGGAGTTGAAGTTGTTTCAGTAGCTAACAGAACTATCGCTTCAGGTGAAAAAGTAGCTAAAAAATTCAACATTCCTAAAGTTTATGACGACTGGCAGAACATTATCTCGGATGATGAAATAGATGCAGTTTGTATTGGAACATGGCCTTATATGCATTCTACAATTACTGTTGAGGCTTTAGAAGAGGGAAAACATGTATTAACTGAAGCTAGAATGGCAATGAATTCAGAAGAAGCAGAGCTAATGCATAATATTTCAAAAAGCTACCCAGATCTTATAACTCAAATTGTACCTGCACCTCATACTCTCCCTTACGACAAGACTATTAAACAGTGGGTGACTGAAGAGATGGGTGATTTGATTTTATTTGATGTTAGATCTTCAACTGGAGAATTCATAAACTACGAAAGGGAAATGCATTGGAGGGAAAATAGGGATCTATCTGGAAATAATATTATGCATATGGGGATATTTTATGAAGCAGGTATGCGTTGGCTAGGAACTGCATCTTCAGTTATGGCAACATCAAATATTAACGTCAAAAAAAGAATATTGCCAGATACTGGACAGATTTCAGAAATATCTATTCCAGATCATTTAGAAGCTATTGGAGAAATGAGTATTGGGGGCAATTTTCATATTTCACACAGCACTGTTTTAGGTGGTGCTGAAAAGCTTGAAATATTTATTTTTGGAACTAATTCAACTTTAAAAATTACTGAAGATATTAACTGTACAACACCTCAATCCTACAATACATTGAAACTTAAACTGGAAACTTTAAGCAAAGGTGCAAATAAATGGAAAATTTTAAAGCCAAAAAAAATTAATGTTGGTAAATGGCGGGTTGAAGAAGAATTTATCCAGGCAATAAAAGGAAAAGAAAAAATTACTCATACAACATTTTCTGATGGAGTGAAATACATGCAATTCACTGATGCGTTAAAGATTAGTTCAGAATCTAACAAGAAAGTTTATTTGCCATTTTAAAATGAATGTTGTTGATTTAAATGCTGATGTTGGTGAGTCATATGGATTGATGCATTCAGGCATGGATTCAGAAATTATTCCACATGTTACCTCAGTAAATATTGCAGCAGGATTCCATTCAGGAGATCCAGATACAATCAAAAAAACAGTTGATCTTGCTATATCAACCGGAAAATCAATAGGAGCACACCCAAGTTATCCTGACCTGCAAGGTTTTGGAAGACGAAAAATAGATATGGATTTTGAATCTATTGAGAATTTAACTAAATACCAAATAGGCGCTTTATTTGCTTTTGCAAAAGAAAGTCTCAATCACATTAAACCGCATGGTGCACTATATAATAATGCTGCTTCTGATATGAATATAGCAAATTCAATTTATAATGCAGTTAATGGTTTTGATAGTAAATTAATACATGTAACTTTGGCTAATTCTGAATGGAGTGAATACTTAAAATCAAAGAAAGTAAAAGTTGCTAATGAAGGTTTTGCAGACAGAGCATACGATGACAACGGTCATCTCGTTTCAAGATCTATTGAAGGATCTGTTCTACATAATGAAACTGAGATAATCGATAGAGTAATTGGGATGGCTAAAAATAAGGAAGTGAAGTCGATTACTGGAAAAATTATAAAATTAGATATTAATACAATTTGCCTTCATGGTGATAATAAAGATTCAGTTATTTTGGCAAAAAAGTTAAAGAAAGAGTTAATTAATTCCGGATGTGAAATAAAAAGCTTACCCACTTTCATTAAATAAATGGATTATAAATTTTTTGATATATCTGATAGAACGATATCATTTAATTTTTCAGACAATATTGATCAAATCATAAATTCTAAAATAGTTGAAATATCCTTTGAAATAAATAAAAAACTAAATCAATTTGATATTGTGGCATGTTATCCAACCTACAATTCTTTAGTTATTGATTACAATCCATTAAATAATGAAAGGGATGTCATTATAAATAGAATTTCTGAATTAATAGATAATTTTGAATTTAAAAATTTAAATTCGGATGAATTATTAGAAATAGATGTAAATTACGGAGGGGATTATGGTGAAGATTTGAAAAGTGTTTCCGAAATAACCAACCTTTCTGAAAAAGAAGTAATTAAGATCCATTCGTCAGTAATCTATCATGTGTATATGATTGGATTCTCACCTGGTTTTCCATATTTAGGAGGTCTTAATGAAAAACTAATTTGCCCACGCCTAGATTCACCAAGGCAAGTTGTACCAGCAGGATCTGTTGGAATTGCAGATAAGCAGACAGGCATATACCCTGTTGAGTCTTCTGGAGGTTGGCGGTTAATTGGAAGAACAGATGAAAATCTTTTTAATAACAACTTGGTTTCACCAAGCATACTTAAGCCTGGAATGAAGTTGAAATTTAATGAAATATGAAATTTTAAAGTTAATCAACCAGCCAATTTTTTCAACAATTCAGGATGAAGGAAGGATTGGATTTGAGCAATTTGGAGTCCCTAACTCAGGTTCCGGAGACAAGATATCTTTTAGATTAGGTAATTTGTTAATGAACAATAACATCTCAGATGCATCTATCGAAATTTTATACGGAAATATTTCATTTGAATGTCTTAATGACACACAAATTTGCATTACCGGTTCTGACATGAGTCCAAGGTTAAATGGAATGCCAATAAAAATGTGGCAAATAGTAAATATATATAAAGGAGATAAGATTGATTTAGGTTCATCAAAAAATGGATTAAGGTCATACATTTCTGTAAAAAAGGGTATTGAGATAGATGAAATTTTAGAATCTAAGTCAACTCATTCTATATTCAATTTAGGTGGAAAAAAATTAAATATGGGAGATATTATTTCAAGTTCAAGTATCCATAAAAAAAATAATTTAAAAAGAATAAATTATTTAAGAAATATCCCAGATTTTAATGAAACAGAAAATCTATTACATGTTACTAAAGGTCCTGAGTTCAGCTTTCTTTCTGACAAAAGTATAAAGATTATTGAGAACAATAAATTTAGACTTTCAAATAGAATGAGCAGGACTGGTGCTCAAATTGAAGGAGAAAAATTAGAAACGAGAAATGGTAAATCAGATATAATTTCAGATGGTGTCTCTGCAGGAACAATTCAGTTACCAAAAGACGGAAATATGTATGTTTTACTTGAAGATTCTCAAAGAATTGGTGGTTACGCAAGAATATTAAATTTTGACACTTTAAGCTTGTGGAAGATTGCCCAATTGAAGCCTGGAGATGAATTTAAATTAAAAATAATATCAATTGAAGAGGCTCATAAAAGACTAAATAATAATAATAATATTTTTTTTAAAAATAATGTTTATACAGAAGAAAAAGTAAAAGAAAACATTTTTTATGTTGAAGGGGAGGAGATAAATGTTAAAATTTTTGGTGAAAACAATGAGCTTATTTATGTTAATAATAAGCCTTTAAAAATAGATTTTTAACAATAATAGATATAAAGTAGTTTTGAGAAAATTATGGTTTTAGATGGATTATATATGTCCCTTATTGGGTTAGCAGTAGTTTTTATGGTGCTAATTTTTCTTTTAATTACAATAAGCCTATTAAACTTCTTTGATAAAAATCCAAAAAAGAAAATTATTGAAACAGATATACTTACACCTTCAAAAAACTCTGGCAATAAAATGGAAAACGTTGTAGCCGCTATTGCTCTAAGCTTAGCAATGTCAGAGAGCAATCCAACAAAAAATATAATCAAAAAAAATAATGTGGGTTCTTCGAATTGGCTATCTAACGGTCAGCAAAGATTATTTAGATCAAGAGAGGTTTAATGAAAAAATATAATTTAGTAATTGATGGAAAAAAATATGAGGTTGAAGTTGATTTAAGCGGTTCAAACCCAAGCGTTTTGGTTGATGGAAAAAAAATTGATGTGACTGTAAGTAGTTCAGATGTTGCTGAAAAACCAAAAATTGAAAGAAAAAAGAGTAAAAAATCTACTGATGATAAAAATGATACCGTTGTAGAGTCATCAGATGACCCAGGTGACTTAAAAGCCTTAATGCCTGGTAAAGTTACTCAAGTGCTTGTATCTGGCGGTCAAAAAGTTAAGGTAGGCGAGCCAGTTTTGCTCATGGAGTCTATGAAAATGGAACAGACTATAGTAGCTACAAAGGATGGGGATATTTCAGAAATTTTAGTTTCTGAAGGTGATACTGTTGAGGTAGGAAAAATAATGATAAAGATTAATTAAAATGGAAACAGATTACATTAATTTAATTTTTGAAGGGTTTATAGATATTTATAATAACCCTAGGAATGCAATTATGTGGCTAATTGCTGGTTTTTTAATGTATTTTGGTATAGCTAAGAAAAAAGAACCCTTATTATTAGTTCCAATTTCTTTCGGTGTACTTCTTGCTAATTTACCGCTTGGAGAGCTTGTAAAACCTTCCTCTGGTGAAGGTGAACCAATGGGGTTTTTATTATTTTTCCAAGAAAATGGTTTGCATACAGATTTATTACCTCTTTTAGTTTTCCTTGGTCTTGGGGCTCTAACTGATTTTACCCCTGTAATATCTAACCCTAAAACATTACTATTGGGTGCAGCAGCCCAAGCAGGTGTATTTATTGCATTAATTGGAGCATTGTTAATTGGCCTTTCTTCAAATCTTTTTGATTTTGGAATTCTTGAAGCTTCAGCAATTGGAATTATAGGTGGTGCAGATGGCCCCACAACAATATTTATAGCATCTAGAATGAAAGAAATAGGGATGAATGATATTGTAGGAGCCACAGCAGTAGCTGCTTATTCATATATGGCATTAGTGCCATTAATCCAACCTCCAATAATTAAATTCTTTACTACTCAGAAAGAAAGGCAGATAGTAATGCCTCCTGCAAAAAATGAAGTATCAAAAAGAGCAAAAATTTTATTTCCAATAATATGTACAATTGTAATAAGCATTCTTGTTCCTAAAGCTTCTCCATTAGTAGGGATTTTAATGTTTGGTAATTTGTTGAGAGAATGTGGTGTTGTTGAAAGATTAAGTAATACAGCACAAAACGAATTAATGAATATTGTTGTAATAATTCTCGGATTAGCTGTTGGGTCAACAATGCCAGGTGAAGTATTTTTACAATTTGAAACAATTGCTATTTTTATTCTAGGTCTTGTTGCATTTATTTCAGCTACTATTGCAGGTATATTGTTAGCAAAACTAATGAATTTAGTTAGCAAAGAAAAAATAAATCCTATGATAGGGGCTGCAGGTGTTTCAGCTGTACCAATGGCAGCAAGAGTTGTTCAAGAAATGGCTCAAAAAGAAAAACCCGGCAACATGCTTCTAATGCATGCTATGGGGCCAAATATTGCTGGAGTAATTGGAACTGCAACAGTAGCAGGGGTACTATTAAGCTTAGCTCCAGGACTTAGTTAATTTAAATGAAAGGTGTATTCCCAATATTATCAACACCTTTTGATTCAAAAGATAATATTATTTTTGATGACGTACAGTCTGAAGTTGAATACGCGATAAATTCTGGAGTAAATGGAATTGCAATTGCCCTTGCAAGTGAAATTTATAAATTAACCGACCAGGAAAGAAATGAATTACTTAAAAAAGTTGTTGGTTTTGCTAATAAAAGAATAAAAGTTTGTATGAATACAACTGCAGAATCTACAAAACTTTGCATTGAGTATTCAAAAAAAGCTGAAGAACTTGGGGCTGATGCAGTAATGATTGCCCCCCCATCTTTCAATGGTGTACATTCCAATGAAATTAAAAAATATTTTATAAACACTGCTAATGAAATTAATATTCCGATTTTTATGCAAGATGTTTTTGACACACCTATATCCCCTGAAATGGCAGTTGAATTATCAAATGAACATCAAAATTTAAAATATTTAAAAGTTGAAGTTGCACCCACTTTGCCGAGATTTAATAAGCTGAATGAAATTTCAAATAACAGTTTGCCTATACCCTTTGGAGGAATGGGAGGAATATTTATGATAGAGGAGATGAGAAGGGGTTCTGTTGGGACGATGCCAGTATGTGCAATACCAGAAATGTTTGTAAAAGCATACGATCTTTGGGATCAAGGGAAGCATAATGAAGCAGAAGAATACTTTCATAAATATGTACCGTTGATTAGAACTCTAGGGCAGGGCTTAGGTATTTGGAATTGGCTTCCAAAATACATTCTTAAAAAGAAGGGCATCTTTTCAAATGCAATTGCAAGAGAACCATCTTTGAAACCAGATAATGAACAAATTTATGAACTAGATAGGATGTTTGATAGGTTAGATTTGTGAATGATCTAACAACATTAAATATTATTTTTTTAGTATTGAGTTTACTTATTTCTGGATACTTTGCAGGGTTAGTAGGAATGCCGCTTGGTCCAATACGTATATTTTTTATGCTTTTTTTTGGAGTAAATGCCCTGATTGTTTTTGGTACAAATCTTGCTATCAGCCTTGTAATGATGATTCCAACAGTTTGGAATAATCTCAAACATAAAAGAATCGATTTTAGGACAGGAATTTTATTCATAATTTCTGGGGGGATAATTGGTCCATTTTTTGGAGGTATAATTAGTGAATCTTTTTCACAAGATATTTTACTTTTTATTGTTACAATCTTAATTATTGTTTCCGGATTATTAATATTTCAAGCAGTACATTTTCCAATCAAAAAAAATAGTAAAGTTAATAAATCAAGAAAAGATCTTATAGCCTCTTTTTTAAATTTAATTATAGGTGCTCTTGGATCTTCGGTAGGCATGGTTTTGGGAGCACTTAGATACCCTGTTATGATTAATTTTTTGAGGACAGAAGCAAAATCAGCAGGAGGAATAAACTCATTTATAAACTTAATATTTGCTTTTTTTGGATTAATTGGGCATTTACTTGCATCTCAAGAATCAGGTAACAGTCATTTTGATTTTTATTTATTTTTACCATTAGCTGTTGCAGGATTTATTGGTTCATATTTTGGTTCTAAACATGTAGCTTATTATTCAAACAAATTTATTCTAGTTACTCTTTATATTATTTTATTTATAATGGGTACTTTAATGATACTTAGGGAGTTTATATAAATGTCTAAATTAACTGGTAGTGACTTAATAATTAAATGTTTAAAGATGTATGATGTTGATACCATTTTTGGTATTGCTGGTGATCACATTTTACACTTACTTGATAAATTAATTGATCAAAATTTCAGAATGATCGATGGTCGTCATGAGGCTGCTTCTGTTCATATGGCTAACGCATATTCAAGAATTTTAAGAAAACCAGGTGTAGTATTATCAACAACTCCAGGTCATGCAAATGCAGTTGCAGGATTAGCTAACGCAATGCATTCTGAAGCTCCTGTAGTAAATATTGCTGGTTCTGCTGACTCTAGCAATATAGGTAGGGGTGCCATGCAAGAATTTGATCAAGTTGGTATTGCAAAACCTGTTACAAAGGGTGCATGGGAAATACCATCTGTTGAAAGGATACCTGAATATATATCATTGGCATTTAGAACTGCAATGGAAGGCAAAAGAGGCCCAGTGCATTTAACAATTCCTCATGATTTACAAGAACAGACAGTTGATATTGAAGTCTTTCAAAGATACGAAAAAAGTGTTATTGACGATATGAATAATTGGCTTACTTACCCAAATTTAAATCAAATTGAAAAAAGTTTGGATATGCTATCAAATGCAAAAAAACCAGTAATTATAGCCGGGCTTGGTGCTGGGGCTACTGTATCAAGTAAAGATTTGGATATATTCCTTAAAAATACCAAAATTCCATTCTTTGGAGTTGATTCTGGAAGGGCGTTGGTTCCCGATTCTCACGAATGTTCTTTGGGTATTGGTTATTTGCCATTAAATAAGTCTGCTCAAAGGGTTAATGAATCCGATGTAGTTTTATTGTTGGGTGTAAAACTTGATTACCAGTTAGGTTTTGGAGGGTCACCTCCATTTAATAAGGACGCGAAAATAATCTGTGTTGATCCTGATATTGAACAATTAAACAGATCACGAACCGTTTCACTAATTGTTAATTCTGATGTAGGACCTTATGTTGAATTAATGAAACAAAAGTCAGAAGGAATTAATTGGGATAATCATGAATGGCTAAAATCATTAAAAAATACTAAGAAAAATTATATAAGCGAAATGAACAAGTTATCAGATGGCAAATTACCAATGCATCCAATTGATGTAAGCTTGTCAATCCAAGAAAATTTAGATGACGATACCTTTGTTGTATTTGACGGGGGTGACTATTGTCATTTTTCGAGAGCAACAGTACCAATTGAAAAATATTTAAGATCATTATACGTGAGTAGTTTTGGAATGATTGGAGTTGGGCTTCCATATGCTATTGGTGCTAAAGCTGCACTTCCTGACAAGAAAGTAATATTAGTTGTTGGTGATGGTTCTTTAGGTTTTCATGTACCTGAAATTGATACTTCTGTGAGACACGATTTGCCTGTAACAGTTATAGTTGGGAATAATAGTTTATGGGGAATAGATTATTGGATTCAAAAGGGGTTGTATGATAGGGATGTTTGGACAGAATTGGATCAAACAAATTATGAATTAGTTGCAAAAGGATTTGGTGCACAAGGCATTCTTGTTGATAATCCAGAATTACTAAAACAAGAATTAAAAAAATCATTAAATTCAAATAAAATGACAATATTAAATACCATTGTTAGAAAAATACCTAGTCCAGTAGCTGATGCTGCTGTGTCTAGAAAATTAGGAACACACGGATAATGCCAATTTACCATCAAGATAACTTAGAACCTAAAGAAATACATCCTGGCGTAAAGGTTAGAATAATGCATGGTGAAAACATAATGATGATGTTGGTGGATATATCTCCAGGAGCAACAGTCCCAACTCATACTCATGTAAACGAGCAAGCAGGAAGAGTACTTTCTGGTTCTTTTAAATTAGTTATTGATGGCAAGGAACATACACTTAAAGAAGGTGATCATTATCTAATTCCTTCAAATGTACCTCACAGTGCCCATGGTAATTCATCTAATTCTTTAGCTTTAGATATTTTTTCACCACCAAGAGAGGATTACAAAAAACTTTAATTACTTTTTTGTTTCCCAGAAAATATCACCTATTTCTTCAAGAGCAGCTTGAAATTCCTTAGCTTTGCCTAAATCAACATTAACTTTAACAAAAGATCCTAATTTACAAGCATTCCAAATTTTCTCATGAAGGTCAGGGTATTTTTCTAGATGCTCGGGTTTGAAGTAATCTGTCCAAAGAACTAAAACATCATCTTTTGCTTTTTTGGCATGAATTTCTTTAGCATACACATATCTCATCATTGAATTTGCAAGTGAAGGTGATGGGCCACCTGAAACGTCAAGTCCTTCCATTAATTCAGTCATCCTTACAACAGTTTTTGCTGCTTGGATTGCATCATTTGGATCATATATTCCGCACGGAATGTCACAATGAGCGTAAGCAGTCAATTCATTTTTAAATAAGTTTTTTATTCTATCGTTGTTGAGCATAAAAATTTCTCCTGTTAAATTATTAATAAGTTAATTATCTGATAAAAATTTTAAATGTAAAGATCATAAATGTTAAAAAATCTATTAAATCAGAAAATAAATGTTTTAGAAAAAAGTATGGAACCTTCATTAATTCATGGTAGTTCAATAATTATGAGAAAGATTATATTGTTTTACAAACCAAGGAGATTTGATATTGTTCATTTTAAAAAAGATGGCTCTAATTTAATTAAAAGAGTAGTGGGTTTGAATAATGAAAGAATTCAAATAAAAAAAGGGGCATTATTAATTAATGGCAATAAAATTTCAGAAGAATATACAGACGATAAATATATTTATGATTTTCCAGAAATGATTATTGGTAAAAATGAATTATTTTTAATGGGAGATAATAGAAAAATATCTATAGATAGTAGAAAGTTTGGGCCAGTTAAAATTAATAATATCTTATCTTTTCAAAGACTTTAAAATCATTTCAGAAGCAAATTTTCCGCTAATAACAGCACCTTCCATTGTTGATGGCCATGATGTGTTCCTCCAATCACCAGAATAAAAAATATTTTTTAGATTTAAAGGGACACTATTTCTAATTAACTCATTTTTGCTATTACATAAAAAAGTTGCATCTTTTTGTTTTACAATACTAAATTTTTCTAAATTTTCTTGATTAGCTTTTGGATAAATTAAATTAAGTTCTCTTAAGAAAATTTCTTTAATTTTGATCTTGTCCATTTTCATCCACTTGCTTGATGCACTTTGCGAAATGACAATATGGTTTTCGTTATTATTATGATTTTTTGAAGTATTAAAGATCCATTGAATTTCAGAATCAACAGATGCTAAATACCTATCATCAGTAACTTTATTTTTAAACCAAAAATGAATTCCTAATATTGGTGAAGTATCCAAATTATCTTTTAAATTCATATCAATATTTGAGTCTCTTAAAATTTTTTGAATAGATGAATATTGTGTTGCAAAAATATAATTTTTTGCAACTAGTTTTCTCCCATTACTCAGAACAATATTTTCAACTTTGTTTTCATTGATATTAATTTTTTTCACAATAGTTTTTTTCATGATATTTCTTGAATTAATTTTTTCAAATCTATCCCACAATGTAGATAAATTTACTTTAGGTAAACCAAATATTTGAGGGTTTTTTGAAAAAAATGTTTCCTTAATAACAAACAATGCAGACTTGGTTTCAATAGTATCTATTTCCTCGTTTAAAGCAGGCTTTAGAAAAATGTCCCAAAAAAATTTTATCGTTAACTCAGATTGATGATTTTTGCGAAGCCAATTTTTAAATTTTTTTTCTTTATTGATTTCTAAATCTAAATTTATATATTTTATTTTTAATAAAAGTCTTATAAGTAAAACCTTATCTTTTATGCTCAGGTGTTTATATTTAAAAAGCGAAATCAATAAACCTAATGACCCACCAAGGAGCGTAGATCCAATAACAGAAACTTTATTATTTTTAATGACTGGGACTTGGTAGTTTTTTATTTTTATAAAATTTTCTTCATTATTAGTTTCTTCTAATAAGTTTAAATATTCTTTACATGCCCCAACTATTACATGCTGACCGTTATCAATATAATTTCCTGTTAAAGGGTCTTTGAATGAGAACGCTCGACCTCCAATATAAGAGGATTTTTCGATCATTAATACACTAAGTCCATTCTTTTTTAAATCAACAAATGATTTAATACCTGAAAGACCGCCACCAATAATTATTACGTCATAATTTTCCATATTGTAATTTTATCAAATAAAATTTTTATAAAATAAATACTTAAATAGGGTCTTTGTAACTAATATTGATTTTTCAAATTTATTAACTCTTGGTCTTATTAGTACAGTTTCATAATTTATTTTTTTAATTTTTGATAATACAAGATTTCCACTTTGAATAAATAATGATATAGGAATTTTTTTTGGCCCATTTAAAATCTTGACTAGTGATTTGCCATTGTTAATAATTTTGTGAGATCTTTCGCATTGCATTTTAACTAAATTATTCATTTCGGAAGAAGATTTGTTATTTAAAATATCATTTTCATTAATATTAAATTCATTTAAATCTTCTAGTGGTATATAGATACGACCTAATTTAGAATCCCTGTTGATATCTTGAATAAAATTTATAAGCTGCAAGCCAGTACAGATGTTATTAGACAGTTTTAAATTAGTTTCATTGAAATCACCAAATATCTTTAACACCAAACTTCCAACTGGATTAGCAGATAATTTGCAGTAATTTAGTAAGTCATTAAATGTGTCATATCTTGATACCTCTAAATCTTGATAATTAGATTTTATTAAGTTTTGAAAGTCATCAATTGTTAATTCAAATTTAATTATAGTTTTCATTAAATTAAAAAATTCATCTTTTTCACTGCATTTAGCTTTGAAACAATCCTGAAGAGATATTTCTAAATTTCCTAATTCATACATTGCATGTTCTTTTTTTAGGTCACTTAAATCATCAACTTTTCTGCAGAAATAATATATTGATGAAAGATCGGGCATTAAATTTCTTAAGTATAAAGAAGACCATAGAGGAAAATTTTCATATGAGGTCTTTATTAATTTTTTATTTTTATTTTTACTG
>Ga0208130_1000066_pt1 | contig 54441 bp, 43 predicted proteins | sample ETNtaG_31_FD_185771 | JGI IMG/M metagenome (GOLD analysis project Ga0208130, IMG submission 185771) | Marine microbial and viral communities from oxygen minimum zone, Eastern Pacific Ocean - ETNP201310SV78 (SPAdes) (version 2) | ecosystem: Environmental > Aquatic > Marine > Oceanic ... | reverse complement strand
ATATCTTGGATGAGAATCAAAAGCTAAATCACTGGTAATTCTTGTTGCTCTTCCTCCTGATATTGGAAGTTCATAAATGTCACCTAAAAGATCAAAAAGTATTTTGCTCCCATCTGGATGAACGTCTAAAGAAAGCCATGTTCCTTCATTTGTTTCTATTTTAACTGATCTTTCCGGAACTAGAGGAAGCTTGTTGTTGGATTGAGCATAATTAAAATTTATTATCATTGATACAATAAAAAAACATAACTTTTTCATGATGAATTATTTAAAAATAGATAATAAATATATCTAAAAATAAATAATGATAATAAAGATTATTTAATATAAATTATTAAATATTATTAATTTAGAAATAAGATTTATTGTAAATAATGCTAGAGTGGACCATTTAAAAAAACCATTTTTATTAATACTTTTTTTCTGTAATAATGTTTTTCCTCAAGAAAACCCTTTAGAAGAAATAATGAAATTAAACTTACCAATAATAAATAAGGTAAGGACAAATTTAAAGGCTCATCAAGTTCAACTTAAATATATTCAAATTAATAGAGATAGTGATGAAAGTTTTTTTAAGGAATACTATTTTCAAAAAAACGATTCTAATTATTTTTATCCAGCAAGCACTGTAAAGCTTCCAATTGCAATATTAGCTCTACAAAAAATAAATCAATTAAAAAAAGATGGAATAAATATTGATATGAATACTCCATTTCACATTATTGATCCTATATCTAGAAAATACATAGCCAAAAGCGATAGCACTAACCCTAAAAATCAATTAACTATTTCTCACTTAATAAAAAAAGTTTTTTTGATAAGTGATAATGATGCTTACAACTATCTTTTTGATTTTCTTGGAAAAGACTATATAAATTCAGAAATGAAAAAAAAAGGCATTAATAATTTCAGTATTAGACATAAGTTTTTGGGGTTAAATAATAATCAAACATGGGAGTATTGTTTTTTTAATAAAAAGGACACTGTATACATACAAAAATCAATAAAATCAAAAAATATTCCAATTGTTAAATTAAAAAATCAAGACAAAGGAATAGCTAATCTGGTTAAGGGAAAATTAGTAAATAAACCAATGAATTTTAGAAAAAAAAATTGGTTATCATTGAGTTCACAAACAAAAATTATAAAGAGAATTTTTTTTCCTGAAACCTTCCCGAGAGAAAATTTATTTAGCTTGGATGGTTATCAAATAATGTTTATAAAAAAATGGATGGGAAAAAACACATTAGAGAGTACTATTTTTTCTTCAAATGAACAAAATAAACTATATGATAGTTATGTAAAGTTTTTTATATATGGTGATACTAAAGGCAAAATGAATGATGAAATTCGTATTTATAACAAAGTTGGTTTTGCTTATGGAACAGTCTCGGATGTCGCATATATAGTAAATAAAAAAAAAGGAATTGAATTTATACTTGCAGGCACAATTTTAGTAAATTCAAATCAAATATTTAATGATGACATATATGAAAATGAAGAAGTTGGCATTCCATTTTTAGCTGAAATTGGACGTCAAATTTATCTTTATGAATTAAATAGAAGATAGTTAAAAATCTGTTTTATCTATTACTAAAATAGTTTCTAAAAGTACTTGGGTTCCATTTTTTATATCATTCATAGATGAAAATTCGTCGGGGGAGTGTGATATACCATCTCGACTTGGAATAAAAATCATACCCGTAGGGGCAATATGGGTCATTTCTTGAGCATCATGTCCTGCTCCACTGGGCATAACCTTAGTATTTAATTTTAGTTTATGAGCCTGATTTTGTATTATTTTTTGAATAGTAGGATCAGTTAAAGCTGCTTTTCCAGTTGCACTAATTGGTGTAAAACTAAACTGAGTGTCTGTATCATTACCAATATGTTTTGATTGATTTTCAATTAGGGTATAAATACTATCTAACTTATTTTCATTTAAATCTCTTAGTTCAAGACTCAAAATAACTTTTCCAGGAATTACATTTGGTGCTCCTGGAAACGATTTGATTCTTCCGACTGTTCCAACCTGAGTTCCTGAAATTGATTTAACAATATTATTAACTTCTAAAATAAATTTAGCTGCTGCTAACATTGCATCTTTTCTTTTATTCATTGGAGTTGTTCCAGCGTGATTTGAAAACCCTTTAATTTCAACATCCCACCAGCGAAGACCTACAATTCCTTCAACAATTCCTATTTCAATATCTTCATCAAAAAGAATACTACCTTGCTCAATATGTAATTCAATAAATGCATGTAAACTTTGAGGTTCTCTAGCTATTTTGAGTGCATTATTTGGATCACCACCAAGCTTAATTATACCTTGAGAATTCGTCAGCCCCGAAGCTGTAATTACTTCTAATGACTCTTTGGTTAGAGATCCAGCAAGAGCTCTAGAGCCAAAAACACCTCCTTCTTCATTAGAAAATATTATAAGTTCTAAAGGATGAGATGTAATTATATCATTTTCTATCATTGTTTCAATGCATTCAATTGCAGCTAGAACTCCAATTTGACCATCATAATGGCCACCATTGGGAACCGCATCGATATGAGACCCAAAACCTATTGGTTTAAATGATTTATTTTTTCCTTTTTTTGTTGCAATTAAATTTCCAGCAGCATCTATTTTTGTTTCTAAACCCAGAGCAATTAATTTATTTTTTAAATATTCTAATGCTTCAACATTAAAATCACTAAATGCTATTCTGTCATTCCCATTTGTAGATTGATTAACTCCAAATTCTTTTAATTTTTCCCAGTTTGCTTGAATTCTATTTTGATTTACATTTACTTGTTGAGATTGACAATAATTAAAAATTAAAACATAAAGTGTAAATAGCTTTTTCATTGTTATTGTTTGTTTTTATAAATGTATCGATTAAACAAATAAAACTACAAAAAGAAATTATAGACTTTATTTTAGATATATATCTATTTTAAATACATTTAGAGAATAATAATTTTATAATTAAAAAATAATTTTTTTAAAATGAACAACAACCATTCAAGAAATAAAAATCAAAGTAAATGTCCTTTTATGGGGGGAGAGACCCGGGCAAGTGCAGGACATAGCCCTATCAACAGAGATTGGTGGCCTAATCAGTTAAAGTTGAATGTTTTGCGTCAACATTCAACTTTATCTAACCCAATGGATAAAAGTTTTAACTATGCCAAGGAATTCAAGACTTTAAATTTAGAAGCTGTAAAAAAAGATATTTTTGATTTAATGACAACTTCACAGGATTGGTGGCCTGCTGATTACGGTCATTATGGTCCATTTTTTATTAGAATGGCTTGGCATAGTGCAGGAACTTATAGAATTGCTGATGGAAGAGGAGGAGCTGGATCAGGTACACAACGTTTTGCACCTTTAAATAGCTGGCCTGATAATGCTAATCTTGATAAAGCAAGACTTTTACTTTGGCCTATAAAGCAGAAGTATGGTAAAAAATTATCATGGGCTGATCTAATGATTTTTGCGGGAGATTGTGCTCTTGAGTCTATGGGATTTGAGATTTTTGGATTTGCTGGGGGACGTGAAGATGTATGGGAAGCTGAAGAAGATATATATTGGGGTTCTGAAAAAGAATGGTTAGGAGATGAAAGGTATAAGGGTGATCGAGAGTTGGAAAACCCACTCGGGGCAGTACAAATGGGTCTTATTTATGTTAACCCTCAAGGACCAAATGGAAACCCAGATCCTCTTGCAGCTGCCAGAGATATTCGTGAAACTTTTGGAAGAATGGCGATGAATGATGAGGAAACTGTCGCTTTAATTGCTGGTGGACACACCTTTGGAAAGACACATGGTGCCGCTGATGCAGATAAGTATGTTGGACCTGAGCCTGAAGCAGCTTCTATAGAAGAGCAAAGTTTGGGATGGAACAATACCTACAGGTCAGGAAAAGGAGAAGATACCATTACCAGTGGACTAGAAGGTGCTTGGACAACTACTCCTACAAAATGGAGTAATAATTATTTTGAAAATTTATTTGGTTATGACTGGGAATTAACAAAAAGCCCTGCTGGAGCTTATCAATGGATTCCAAAATCTGGTCAGGGAAAAGATAGTGTTCCAGATGCACATATTTCTAATAAATTTCATGCGCCAATAATGCTAACTACTGATATTGCTTTAAGGGAGGACCCATTATATCATCCAATCTCCAAAAGTTTTTTTGAAAACCCAAAAAAGTTTGCTGATACTTTTGCAAGAGCTTGGTTTAAATTAACTCACAGAGATATGGGTCCTAGAGAAAGGTATTTAGGTCCATTTGTTCCTGATGAAGAACTTATATGGCAAGATCCTATTCCAAAAGTTATTCATGAACTTGTAAATAGTGATGATGTTGATAATCTTAAGAATGAAATTTTGACTTCTGGCTTATCAATTTCGCAACTCGTTTCAACAGCATGGGCTTCAGCATCAACCTATAGGGGTTCTGATAAGCGGGGAGGAGCAAATGGAGCTCGAATAGCTCTTGAGCCACAAAAAGATTGGAAAGTTAATAATCCAGAGGAGTTGTCAGAGATATTAAAAGTTTATAAAAAAATTCAGAATAAATTCAATTCTTCTCAAACAGGAAACAAGCGAATATCACTTGCCGATTTAATTGTTTTAGCAGGATCTAGTGGTATTGAAAAAGCGATAAAAAATGCAGGAAAAGAGATTAGTATTCCTTTTAATCCAGGACGATCAGATGCCATCCAAGAAATGACGGATGTTGCATCTTTTTCTGTTTTAGAACCTAAATCTGACGGATTTAGAAACTATGCTCAGTTTAATCATCAACTTTCTGAAGAGGAAATGCTAATAGATAAGGCACAACTTTTGACATTAACAGCTCCAGAAATGACTGTTCTTATTGGAGGCTTAAGAGTTCTAAATATTAATTCAGATCATTCCAATAATGGAGTGTTTACCGAAAAAAAAGAAACTCTCAGTAATGATTTCTTCAAGAATCTTTTAGACATGAACATTACTTGGAAATCAATTTCTGATAGTCAAGACTTTTTTATTGGAAGTGATAGAAATACAAATGAAATTAAATGGAAAGGAACTAGAGTTGACCTAATTTTTGGTTCTAATTCTGAATTAAGATCAATTTCAGAAGTATATGCATGTAATGACTCCGAACAGCTATTTTTAAATGATTTTGTTTCCGCATGGACTAAGGTCATGAATTTAGATAGATTTTAGAAATTGGATTTGAATTTAGCCTGATTAATAGGGTTGTCATTTTAAAAATTGTAATTTAAAATAATTATGAAAAATTATAGTCGTAGAAAATTTATTAAAAAATCTGGTCTTTCTGCAATTGCTTCACTAGGGGGGTCTGCTCTTATAAATAATTCATGCGATGGTAATTTGGAATCTACCCCTAGAAAAGGGAAATACATGGGTGATTTTAAAGCACCTAAAATTAATACTATTCAAGTGGCTTTCATCGGAGTTGGAGCAAGAGGAACTGGACATGCCAAACATATTGCCAAAATTGAAGGAACTGAAATAGTTGCAATTTCTGACTTGTATGAAGATTGGGTTGATAGGTCTGTTAAAAACTGTATTGACATTGGAAATGGACGACATAATAATATTAAAAGGTATTTTGGGGGAGAAAGTGAATGGAAGAAGATGCTAGATGAAGTAAAACCTGATATAGTTTTTATTTCTACTAATTGGAAAAATCATGCTCCAATGGCAATTGAGGTTATGAATAAAGGAGCACATGCTTTTGTTGAGGTTCCAATTGCTGTTACAATTGAAGAAATGTGGCAAATAGTTGACACTTCTGAACAAACTCAAAAGCATTGTATGATGATGGAAAATGTAAATTATGGTAGAGAGGAATTATTATATCTTAATTTATGTCGTCAAAATATTATCGGAGATCTGTTACATGGAGAAGCAGCATATATTCATGAACTTCGTTTTCAAATGAAGGAGGAAGAGCGAGGGACTGGATCATGGAGAACCCATCACTATGCTAATCGAAATGGTAATTTATATCCAACACATGGATTGGGACCCGTTGCTCAATATATGAATTTAAGTAGGGGAGAAGATCAGTTCAATTCAATAGTTTCATTTTCTTCTCCATCAAAAGGCCGTAATTTATATTCAAAAAATAATTATTCTAAAGATCATAAATGGAATGCTTTAGATTTTAAAGGCGGAGATTTAAATACATCAATTCTTAAATCTCAATTAGGACGAACTATTATGATTCAATGGGATGAGACAAGTCCACGCCCATATTCTAGACATAATTTAATACAAGGAACTAAAGGGATTTTAGCTGGTTTTCCTGCTAGAATTGCTTTAGAAGGAGGAGTCCCTGGAATCACAAAGGATCATCATCGTTGGGCTGAAGGTGATAGTTTAGATGAATTTTTTGAAAAATACGATCATCCAATGTATAAAAGGTTAGGTTCATTAGCAAAGAAAATGGGGGGACACGGAGGTATGGATTTTATGATGTTATATCGTATAATTGAATGTTTAAGAAATGGCCTACCCCTTGATCAAAATGTTTATGAAGGTTGTTTTTGGAGTGCTGTAGCACCTCTTAGCGAAGCTTCTGTAGCTCAGGAAGGTTTACCTCAAAAATTCCCGGATTTCACAAGGGAAAATTGGAAAAAAACAAAACCACTAGGGATCATTTCTTAATGATTTTTTTCTGAATATAACTAAGTAAAATACCATAGACAGGTAGAAAAAAAACTAAACCAATTAATATTTTTAAAACTGTTTGGGTTCCTGCAATCTCAAACCAATTTAATGACATATACTTATCTGATGAATTTGAAAAGGCAGTAAAAAAGAAAGTGTAAGAGTCAATTATATTTGAAATGATAGTAGATAAAGCTGGAGCAATCCACCAAATTGAATATTTTTCTCTAATTAATTGAAAAGCATAGATATCAATTAATGTACCCAATGCGTAAGCAGTTGCACTTGCCAAACCAATTCTAAGGGCAATTGAAATTAAATTTCCCTCAAAATAAATAATCAAAACAGAAGAAATAATTGCCAACGGATATGAAAATGTTATAGTTTTTCGAGCTATTGATTTGCCTAATAGTCTAACAGTCAGATCAGTAGTAACCACAACCAGAGGAAAACTAAATGCAGCCCATGTTAATTTAAATCCATATATATTTAAAGGAATTGCAACTAAAACATTAGAAAGTGTAATTATAAAAATATGGGTTACAACCAAGGATGTTATTAAATTAAAATTACTGAAACTCATATTGTTAATTCATTTAATTTTTTTCCCATGGAAAGACAATCCAAATTGGATTTTTAGATTTATCTATTATAGTTCCTTTATATTGAGTTTTAAAATTACTTGAAGTATTATCAACAAGAACTGCATATCGAATATCTTTATTTGTAGCTTTTATATTTTTATGGATTAAATCAAAAGTAGCACCAGTATCATTAATATCATCAATTATTAATATTGAATTGTATTTATTTGTTGAATATTCTAAAATGTCTAAGTTTGGTTTGTTTTTACTATCTCTTAATTGAACATCAATTACTTTATGAGGTATATTAATTTCATGAGATAAGTATATTCCTGGGACACACCCTCCTCTATTTACACTTAAAATAATTTCAGGCATCCAGTTGGAGTTATATATCTGCTTTGTAATTTTAGATAAGGCAGTTTTCATTTGATTAATATCAAAAGTTTTCTTCATCTATTTTCTTTTGTTAAGAACATCAAATTGATAATTATACTTTATAGTCATTACTTGACTATTCATTCTATCTGTATAATCTGTATCTTCAATAAGATTTAAAACTACAAAGAGTCCTGTATTTGCATTTTTTAACCATCCAAATCGAGCATTCACTGATGTTATATTTGAAACATTATTATGTTGAATTAGACTCTGAAAAAACATTCTTGGAGTAAATGAGTAGGTAAACTTACCTCCAGCAATAATAGCATTAATAGTTCCATTTGGAAGACTTAACTTATCATAGCCAACAGTTAAAGCTGAATTAAATTTATCTCCAATTCTAAAATTAACGGTGTTTTTTGAAGAAAACCTATTTCCTCCAAGATACCCTCCAATAAATGTTCTTGTAGAATAGTATATCTGATTGTTTTTGTTAGTATAAATAACTAATTGAAATTCTTCATGGTTATATTTTCCAACCGGAATGGTTATACCAGAAATAGAAAAATCTTGTAAAACTCCCTCAGTAGTAAAATTTACACCAGTATGAATTTCAAATCCACTTTTCCATACCCAATGATTGTCAACATGTAAAAAACTAGAAATTAAATCATTGTTAAAATTAAAATATTTATAACCTGAAATATGAGGTCTTACCTCAAGAAAACTTCCAGTATTTTTTGGTCTCCATTGTTTGAAAATTAAAAACTCAGGTTTTTTGAATGAATCTCTTGATAAAAAACCAACTTCAGGATTAAATCCTTCCCCAACTTCTGTGTAAGCTCCATAAATTCTCCAGCCATCCCAAACATATTCAGCTCTAAAGTTTAAAGCATGATCATCTTTTGTTATTTCAGGACTTGAGCTTTTTGATAGAAAACCTGAGATTTGTGCTTTCTTTCCTATACCCCATTTGCCATCAAGGGCAAATACTCTATTATAATTATTTGTTTGAGCACCAAGGTTAGATTTTCCGATATAAATACCTCCAATTGAAGATCTAGTTTTTGGAAAATCATGGTTTACTCTTGCAACAGTGAAGCTATTTTTATTAATATTTTCTGATCTAACCTCATCAGTGTGCATATTTAAAAAACCAATATTAGTCTGACCTACTTTTCCTGAAACTCTTGATCCTCCTATAATAGGTATGACAGAGCCATTGTCACTTAAACCAATTCGTCTACTAAAGAACAAATCTACTTCTCCTGGACTTCCAACACTAAATTGTCCAGCATTTTCAAGGAAAAAAGCTCTTTTTTCAGGAAAAAAAAGATTAAACCTATCCAGATTTACTTGTTGTTCATCAACTTCTACTTGAGCAAAATCGGTATTATATGTCATATCTAGCGTGAGTCCTGGAGTAAGACTATATTTTAAATCGACACCAAACTCTTGATTATTTGATTTTGAATTGTTTGACTTATCATTAATATTTTGATTTAAAGCATAAGGAAAAAGTTTTAGGTTTTTAGGGTTTTTTAAAGAAACTCCATTCATTTTTCCAGCCAACGAAAGTCTTTTAAGTTCAAATTGAATTGGCAGGGGAGCCCAATATGCGACTTCACTGTTTTTGCTAATATTTCTCTGAAAGTTTATACCCCATGTTTTGTTTTTACCACTAGTAAAACGAAGAGTTCTTAGTGGTATTGAAAACTCTGCACTCCATCCATAATCTCCAGTTTCAGTTTTAACTTTCCAGGAAGCATCCCAATTTAAATTTGTTCCACCAACTACTCCTCCTTGTTGCATATTTCCTTCACCTTCATTATCTATTTGCGCATCATATTCTACTCCCATAGAATTTGTTCCAAATAAAAATCCATTTTGTTGATCATTGTAAGTGTCCAAAATAAAAAGGAAACTATCATCATCATTTAAATTAGAGTCTCTTCTGGAATCAGAAACTACAATTTTTTCTGGCTCTTTGTCATAACAGATTACACCAACATAAAGAGTTTTATTTGTAAATGCTATTCTGATTTCTGTTTTTTCTGAAATAGGTTTTCCATAAAAAGGTCTCGTCTGAGTAAGGTTTGTAATTGGTTTGATTTTTCTCCAGGCCAAATCATTAATAATATTACCGTCAACATCAGGATCAGTTATAAGGTAAGATGCTGAGAAATTGGGTTGGGATGTATTTATATTTTGACCAAATAATGACATATTTATCAAAACAATAAAATAAAATAAAAATCGTATGTAATTACTAAAAATGAGATTCATATTTAATTTTTAATCTAACAAAGATTAATACTTTAATTTAAATTATTAAATTTTAAAAAAGTTATTTCTAATTTTAAACATCTTTTTAATTAGTTATTCGTTAATAATTTATTTTATCTTTAGGTAAATTATTTAATATGAGCAGTAAATTCTTTGGAAATAGATTAGATAAGAATATCCCAAAAAAAACCACGAGAAAACCATTAAACAAAAGCAATACAGCAAAGCGATCAACTGCTGTAAGAAAAACAGGTAGAGGTAATTAAATCATATTTTATAATCACAATATTTAAATAATTTAATTGATTGAGAACCTAGGTAATTTAGATTTGAGATTGTATAATAATTAAAAATTATGATGACTAAAAAGTTCAACTCTATTGATTATCAAATCCCAGGTAAAGATGAAGTTACCAGATTTGAAAAGATTCATAATATTTGTTTTGATTCTGCTGAGATTGGATCAAAGATGGTTGCTAATGAAATAGCTAATTCGATTAGAAATTGCAAAAAATCAAAGTTTATTTTGGGACTTGCAACAGGTTCGTCACCTATAGGAGTATATAAAGAATTGGTAAGATTACATAAGTATGAAGGTCTAAGTTTTAAAAACGTGATTACTTTTAATTTAGATGAATATTTCCCTATAAATAAGACAGACGAACAAAGCTATTACAGTTTTATGTATCATCACTTATTTTCTCATATTGATGTTGTTAAGAAAAACATTAATATTCCAGAAGGAAAAATATTTGAAAATGATATTTCAAGATATTGTAATGAATATGAGCAAAAAATAAATTCATTAGGAGGAATAGACTTCCAGTTACTTGGTATAGGTAGAACTGCACATATTGGATTTAATGAGCCAGGATCTAATCAAAATTCTTGTACACGAATTGTTAATCTTGACCCAATAACTCGAGAAGATGCTGCACCTGATTTTAATGGAGTTGAGTCAGTTCCAACCAGAGCTATTACGATGGGAATTAATACCATTCTTTGTGCTAAGCGAATTGTTTTATTGGCATGGGGGCATAAAAAATCTGAAGTTATTTCTAGGTCTGTGGAAGGTGAAGTTGACTCTAACTATCCATCAACTTTTCTTCAAAAACATAACAATGCTACCTTTATTTTGGATAATGAATCAAGTGCTAAATTAACAAAGCACAAAACCCCTTGGTTAGTAAAAGATATAAGTTGGTCAGATGATTTAAGAAAAAAGGCAATAACGTGGTTAAGTAAAAAAACAAATAAACCAATATTAAAAATCACTCAACGAGATTATAATGAAAATGGACTTTCAAGTCTAATAATTTCGAGTGGCAGTGTTTATGATTTAAATATTTGGATGTTTAATCAACTTCAAAAAACCATCACAGGTTGGCCAGGAGGAAAACCACTAACTGATGATACTGATCGACCTGAAAGAGCATCTCCTGCAAAAAAACGTGTTTTAGTTTTTAGTCCACACCCAGATGATGATGTAATTTCAATGGGAGGAACAATCAAGCGTCTTCATGATCAAGGACATGATGTTCATATTGCATATCAAACTTCAGGAAATATTGGTGTTTCCAATGAGGAAGTTTTAAAGTTTATTGAAATAGCCAAAAATTCTTTTTCAGATAAACTTATTATAATTGACAGTTTTGAGGATAAAATTCAAAATAATTCTAAAGCTGTACTTAAGCTCAAAGCTTCAATAAGAAGAAGTGAATGTCTGGCTGCTGCAAGATATTTAAAAATTCCTCAAGAAAATTTACATTTCATGAACCTTCCTTTCTACGAGTCTGGGAAAATTAAAAAAAATGAACCCACTCAAAAAGATATTGATTTAACATTAGATTTGATAAAAGCAATTAAACCTCATCAAATATTTGCTGCAGGAGATTTGGCTGACCCTCACGGTACTCATAGAGTCTGTTTAAATATTTTATTAGATTCTATAAATAAAATTAAGAATCAGTCATTTATGAAATCATGTTGGTTATGGCTTTACAGGGGTGCATGGCAAGAGTGGGATATAGAAGATATTGAAATGGCTGTTCCTATGAGCCCTAGTCAGGTAGTTCAAAAAAGAAATGCGATATTGTATCATCAATCACAAAAAGATAAGGTTATGTTTCAAGGTGAAGATAATAGAGATTTCTGGTTAAGAGCCGAGCAAAGAAATAAAAATACTGCAAAAGAATATAATAGTTTAGGAATGGCAGAGTATGAGGCAATGGAAGCTTTTAAAAAATATATGTTTTAATATATGAGAAAGTTAATAATTATTTTTTTTGTCGTTGTTTCATGTGAACAAAATAAGGAATGGATTTATCTTTTTGATGGAAAAACAACTGATGGTTGGAGAGGATATAATTCTGAGATAATGCCTCCTGGTTGGATTGTTGAAGATGGGGTTTTAACATTTGAAACAGAAAGAAGATTAGAAAAAGAATATAAGGGAGGAAGAGATATAATATATGTTAAAGAAGAATTTGAAAATTTTGAACTGTATTTAGAATGGAAGATATCAGAGGGAGGTAATAGTGGTATATTATATCATGTTAAAGAAGGCTATGATGGCCCGTTTGAGGCATCTCCGGAATATCAATTGATTGATGATTTAATGTGGGGTGAGATTAATAATAGTTCACTCGAAAACTGGCAAAAAACTGGAGCAGATTATGCGATGTACCATGCCGACAATACTGAGAATCTAATAAAGTCTGCTGGGGAATGGAATAGTTCAAAAATAATATTTACTCCATCAAAAGTTGAACACTGGCTTAATGGTCAATTAATAATTTCATTTGTTCCTTGGTCTGAGGATTGGTATGGTAGAAAAAAATCAGGTAAATGGAAAGATTATCCTGATTATGGAATATATAAAAAAGGATTTATTGCTCTTCAAGATCATGATAGCTCTTTGTCATTCAGAAATATTAAAATTAAGAGATTATGAATAAAAGAACTTTTCTAAAATCAGCAGTAACCCTTGCTTCTACAGCTTTTATGCCATCATTTAGCTGGCCGCCCTTATCAAATAAAAAACAATTGAGAACAGCTCATATTGGAGTTGGAGGAATGGGTTTAGAGGACTTAAAAGCAATTTCCTCTCATAACTCAGTTGAAGTTATAGCTCTATGTGATGTAGATTCAAATCACTTGAATTTTGCAAAGGGTATTTATCCTAATGCTAAAACTTTTTCTGATTACAGAATATTATTTGAAACTATAGGTGATCAAATTGATGCAGTTATAGTTTCAACTCCAGACCATACTCATGCTCCTGCTTCATTAATGGCAATGGATATTGGGAAAGCAGTTTATTGTCAAAAACCCCTAACTCATCATATTTCTGAGGCAAGAGATATGGCCCAAATGGCAGAAAAAAAGCAATTAGTTACTCAAATGGGCATACAAGTTCATTCATTTTATGATTATAAATTAGCCACTTTACTTATTCAGTCCGGAATTATTGGAAAAGTTAATTGTGTTCGTGCTTGGTCACCAAAAAATTGGGGCTATGATGGTCCTTCTCCAAATAGTTTTGATCCAATTCCTTCAAATCTAGATTGGAATTTATGGTTGGGAACAGCTAAAAATCAAAAGTTTAAAGAGGGGATTTATCATCCAGGAAACTGGAGAAAATTAGTTGATTATGGTTGTGGAACCCTAGGTGATATGGGCGTTCATATTTTTGATACTCCATATAATGCTTTAATGCTTGATGTTCCTAAAACCGTTAAAAATGAATGTAGAGAACCTAACGGGTATGGATTTCCGGAAAAGAATAAAGTAACGTATATTTTTCCACCAACTAAGTATACTTCAAATGAGTTAAAATGGGTATGGTATGATGGAGTTGGAGCTCCAAGTGAACATGCTGATTTACAATTACCTAATAACGAAAAGCTTCACGATCAGGGGGCTATGTTTATGGGTGAAAAAGGAAGGCTTTATTTACCTCATTTTCAAAAATTACCTCAATTAATTATTGATGGAAAGTATAAAGAAATTAATGTAGAAAAATTCGGATTAGGTAAACCGGTAAGAGATTACAGTTCAGAGAGTAAGAAGCATTATCATGAATTTGTTGACTCATGTCTTGGTAAGGGAGTTTGCTCTGCTCCATTTTCATACTCTTCTAAACTTACAGAGACTATTCTCTTAGGAGTTATTGCTGGACGGTTCCCCGGAAAAACACTTAACTGGAATAAAAACAAATCTCAGTTCTCTGAAAATAAAGCAAATGAATTTATTGGTGGAAACTACAGATCTTTTTAATTTTCTTTATACCCAGGTCCTTTAATAAATTTTCCAGAAAAAATATTTGTGTGCTCCCCATTTTCTAATACAATTTGACCATTAACCAATACATGTTCTACTCCTTCTGCATATTGAATGGGATCGTTAAAAGTAGCATTATCTTTGATTTTATTTGGATCAAAAATTACTATGTCTGCGTAATATCCATTTTTTAAAAGCCCTCTGTCTTTTATTCCCAGGTTTTCAGCAGGAAAACTTGTTAATTTTCTAATTCCCTCTTCTAAAGAGATCAATCCCTCGTCTCTTGAATATTTTCCTAGCACACGAATAAAACTACCAAAAGCTCTTGGATGGGTTCTAAACCCATTTGGAGGGTTAGAGTAAGATCCCGCATCTGAACAAAACGAAACCCAAGGAAGTTTAATTTTTTTTCTAATATTATCCTCACTCATACTAAAATAGATACACTGTATTCTACTATCATCCTCAATTACTAAATCAATTATAGCTTCTTCTGGACTTTGATTTCTAATTTTTGCTGCTTGAGCAATTGTCATTCCCATATATTTTTTTCTCATAGAATCTTTATTAAAACCTACCATTAAAATTCCTTGTGGAGGTTGTTGTTCTAACTCCTTTTTTATATCCTTAATAAGCCGTTTTCTTGGTTCTTTTTGTTGCATACGATTTATCCAAGCTCGATGCCCTCCTTCCTGAACCCATGTTGGGATTACTCCTGTCAAACCTGTTGAGGAAGCATTGTAAGTATACATATCAGCTGTAATTTTTAGACCTTCAGATCTTGCCTTTTCAACTTTTTGAATAATATCATCTAAAAGACCCCAATTAGATTTTCTTGAAGCTTTCAAATGATAAATTTCAGCCCTAATATTCGCATTTTTTGCAATTGTTATTAATTCATCAACAGCCTCTAAAACTTGATCACCCTCATTTCTTATGTGCGAGATATACATACCTCCATATTTAGATGCAACTTCACTTAAAGCAATTAATTCTTGAGTATTTGCATAGTCTGCAGGTGCATAAATAAGTGATGATCCAACACCCATAGCTCCCTCGAGCATACTTTGTTCTACTAACTTTTTCATTTTATCTAACTCACTCAATGAAGCTTGTCTATTAGCATAACCAATCTCTTGAATTCTTACAGTTGTAGCTCCCAGGAATGAGGCTATATTTGTTGAAACTCCACGCGATTCGAGCTTTTTCATAGCATCACCAAAAGACATATAATTAGAACTGTCTTTAACTCCTTTTGGCCCTGGGGAAGTTCCTTCACCAAAAACTTCTAAAGTAACTCCTTGCTTAATATCACTTAAGGACCTTCCATCTTTTAATAGGGATCCATATGCCCAACTAAGCATATTAATAAATCCAGGAGAAACAGCCTTTCCATCTGCATTTATAATTTTTTTTGAATTAAACTGTTTTGGTCTTCCAACATAAAGTATTTTCTCATTTTTAATTGCAACAATTCCTTGGAAGGACTCTTTGCCGGAACCATCAAATATTATCCCATTTGTAATCAATAAATCACATGATGGAACCTCTTGACGGCAATTAATTGAAACAATAAAAAATAGAGCTAGTAAAAAATTTTTTTTAATCATCTGGTAAGTGTTTGAATATAAATATATTAAAAAAAAAGTGAGATAAAATTTAAAGCCTGAGTTTTAAATCTAAGTTGGTTGATATATTAAATTAATTTACAAAGAGATGATTGTTGTAGAAAATTTTAATAAAAATAATTGTGGATTTATTTATATTTAACAATGACTAATGTCCATATTGAATGAATAATAACAATTCCTATGACGATTTTTTTTTAGGATTAAGAAGAATACTAAATTATTTACTTTTCTTTTTAGTTAATGTTATCATTGTCATTTATTTTCTAACAAAAGATAATCCAAATGAAGAAAATATTGATTTGAGTATTTATTATATGAATTATGATATAGAAACCTTACCTGACTCCAAAACTGGATTAAAAATTAAATATGGATATGAATTATTTGTAAATACACCTGACTTGATAGGAAGAAAATCTTTGAAAAATCCTTATGTTGGAAATTCCTTATCATGTACCAACTGTCATATAAACGCTGGTACGCAGCCATTTGCAATGCCCTTAATTGGTGTCGACAAAAGATTCCCTCAATATAGAGGTAGAGAAGATGTTGTTGGAACTTTAAAAGATAGAATAAATGGTTGTTTCGAAAGGAGTATGAATGGAAAAAAATTAAAAAATGACAGTTATAATATGAACGCTTTAGTTTCATATATAAATTGGTTGGGACGATATGTAAATGAGGGGGAAGTTATAAATGGGAAGGGATTGAAGCCGATTAATTATCCTAACAGAAAGGTTGATTTGGTAAAAGGAGAGGAGGTTTTTAATAGAGTATGCGTTGAATGTCATGGAAATGATGGTCAGGGTGAAAAAATTGATAATTATACATATATTTACCCTCCCCTGTGGGGACCAAATTCATATAATAATGGTGCGGGTATGACAAGAGTTTTGACTGCTGGAATGTTTATAAAATATAATATGCCTCAAGGCACTAGATATGATTCTCCACTATTGACTGATGATGAGGCCTATGATGTAGCTGGTTTTATAAATCAAAAACCTAGACCTAAAAAAAATGATCTTAAGGAAGATTTTCCTGATAAAAAAAAGAAACCGATGTCAACACCATATCCACCTTATTCTGACTCATTTTCTCAATCACAACATCAATTTGGTCCTTTTCAACCTATTTTTGATTTTTACAAAAAAGAGTATAATATTGAAAAAAGTAAATAAATAAATAAATAAATAAATAAATAAATAAATATGAAAACAGATAAATCTAGAAGATCATTTTTCGCAACGCTCGCTCTTGGAGTTAGCGCTTCAGCATTTCCGATGATGGTAAAGGAATTTGAAAATATGGAAACACTTCCAGAATTTAATCATCTTGACTCAAAAGATTCAGATGAATGGTTTAAAAAAATTAAAGGAAGTCACAGGATAGCCTATGATGGAAGTACACCACATGGTACATTGCCAATTGTTTGGAACTGGGCATTTTACCAATCAAATAATGAAACGGGTTCACCAGATAGCGATATAACAGCAATGACAGTTCTTCGTCATACAGCTATTGCATATGCATTTAATTCAGAAATGTGGCAAAAATATCCTTTAGGTCAAATTTTCAACATAAATGATAATTCTACAGGTGAACCTTCAAAAAGAAATACTGTATATGAGCCAAGAGAAGGAGATCTGCCTCTTCCACAAATTCAAGGGATTAAAGATTTACAAAAAAGAGGTGCCCTCTTTTGTGTTTGTAATCTAGCTACTCAAGTATATAGTGGTGCTATTGCAAATCAAATGAATTTGGATTCCAATCAAGTATATAAAGACTTGATAAATGGATTGCTTCCTGAAATTCAATTAGTTCCATCAGGTGTGTGGGCATTAGGTAGAGCTCAAGAAAATGGATGTGGCTATATATTTGCTGGAAATTAAAGTTTTCAGAGTAAGAGTTTGATTGAGAGTTTTATGCTTTTCCATATGGAATTTTAAAATCAGAAGATCTTAAGTTTAAAATATTAATGACTTTTAATTTAAAATAATTAATAATGAAATTTTTGAGAGAATTTTTGATGTTATTTTTAGCTATATCTCTTGGTTTTTTCGTAGAAAATTATCGAGAGCAAATTATCGAAGATAAACGTGAGTTAGATTTTGTCAATTCTTTTAAAAATGATTTAAAAAATGATATTTCTGAGTTAGATTATCTTATCCTAAGAAGAAAAGAAAGAGAAATTCAAATTGACTCAATCTATTTTATTTTTAAAAATAAAAAGTTTAATGAGTATTCAAATGATCTATACTTTTATGCAAGATATCTACCTAGACCATCTCGATTTTTTGCAAATAATGCATCTATTGATCAATTAAAAAATTCAGGAAGTTTAACCTTAATTAAAAATCAAAAAGTCATAGATACTTTATTGGGTTATAATGACAATTTTTTATTTATAGATTACATCAGAGAAAGAGAGGAGTATCTTGTTCAAAGAATTTTTGATCAGATAAATATTATTTTTGACCCATATGTTTTTGATCAAATGACTGTGTATGATATTGAATTTAACAAACCAAAAGGCAGTGTATCCATCAACTATTCTGATATTCAAACAAATAAGACTTTTTTAAGTAATCTTCAATATTTAAAAACAGTTAATAAAGCTCAGTTAGGATGGTTCATAGAGCATAGTAAAAGAGCTAAAAATATTTTAAATTTTTTAGATATCACTTATAATATGAATTAATAAATAATAAAAGTTATATTTGTAAAGAATTTAAAATTCCATACGTTACCTGATAACGTGATTAAATAAAATATAAAAGTGTTGTGTGTTGCAAAACCCTAAAGGGTCTAGCAACTGATGAGAAGCTTTCCTTTAAAAGGAAGGCTTTTTTATTTGTATTCTGAATAATTTTTAATTTTTTTATTGTAAATAGTTGTAATTCAATTACTAAAAATAATTTTTTTTTTGTTTCTTCGTCATTTATTTTTAAAATTAAGTCGTACACGACCTAATTTTAAAAAAATTAGAACAACTAAATATATTATTAATACCTAAAATGAATATGAAAATTTATAAATTAAACCTGCTTATTACAGTTGTAATCTTATCTTTTTTTTCATCCTGTTTCAAGGGAGATGGAGACGATTTAGTTACACCAAATCCAATAGTCACACCGGATCCAACTGATCCTGTGACTCCAGTTGATCCTGTCACTCCTGTAGCACCTGGAGTTAATTTAATTACTGATTTTGAAACTTCTCAAGGAGTTTTTCTAGTTAATGATGGAGTTACTTCATTCGAAATCTCTGCATTCGCAGGCCAAATTGTAAATTCAGGAGTTGCATATGAAGCGGCATCACTTGCTCCATCAAACTTAATTGATATGACTAGTTCGGACGCTCAAATAATCTCATTTGATCTTTTTAAAAACTCTGCCGATGAAATTACAGTTTTGGCAAAATTAGAAGGTCAACCAGATGGAAATTATCCAGTAGAAGTATTGGTTTCTACTTCAGGAACAGGTTGGAGAACTTTAACTTTTGATTTTGGCTTGAATAGGGTCAATAGTTACCCTTATGGAGATGGTCAACCTGAAGCTCAACCTTTATCTGACCTTGCTACTTATTCAAAACTTGTAATTTTTATTGGTTTTGGTACTGAAACTATGGGAACTTTTTTAATTGATAATGTAACAGGAGGACTTCTTGGCGCAGCTATTCCTGACACAGATTCTGATGGACTTATTGATACAGTGGATGCTTGTGATACAGAACCAGGAGATGAATCTAACAATGGATGTCCTATTGTGATTGTTCCGGTAACCCCACCTACCACACCTTCTATTTCACCTGAAAATGTTGTATCGATATTCAGCTCAGCATATACTTCAACTTATCAAGTAGCTGAATGGTCTACTTCTTGGGGACAAGGCACAACTCATGCTAGTATTGATTTAGGAGCAGGATATTTTATTCAACAATATACTTTTCAGGACACAGGCAATGGAAGGTACACAGGAGTTAATATGGCTTCGGGTGTTGACGCAAGTTCAACTAATAATTTCCATATTGATGTTTGGTCTGCAGATTCCAGTTCGTTTAAACTTAAAATAGTTGATTTTGGTGCTGATGGAGCTTATGGTGGAGGTGATGATGTTGAAGATACTAAAGAAATAATTATTTCTTCACCCTCGGAATGGATTTCGATTGATATACCTTTGTCAGAGTTTCCTGCGTTAACAACAAATGGATCCATCTCTCAGCTAGTTGTTGAGGGAACATCTGATGGTACAATTTTCATTGATAATTTATTTTTCTTTGCCACAAGCTTAGGGTCAATTCCTACTTCATCTGCTTCAACTCCAAGTATTGTTGCGTCAAATGTTGTGTCAATTTTCAGTGAGGCCTATTCAGCTCCAGTTGAAGTTGTAAGATGGGCTACTGATTGGGGGCAAGGTGTAATTCATTCAACTGAAGAAATTGTTTCTGGAGATTTTGTCCAAAAATATACTTTTCAAGATGGAGGTAATGGAAGATATACTGGTATTGACATGGCTTCAGGTGTAGATGCAAGTTCTTCGACTAATTTTCACATTGATGTTTGGTCACCTGACCTTTCTTCTTTTGCAATAAAAATAGTTGATTTTGGTGCTGATGGAGCTTATGGAGGAGGAGATGATGTGGACAGTGGTGATATAACTATTACAATAAATACAAATAACCAGTGGCAAGGGGTAGATATTGATTTATCAACTCTTACTTCTTTGACAACAAAAGGAGCTGTTTCTCAATTTGTTATAGTTGGAAGTGCAGACGGGACTGTATACGTAGATAACTTATATTTTAATAATTAAATTTTAATCTTAATAAAAAAAGTCGCTGATTAATCAGCGACTTTTTTTTATAACTATTTCAGAAGCTTAAACTCTATTTTTCTTTTTGTTGCAGAACTTGTTCCTATATATAAATCAAAATCACCAGGCTCAGCGCCCCAACCAGATATCCAATCATTTTTCTCGTAATAAAATTCTAGCATTTTTTTTGTGATTTTGAAACTAACTTTTTTGGATTTACCAGGATCAAGTTCTATTATTTCAAAACCTTTTAATTCTTTAACAGGTCTTGTTACACTAGCATATTTATCATGCAAATAAAGTTGAACAACTTCCTTACCTTTAAAATCCCCTGTATTACTTATTTCAATACTAGCAATCAGATAATCATCATCATTATTTTCAAGAGAATTTTTATTTAATTCAATATTTGAATAATTAAAAGAAGTATAGCTTAATCCATAGCCAAAAGGAAATAATGGACTGTTTTTTTCATCAATATAATGAGACCAAAAAACACTTCCTGCATCCTCACCGTCAGCTCCAGGTCTTCCTGTATTTTTGTGATTGTAATAAATAGGTATTTGCCCAACACTTCTTGGGAAACTCATGGGGAGTTTACCACTTGGGTTATATTCACCATATAAAACTTGAGCAATTGCATTTCCGCTTTGAGTTCCTAGATGCCATGCTTCTAAAATAGCTGGAATATTTTTATTTGCCCAGTTAAGAACTAAGGGCCTTCCATTCATTAAAACGAGAACTATATTAGGGTTTATTGAATAAACTTCTTCGAGAAGTTCTTGTTGAAATCCTGGTAAATCTAATTTACTTCTACTTCTTCCTTCTCCTGATTGAAATCCATATTCACCCAAAACCATAACAACAATATCAGAATTTTTTGCCGCAATCTTTGCCTCTTCAAACCCTGTTTTATCTGTATTGTTTATTTGAACTTCTTCATGAAAACCTTCCGGTATTTTGTTCACAAGTCGAACTCCTTGACTGTATTCAATGATATTACCTTTAAAGGCCTCTAGACCTTCTTTTACAGAAACAGCACTATTGTTCTCTGCTGCTATTCTCCAGTTACCTAATGGACTATTCTTATCGTTAGCTAATGGACCAATTAGTGCAATCTTTTGTCCACTTTTTTTGAGTGGTAATAATTTTTTTTGATTTTTTAATAAAACAATAGATTTTTTTGCCATTTCCAGTGCTCCAGTATTTATCTCATTAGAATTTGTAATACTTGATTCTCGATCTAGATCACAATATTTATATGGATCATCAAACAAACCTAATTCATATTTAACTTTAAGAATTCGTCTAACTGCATCATCAACTTGTTCCATTGAGACTTTTTTATCTACTAATAGTTTTTTTATTTCTTGAAGATAAATACTTGATTCCATATCCATATCAGACCCAGCATTTAAAGCTAATTCTCCAGCATGATTTTTGTTTTTTGCAAATCCATGATCAATCATTTCTCTTAAAGACCCCCAGTCTGAAACAACAAATCCATCAAAACCCCAAAGACCTTTTAAAATATATCTTTGAAGATACGAATCAGCAGTTGCAGGTATACCATTCAAGTCATTAAATGAATTCATAAAAGTTTTAACACCAGCATCGACAGCAGCTTTAAAAGGTGGAAGAACAATATTGTGTAATGTATTTATACCAATATCAACTGTGTTATAATCCCTGCCAGACTCAACAAATCCGTATGCAGCAAAATGTTTTGCAGTTGCAGCTATTGTATGAGGTGATGATAAGTCCTCACCCTGTAATCCTTTGACTCTTGCCGCAGCAATTAAACTACCCAAGTAGGGATCTTCCCCAGCACCTTCCATTACTCTACCCCATCTAGCATCTCTTGAAATGTCAACCATTGGAGCAAATGTCCAATTTATTCCAGCTGCGGATGCTTCTTTTGCTCCCAATGCTGCTGATTTTTTTATTTCTTCTAAATCCCAACTTGCTGATTCAGCTAATGGAATTGGAGCAATAGTTTTATAGCCATGTATTAAATCAAAACCAAAAATTAATGGAATTCCTAATCTAGTTTCTTCAACAGCAATTTTCTGTATAGCTCTAACTTCTTCCACACCTCTAACATTAAGCATAGAGCCAACTAATCCAGATTTTAAATTTTTAAGTTTTATTGAGGCATCACCTCCAACAGGTTCTGGACCCGTAGCATTCCAAAAACCATTGTACTGATTCATTTGTCCAATTTTTTCGTCAATTGTCATTTTGCTTAATAAAATTTCAACTTCTTTTTGATAAGAATTTTTATTTTGTGCATTAACGATTAAACCAAAAAGAAAAATTATAATTAGACTAATATTGTTATTCATTTCTGTTGTTTTAAATTATTGATAAACTCTTACATAATCGACTTCCATAGTTGCTGACAAGAAATTAGGATCAATATTTCCATTTGTAAAATCTCCTCCCATAGCAACATTAAATATTAGAAAAAAAGGTTGGTCAAATGGCATTGTGTTATTGACATTAAACACATGATGTCTTTTATCGTCAACAAAAAACTCCATTTTTGAAGATGACCACTTTAATTTATAGATATGAAAGTCTGAAGATTCATTTTCAATTATTTGCTCACCTCTTAAATAATAATGATTACCATCTGAATTAGCCAAATGAACAGATGATGAAACTAGGCCTGGATTACCATCACCATGTTCCATGATATCTATTTCACCACATTGAGGCCAGCCAACTGTCGCGTGATTTTTACCAAGCATCCATAGAGCAGGCCAAGTTCCTTGTCCAGCAGGAAGCTTAGCTTTTATGTGGACTTCACCAAATTTAAAATCAAATAAATCTTGGGTAGTCATTCTTGCTGAAGTATAACTTTTTTGCTCATAATTTTCTTTTTTTGCTATAATTTTAAGAACACCATTTTCTACAATCGAGTTTTCTCTCCTGTCTGTATAATATTGCTCCTCATTATTCCACCAACTTCCATTATTAGGGGGGACAGTTTCAAAAACCCATTTTGTGGGAGAAGGAGTTCCATCAACATCAAATTCATCTGACCATATAAGATTTAATCCATCAGGACTTTGATCTATATTTTGAATATTATCTTGACTAACAAGAGTATCATTTTTTGAACAAGAAAAAATTAGTAATATTAGAATCAGGTTAATTTTTTTCATAAAAATTTAATATTTTTCGGTTCAAATATAGAAATTTTACTTCATTGAATTTTAAAATAAATACTCACGTTTTTTTAAATTCGTATAATTGTCAATTATAAAATATTCATGGCAAAAAAATTTCTAGAAATAAAAGAATTTTTAATTAAAATCGGTCTTGTATTTATTTTTTATATGATAAGTCGATGGTTATTTTTATTCTTTAATTATGACTTAATCAAAATAAAAAATGTTTCGGATATTTTAAGTTTGAGTTTTTATGGTTTAAAGTTTGACCTTGCAGCAATTATTTATCTTCAAAGTGCTTTTATTTTAATTTATTTTTTTCCCTTTAGGTCTAAATTCAGGATTAAGCCTTATGAAACTTTACTTAAATTTTTTTATTTTTTTGGTGCAATTATAGGTCTTGCTCTAAACTTTATTGATTTAGCTTATTACAGATTTAACTTAATGAGAATCAACGCTCAATTTTTTGAGGTTATTCAAAATGAAAGTAATATAGTGGATTTACTTTTTCACTTTTTTAAAGAATATATATACTTATTTTTACTTTTTTTTCTGCTTATAAGAGTTTGGTTTTTTTTATATAATAAGATATCAAATCAACAAATGGTTAACAAGAGTAACTTGACTAATTTACTCTCTTCTTCCTTAATATTTTTATTTGTTATATTTTTATGTATTGGCGGTGTTCGCGGAGATTATAAGAAAAGTACTCGTCCAATAACATTAATCCATGCGATGGAAAATGTAGAAAGTCCTCAACATGCAGACTTCGTATTAAATAGCCCATTTACTGTTATTCGAACATTTGGAAAAACAAGTTTTAAAACATCTTATAAATTCACAGATGAAGAGGTAAATAAAATAATCAAACCAATAAAGCATTATTCTGACAACCCAAAATATGATGCTAGACCCAATATTATCATTTTTATTTTGGAGAGTATGGGAAGAGAATATTGGGGGAGTTTAAACTCTGATAATATAATACCAAACTTTCAAGGGTATACTCCATTTCTGGATTCATTATCTAAACACAGTCTTATTTTTCCTAATTTTTTTGCAAATAGCAGGAAATCAATTCATGGAATGCCTGCAATCTTAGCTGGAATTCCATCTTTCGAAACAGCATATACTTCTTCTCCATATTCGAATCAACCCATTGAGTCTGTTGTTTCAATAGCTAATAACTTAGGGTACAATACATCTTTTTTTCATGGTGCAAATAATGGATCTATGGGTTTTTTGGGTTTTTCTAAAACATTAGGATTTGATAATTATTATGGAAAAGACGAATATAATGACGATTCGGATTTTGATGGATATTGGGGGATTTGGGATGAAGAGTTTCTTCATTTTACCAAAAAAAATCTTGATCAAGAAAAACAACCATTTTTATCAACAATTTTCACTTTAACATCTCACGATCCTTACATAATTCCAGAAAAATATAAAGGGGTTTTTGAAAAAGGATATCTTCCAATGCACCAGGCAGTTGGATATACTGATTACGCTCTTAAAAAATTCTTTAATGAGGCAAAAAATGAATCATGGTTTGATAATACAACTTTTATTTTTACTGCTGATCATGGAAATCAAACATATTATCCTTACTATGAAAAAATAATTAATCGGTTTGCAAGCCCTTTAATGATTTATTCACCAAAGGGAGATATAAAGGGAGTTTCTAAAACCCTGGGTCAACACATGGATATTTTTCCAACAATTGTAGATTTAATTGACTACAACAAGCCTTTTAGAAGCTGGGGTAAAAGTTTATTGTCTGATGCTAAAACAGAATCTTTTGTTGTTAATTATTTTGGGGCAGGTAGTTATTTTATAATGAATGATAAATATATTGCTGTTTCAAATGGTCAAAAAATAAAAGGTTTTTATTATTCAAATGATTATGATCTTGATAATAACTTGATTGAAAGTCCTAATAAAGAAATGAAAGACTTAGGTAATAAATTTCAGGTTTTCCTTCAAGACTATATGAATAGAATTGTAAAAGGAAAAATGATTTATAAGAATGAATAAAAATTATTTTTTTATTATAAATCCAGTACATTTAAAAAAAGCAAAATCTTTAGAGACTCAGATTCATTTCTTTTTTAAAGAAAGAAATGATAAATATCAAATATTTATCTCAAAGAACTCAAGCCATTTAATCCAGTTGACTAATAGAGCTGTTGCTTTAGGAGTAGATGTTATAATTGCATGTGGAGGAGATGGAACTGTTAATCAAATTGGTCAACTAATAATAGAAAAAAAAATTAAGCTAGGTATAATTCCTATTGGGTCAGGTAATGGTATTTCAAATCATTTTAATATTTCGACTAATTATCAACAGGCTCTCAAGATAATAGTCAGAGATGTTTCAAAAAAAATGGATATTGGAAAAGTAGATAATAGATACTTCTTTAGTAATATAGGTTTTGGAATGGGAGTTGAATTTATAAGACATTATAATAAAAATAAAATTCATGGTCTATTGGGCTATATTCCATCATTTTTCAAATCTTTGTTTTCTTTCACGCCTCCAAATATTGAAATAATAACTGAGAACCAAACCATTTCTGCAACTCCAAATATTTTATTGATAGCAAACACGAATCAACAGGGTTATGGTTTAAGTTTAACACCAGAAGCTAAAACTGATGATGGGAGTTTTAATTTAGTGATAGCAAGTAAGACAAATATTTTCATCTTTAATTATCTTATAATTATGATTTTATTAGGGTTTTCAATTAAAAGAAAAAGATCAGTTAGTTTTTATGATTTAAAAAATTTTAAAATAACTTCTAAAGATTATTACATAAATATTCAAATTGATGGAGAGTTTTATTTTGTTATGAAAAATGAATTGAACATAAAGATTCTTCCTAAAGCAATTGATGTTTTGTGTTGAAATAAATACCTAAATTATCACTAAATTTATAGTGTTAAAAAAATTTCTCCTACAAATGCTTATGGAAATTTTAATTGCTTTTTTAGCTTTATTAGTTTTAGTTTTATCATATTTTATTTACAATATAAAGTTTGATAAAACCTCATCTCAAACTAATGATTTAATTAATTTTTCAGATTCTTTGACAAATCAAATTCAAGAAATTAGAAAAGAAATAGACAAAAATTCCAAAGATACAAGAGTCGATTTAGAGTCTAAACTAAACGATATCAATAAGCAAATGAATGATTTTACAAAATCTTCAGCTTCCAATATGTCAAATCAGTTCAAAGAATCTAATAAAGTAATTAAAGAAGTTACTTCAGAACTAGAGAAAATAAAAGGGACAAATGAGCAAGTTCTCAGTTTTGCCAACCAGATGAAAACCTTAGAAAAAATTCTTGGAAATCAAAAACAAAGAGGAATTTTTGGTGAAATTCAATTAGAAAACCTTTTAGCAAACGTTCTGCCTCCCGGATTATTTGAAATGCAATATTCTTTTAGTAATTCTGAAGCAGTTGATGCAATAGTAAGAGTGAATGAATATATTATACCTATTGATGCTAAATTTTCTCTTGATAATTACAATAAAATGATTGAGTCATCAAATAAAGATGAATTAGATGATCTTGAGAAAAAATTCAAATCTGATATTAAAAATAGAATTGATGAAACTGCAAAATATATAAGACCAAACGAAGGCACAGTTGATTATGCTTATATGTTTATTCCAGCAGATGGGCTTTATCAAGATTTGTTGAATAGTAGAGTAGGTTCATTAAGAATTAATCAGCAAGATTTAGTTTCATATGCTTTTCAGAAAAAAGTTATGATTGTATCTCCTATGAGTTTGTTTCCAATGCTTCAGGTGACAAATAAGGCATTAAATAATATGAAAATTGAAGATTCTATTAATGATGTTTTAAGAAATGTTGAAAAATTATCAAATCATTTAAATGCTTATAAAACATATCATGATAAGCTAGGTAACACACTTGGGACAGCAGTTAATCATTATAATGAAAGCTCAAAAGAGTTTAAAAAAATCGATAAGGATGTTATAAAAATTTCTTCAGGAAACTCTCAAATTAATATAGAACCGGAAATTTTGGATAAGCCAAAAATTGATAATTAAAAAATAATTTATAAGATCATGAAGAAATTTTATTTAATAATTTTTTTATTTAGTTGCTGTAGTCTTTATTCCCAAAGTCCCGAAGAAATTATAAAAATTGCTGATGAAAGGTTAAGAGGTAAATCATCTTACTCGGAAATGATTATTACAATAGTTAGACCAAAATGGGAGAAAAAAATGGAACTTAAAAGTTGGTCTATAGGAGTCGATTATTCTGTTTCTTTGGTGACAAGCCCTGCAAAAGAAAAAGGGTCAGTTTTTTTAAAAAGAAAAAAAGAGGCTTGGAATTATTTGCCTACTATTGAAAGGATAATTAAGCTACCACCATCAATGATGACTCAAAACTGGATGGGTACTGATTTCACTAATGATGATTTGATAAAACAATCCTCAATGGTAGTTGATTATACTCACAAAATAATAGGCACAGAAACTATTGAAAATTTAACATGTTGGAAGATAGAATTAATTCCAAATGATGAAGCTTCTGTTGTTTGGGGTAAATTAATTGTTTGGGTTGATAAAAAGGATTATATGCAACTTAAAACGGAATTTTATGATGAGGACTTAGAAATTGTAAATAAAATGGTAGGTTCTAAAATTAAAGAATTTAATAGTAAAAAACTACCTTCAAAACTGGAGTATTTCCCCTTAGATGATGAAGGAAATAAAACTGTTATAGAATATAAGATATGGAATTTTGATGTTTCAGTTCCAGAAAATTATTTTTCCACGCAATATATTTCAAGATTAAAATAGATAATGTTAATAAAGATTGCTTGGCGAAATGTTTGGAGAAATAAGCGAAGGAGTTTTATAACTATAGCAGCAATTTTTATTGCTATTTTTCTTGCAATCATAATGCGATCTCTTCAATTAGGCATGTATGATAATATGATAAAAAATGTTGTTGGTTCTTTTAGTGGATATTTTCAGTTACATTCAAAAGGTTATTGGGAAGATAAAAACATTGATAATTCATATGAAATAGCTAAGTCAACCATAAATAATATAAAGGAAATTGAAGGAGTCTCTAATGTTATAAAAAGAATTCAAACTGGAGTCCTTTCTTCTAATAATAATTTATCTAAATTTTTATATGTAACTGGAATAGAACAAAAGGAAGAAGAAAAACTTACAGATTGGAATAAAAGACTTGTTGATGGAAGACTCCTAGATAGCGGAGATAAATCGATTATTATTGCTAAAGGTGTTGCAAAATATTATAATGCAAAAGTTGGAGATTCATTAATTTTTATAGGTCAAGGCTTTCACGGAATGCAGGCTGTTGGTATTTACCCTATTCAAGGTATAATTGACATGAAAAATCCAAACCTTAACAATATGAGTGTCTTCATGAATCTTTCAGTAGCCCAAGATTTTGTTTCAGCTGATCAGAGGATAACCAACTTAGTAATAGATAAAGAGCAATATTTTGATGAGATTAAGATAGTTGAAGCAATCGAATCTAAAATTGATATTCAATCTAATGATCTAATGACATGGAAGGAAATGACGCCAGAATTAAATCAACTTATTCAGGCTGACAATGCCGGTGGTATGATAGTTATAATCATTCTATATATGATTGTCAGTTTTGGAATATTTGGTACTGTTTTAATGATGACTCAAGAAAGGCTTTATGAGTTTGGAGTTTTAATTTCAATTGGCATGAAAAAATCTAAATTAATGATTACATTAATTTTTGAGACTATATTTTTAACTATCATAGGTGTTCTTACTGGCTTTGCAATATCTAGACCCATAGTAAATTATTTTCATTTTAATCCTATAAGGTTATTTGGATCAGCTGCAGCTCAACTTGAAAGTGCTGGATTTGAACCTGTCTTACCATTTATGAATACTTATGATATTCCATTTATACATGGATTAATAATAATATTAATCTCTTTAGCAACATGTATTTATCCAATAATTATAATTTCAAACCTTAATCCCATAAAAGCAATGAATAGATAATATGGAAAAAATTATAAAAATTGCTTGGCGAAATGTGTGGAGAAATAAACTAAGAAGCTTAGTGGTTATAACATCAATGGTCTTAGGGCTGTGGTCAGGATTATTTACCATTGCAATGAGTAATGGTATCAATGAACAAAGAGTAAAAAGTGCTATTGATACTTATTTGCATCATATTCAAATTCACAATCCTCTTTTTGAATATAATCTTGATATAAATAGTTCTGTTGAAGATCCTCTTCAAATCGTAAAAGAATTGGAAAATAATAACTTGGTGAAAGGCTTTAGTAGTAGAATAATTATTTCAGCAATGGCTTCATCAGCTCATGGAGCAGAAGGGGTAAGGGTTATTGGGATTGATTCTGAAAATGAAAAACAATTTTCTGATATAAGTAAAAATATAGTAAAAGGAAATTATTTTTCTAATATTAAAAGCAAACCAGCATTGATTGGACAAAAACTTGCAGATAATTTAAAATTAGATATTAAGAAGAAATTATCATTCACTTTTGTTGATGACAAGGGAGATCTTCAAAGAATTAAGTTTAAAGTTGAAGGAGTTTTTAAAACAGCAAGCTCTATTCATGATGGTGGTAATATTTATGTTAAAAAAGAAGATTTAAATCAATTATTATTTAATAATTCAATGATTCATGAAGTAGCTATATTATGTAATAATATTGATGATTCAGATATTTTAAAACAAGAGCTTCAAAATAATTTTCCAGAAAATAAAGTGGAAACCTGGAAAGATATTTCACCAGAATTAGGGTCTGTTCAGGAATTAATGGTTTGGTTTTTTTTCATTTTCATGAGTATTATTCTTCTGGCTCTTTCATTTGGAATAGCTAATATTATGCTCATGGCTGTTTTAGAAAGAAAAAGAGAATTAGGAATGTTGATGTCAGTCGGGCTTAATAAGACAAAGATTTTTTTAATGATTCTTTTTGAAACTATTTTTATCTCATTTATTTCTTTACCAGTCGGAATTGTTTTATCATATCTAATGATTTCCTATTATGGAAGAGCTGGAATTGATTTGTCGATTGTGTCTCAAGGTCTAGAGTCTTTTGGAATGAATTCAATGGTGTATACTCATCTACCACCTGATTATTATTTTAAAATAACTATTCTCACTTTATTTGTAACACTTGTTTCTTCTCTTTTTCCAGCAAGGAGGGCACTTAAACTAGATCCAGCTGAAGCTGTTAGATCACTATAACGTATTATTATGAATGTAATTGAAACTAAAAATATTTCTAAACTATACAAGCAGGCAGATTTGGAAATTAGAGCGTTAGATAATGTTAGCGTTAATTTTAAAAAAGGAGAATTTACTGCAATTGTTGGTCCATCTGGTTCAGGTAAAACAACTTTTTTAAATTCTATTGGTGGGCTTGACTCCCCAACTAAAGGTCAAGTTTTAATTGACAATAATGATATAACTAAGTTAAATTCAAATAATCTTATCGATTTTAGATTAAAAAATATTGGTTTTGTTTTTCAGTCATATAATTTAATTCCTGTTTTAACAGCTAAAGAGAATGTAGAATTTATTATGTTGATGCAAGGAGTTTCAAATAAAATAAGGAATAATCGTTCTAAAGAATTATTGGAAGCAGTCGGTTTACAAGAACATTTAAATAGAAGGCCAAATCAATTATCAGGAGGTCAACAACAAAGAGTTGCAGTAGCCAGGGCATTGGCATCAAAACCAAAATTTGTTCTTGCAGATGAGCCAACGGCTAATTTAGATTCATCATCAACATCAAACTTATTGGACATCATGTATAAATTAAATAATGATGAAAAAATGACTTTCATTTTTTCCACTCATGATCAAAGAGTCATTGATAGGGCAAAGCGAATTATAACTTTAGAAGATGGTAAGATTATCTCTGACATTAATATAAAATAATTTTTAGGTGAGGTTTATACTAATAATTTTACTTTTAAGTTTTAATAACTATTATTTAAAAGCTCAAAAAAATAAAACCGAGGGGCTGGAAGATAAAATCACATTTTCAGGATATATCAGGTATATGAATTCTTCCTCAGTTATCAGTTCAGATTCAATAATTGCTGACAACTTAATTCATAACCGGCTCAGATTTAAAGCAGATTTTAACTATAAGTTGTCAGCAATTGTAGAAATCAGAAATAGAGTTTTTTTTGGGCAAGGAACTAATTTAAATCCACAGTTAGGAAAAATTTTAGATAATGATATTGGAAATCTTGACTTATCTTTAATTGCTCATGATTCAAGAACTCTTGTAGTTCACTCAATTTTTGATAGGGCATATCTAAAATATTCATCAGAAAAATGGGAATTGCGGATCGGTAGGCAAAGAATTAACTGGGGAGTTAATTTAGCTTGGAACCCTAATGATTTATTTAATGCTTATAGTTTAATTGATTTTGACTATCAAGAAAGATCTGGAGTTGATGCTTTAAGATTTCAATATTACACTGGAGAAATGTCTAGTCTAGAATTTGCTATTCAGCCAGGAGAAAATATAGATAAATCAATTTTTGCGGCTTTGTGGAAGTTTAATTTAAATGAAAATGATTTTCAGTTTTTATTTGCTAATTATTATTTAGATTATGCAGTTGGATTGGGTTGGGCTGGAAATATTTATAATGCAGGAATCAAATTTGAAAGTACTTATTTTACTCCAAAAATAAATACTATTAATTCTTCAGATGTTATAAGTACATCAATTTCATTAGAGTATTCAACAAAAAAAGGAATTTATTTTAATAGTTCTGTTCTTTATAATAGTGATGGAAGTGATCAAAATACAAGTTCTGATAATTTATTTGGCTCTTTTCTTAATGGCATTTCAGCCAAAAGCCTTATGCCCTCAAAAATTACATATTTTTCCCAAATTAGTGGTAATTTTACTCCAGCTATTGCTAGTTCTTTCTCAACTTTTTATATGAAAGGGGAAGAAATGTTGTTAATAATGCCTTCAATAACCTACGAGATAAAAGCAAATTTAGATTCGATGTTATTAGGACAGCTTATTTACAATAATATAAATAGAAAAATTAATCCTATGGGTGTTGGAATTTTTGCTAGAGTTGAATACAATTTTTAAATAATGGAGAAAGGCTTATTGATAATGATTATTGTCTTTGTTGTAATTACAATAATTCATTTAATTACACTTAAAATCCATAAGCTTTCCAAAGTTACCAAGGATAATTATAGAAAAAAGTTTTTTTATTTTTATGGAGTTTATTTTTTGGTTTACGGCGTTTTACTGAATATCCAAAATCGATTTGATCTAATAGGAGTTGGATTTGTAATCATTTCAATATTTATATTATACTTAAATTATAATGGAAAAATTGATTCATCTTGGAATGAAATAATTAAAAAGCCTTGATTAGATTCTAATCAAGGCTTTTCTTAAAACGTGGTACCTCCAGGAATCGAACCAGGGACACAAGGATTTTCAGTCCTTTGCTCTACCAACTGAGCTAAGGTACCGGATTTTAAAGTGCAGCAAATATAAAAGGCTTTTTAGACTAGAACAAATCATTACGTATAAAAATCTTTTGGTATTTTTGAATTATAGTCTAATAAATTTATGAATCTAGTTTTAGATATCGGAAATACTTATTCAAAATATTATGTTTTTGATCAAGATTTAATAACTAATAAAGGCTCTTGGGTTAGCTATGATACAATTAAAAAACTCAAAAGTTGGATTAAAAATAATTCTAAATGTGAGTCAATAATTGTCTCAGATGTTTTTGGAGTTAATATACCTCTTTTAGAATCAATAGTTTCATGCAAAGTAATATGGGTTTCTAGTGAAATTAAGCTTCCATTTAAAATTAATTATAAAACACCAAACACATTAGGTCCTGATAGAATTAGTCTTATTGGATCGGCAGTTATTGAGTATCCAAAAAGTAATTGTCTAGTAGTTGATTTAGGAACTTGTATAACTTATGATTTTGTTAATGAATTTGGAGAATATTTTGGAGGTGCTATAAGTCCAGGATTTTCATTAAGATACAAAAGTTTGAATTCATTTACTTCAAGTTTGCCAAAATTAGATTATAATAAACCTGATAATTTATTAGGAAACTCAACTAAAAATAGCATTCATTCTGGAATTTTTTTTGGAATAATAGCTGAGGTTAAAAATCAAATTAAATATTACTCTAAAAATTATAAAAATTTAACAGTTATTTTAACAGGAGGAGATGCACATAAGTTGGCAAACCAAATAAAAAATGGCATATTTGCCAGTCACATTTTTATAGCTAAGGGGCTTTACAATGTTTTAAAACTTAACACAGGCTAATTTTGAATAAAATTTTGTTCATCTTTTTATCTCTAATGACCTTGACTGTCTATTCTCAAGTAGGAACTGGTTCTCCATATTCCTTTGCTGGTTTTGGAGAAACAAATTTTAGGGGAAATCATCTAAATAGAGCCATGGGTGGAATAGATGTATACATTGACTCGATTCATCCAAATATTAATAATCCTGCAAGCTATGGAGCTCTTAAGGTTACAACATATTCTGTTGGAGTAAATTATCGCAGCAATAAATTGGCGAATAATTCAGAATCACAAAAAGTTGCTTCTTCATCGATTGATTACATTGGTGTTTCAATCCCTACAAAACGTTTTGGTTTTGGCTTTGGAATTCTTCCATTTAGCTCTGTGGGATATTTATTGGAAAGCTCATCACAAGTAAGTGGAATTGATGCTATAAATCGCTTTACTGGTGAGGGAGGAATAAATAATGCTTTTTTGAATATTGGATTTAATGTATTTAAAGGGTTAAATATTGGTTTTAATGCAAATTACGGTTTTGGAGACGTTACTTACAGGAAAACACAAATAATTGATGGCATTGAAAATGGAATATATCTTGAAAGTAACTCGAGTTTGTCTGGTATTAATTTTAAGGCTGCAATTAATTTCACTATTCCAATAAAAGAACTTGAGCTTCACGGTTTACTTAGTTATTCCCCAGAATCCGAATTGACTTCTCAAAACATTCAGATTATCTATACAAGGTCATTGTTGAATGGTGATCAGCTTGGTGACCTTGAGGAAACTAATTTAGCAGCTAATGGTCTTGATGAAACTAAATTTAGACTTCCTAAAACATCTACTTTTGGATTTGGAATTGGAAAAAATAAAAAATGGTTTTTTGGGACTCAGTTTAGCAATATTAATAATAGTCGTTTTTTGAATGAATTTGTTTCACAAAAAAACATAACATATGAAGATGCATATAGGTTTAGTGCGGGAGGGTTCTATATTCCTGAGTTTAGCTCAATTACTTCCTATTGGAAAAAAGTAGTTTATAGAATAGGGTTTAGATCTGAAACTAAGGGATATTTAATAAATAATCATTCAATTAAAGAAAATGGTGTTACATTTGGGCTTGGTCTACCAATGGCAGGATATTCAAATACAAATATTACATTTGAACTTGGATCACTTGGCACAAAAAAAGATAGTTTGATAAAAGAAAACTATTGGGCAGTTAGGCTAGGATTTTCGCTTAATGATCTATGGTTTGTAAAAAGAAAGTATAATTAATAAATGAAAAAGACATGAAAAGTTTAAGATGCCTTTTAATAATATATGTATTAACCTTAAATTATGTTAATGGTCAATCGAATGAAGAATGTTTGAATAACTTATCTATTTTTGCTGAATCAGCAAAAATAAAAAACTATGATGTTGCATACGACACATGGCTAATTGTTTTAAATAATTGTCCAAAATTAAACCTTGCAATATACACATACGGGGAAAGGATATTAAAACATAAAATTAAAAATTCCCAAGGCGATCAAAAAGAATCATTTAAAAAAGATCTTATTGCTTTGTATGATAAATGGATTATAAATTTTCCAACAAGAAAAGGTCAAAGTAGGGTAGGAAGTATATTAAGCACAAAAGCACAAGCATTGATTGATTATAAAATGGCAGATGATGCATCTGTATATGCTGTATTTGATCAGGCTTACAAAACTGATCCAATAAGTTTTACAAACCCCAAAGGTCTTTACAATTACTTTGACACATTATACAAACAGTACAAGTCTCCGAACTCTAGTGTTTCTACTGAACATTTATTTAACATGTATGAAGAAATATCAGAGAAGTTTGAATACGAGTCTACTAGTTTAGCAAAAAAACTGGATAAAATTTTAATCAAAGAAGATAATGCAGAGCCTTTGACTAAAAGAGAAATAAAAAATAAAAGAGTTTATAATGTTAATTCGAGAGCTATTGGAATTTTTGTTTCTAATTTGGATGCAATAATTGCTATTGAGGCTACATGTGAAAACTTAATCCCTCTATATCAAAGAAATTTTGAGGAAAATAAAACAGATCCTGTTTGGTTAAAGCGAGCTGCAAGTAGAATGGATAGCAAGGAATGTTCAGACGACCCCTTGTTTGTGACCTTGGTTGAAGCTCTTCATAGCTTAGATCCGTCTGCCGATTCAGCATATTATTTAGGATTATTAAATGATAAAAGGGGGAATAGCTCTGAAGCACTTAAGTATTATGAGGAATCTATTTCACTAGAAACAGATCAATATAAAAAAGCAAAAATTTTATATAAAATTGCAGTCAAATTTAAAAAAAGTGGAAGAAAGCAATCTTCCAGAAAATATGCTCAGAAAGCAATTAGAAATCAACCTTCGATGGGAAGAGCACATCTACTTATTGCCAGTTTATATGCTTCTAGTGCAAATGATTGTGGTGATAATCAGTTTAATAAAAGAGCAATATATTGGTTAGCTGCTGATATTGCCCGAAAAGCAGGACGTGTTGATGCATCTATTAAGAAATTAGCTAATAAAACAGCTAATAGCTATATGGGAAGAGCTCCTTCAAAAACAGATATTTTTTCTGAAGCTAATGAAGGAGAGAAGATTAAATTTGATTGTTGGGTTGGAGCGAGTGTAACTGTTCCAAAATTATAAATGATAAAATTTCTTATTAGTTTTTTTAAATTATTGATTGTTGCACTTTTAACGTCAGTTATTTATTCATGTACTAGTATTAGCACTCAGTCCTTAATCGATATAAACTCATTGAATGAAGAACCTATTGGAACTGCATCTGATGTTAGAATGGTCTATACTGATTCAATGCGAGTTTCAGCCATATTAACTGCAAAAAAACATATTGATTTTACAAATTTATCTTTTAAATATTCTGAATTTCCTGAAGGAGTTAAGGTTACGTTTTTTGATAAAGGAAATAATCAAAGCGAAGTCACTTCTGACTATGCTATAATTTATGAAGCAACTAACATAGTAGATCTAAGAGGTAATGTTGTTTTAAAATCTAATACTGGGACTGAATTAATTTCAGATCAAATTTTTTGGGACTCATCTAGTAATTGGATTTTTACTGAATATCCATTTGAATATAAGGATGCAGATTTTCAAATTTCAGCCACCAGATTGGATACAAATAAAGAATTTAGTAAATTTATGACTGGAAAACTTACCGGAACTATTGCTGTAAGAGATTCAGTTCAATAGCTATAAAAAATTTTGATGAATAGACTTCTAATTTCTGAGATATTATACTGGGTAATATCAATAATTTCTTTTTTTCAAGTCATCCAAAACTGGAATTTAAATAAGCAAAAGGCTTACATATTTATTTTTTTTGGAATTATATCAATTCTGATGGCAATTTTCCGAAGATATTTTCGAAAGAAGTATCAAAATAACAAATAGTATATTCCATTATGGTTTTTAATGACGTCATAATTATACTTTCACTTTTACTATCAGCTTTTTTTTCTGGACTTGAAATTGCTTTTGTTTCTTCCAACAAGCTTTTTCTTGAAATTCAAAAAAAACAAACTGGATTCAATTCTATTTTGTTAGAAAAATGTACCAAGAATCCATCTAAGTTTATAGCAACAATGTTAGTAGGTAATAATATATCATTAGTTATTTATGGAATTTTTATGGGAGAAAAAATATTAGGAGTTTTATTTCCTGAAATTAAAAATCAAAATAATTTAACTCTTGATATTCTGTTTTATCAAACTGCGATTTCTACAATTATAATATTATTTACTGCTGAGTTTTTACCAAAAGTTTTTTTTAGACTATACGCACACAAGCTTATAACTTTATTTTCAATTCCTGCTGCTTGCTTTTTCTATCTGTTTAGTCCAATAACATTTATGATTATGAATCTTACTGATTGGATTTTAAAAAACATTTTTAAGGTAAAATCAGATCAGACAAATCTTTCCTTTTCAAAAGTTGAGTTGGGTGATTACATAGAAACTGAAATGGAAAATTCTAAAAATAACGAAATAATTGATCCTGAAATACGTATTTTTCAAAATGCATTAGATTTTTCAGATCTAAGATCTAGGGAAACTATGGTTCCCAGGACAGAAATTATTGCTCTTGATTTTTGTTCAAACACAGATGATATAATGAATATTTTTATCACTACAGGATTTTCTAAATTACCTATATATAAAGGCTCAATAGACAATATCATTGGATACATTCATGCTTTTGAAATGTTTAAACATCCCAAAGAAATTATAGATATTATCTTACCCGTTACTTTTGTTCCTGAACCAATGAAGATAAATAAAGTTTTAGAGCTGCTTTCTAAGCAAAATAGAAGTATGGCCATTGTTTTAGATGAGCATGGAGGAACATCAGGATTAATCACAATTGAAGATATTGTAGAGGAACTTTTTGGTGAAATTCAAGATGAGCATGATCAAATTGATCATGTTGAAAAGATTATTTCTAAAAACAAATATGAATTTTCAACTAGGCTAGAAGTTGATTACATCAATCAAAATTATCAATTGGGTATAGCTGAAAATGAATTGTATGAGACCCTTGGCGGATGGATAGTTTTTAATACCGAAGAAATTCCAGATGAAAATGAAATTATAACAATTGATAATTTTAAAGTTACGATATTAGAGGCTTCTTCAACAAAGATCGAAAAAATTTTTTTAGAGCTTAATTAAGAGAATTAAATTATTGTAGTTTTCTTTTTAATAGTATAATTTTTTATAATCCGTTGTAAATTGTAAATTCGCATTCGATTTAAAATTATAATCTTATGGCTGTTCTTGGACAAATTAGACAGAGATCCTTTTTTTTAATTCTTGTAATAGGACTAGCTTTATTTGCTTTTGTAATTTCAGGAGTATTCACCAATAGCCTAGATAACTCCTCACCATCAGATCCTGTGGCTGTCATTAATGACAAGGAAATTGATATTGAATTATTTAGATTCAATGTTGAGCAAACCGAAAGAAATTATAATTATTCCACACTTCAAGCAGTTTCTGCTGTATGGGATCAAACAGTTAGAAACACTATTTTGAATCAAGAATTTGAGATTCTAGGAATCGATGCTGGAAAGGCTCAATTAGAAGAAATTATTAGCTCGAATAACGCATTTTTAAATGACCAAAGGTTTTTAAATGAGTCAGGTTTTTTTGATTTCGGCCTTTTTACAAATTTTATACTTTCAATGAAAACTAATAACCCTGAGGGTTATGAAAATTGGAAATCTCAAGAAGCTAACTTAGTTGCAATGGCAAAGGAAAAAATTTATCTTGATTTAATAAGATCAAGTGCTGGATTTACAAATTATGAAGGTGAATCTGCGTATCATATTGAAAACGATCAAGTATCAATTGAGTATATTCAACTTCCATATTCACTAATCCCCGATAGCCTTATAACTATAAGTGATAAAGAAATCAGAAATTACATAAATGAAAACTCAAAAAAATTTAAAAGAGATCCTTCTAGATCAATTAGATATGTTCTTTTTAAAGAAGAAGCTACAGATCAAGATATTCAAGATCAAAGAAACTACTTGGAGTCAATAATTGATGATAAAATCATATATAATGATGTTTCGAAATTAAATGATACAATTATTGGTCTAAAAAAAGTAAGTAATATTTATGATTTTGTTGAAGAGTATTCCTCCACTTCTTTTGATTCAATTTATAGACCTAAGGGTCAATTATCTTCTGAGTATGCTGAAATTTTGTTTAATCTTAATAAAAATGAAGTTTTTGGACCATATAGAGACGAAAATAGTTTAAAAATATCAAAGATGCTCGACAGAAAAAAAGGAGGATCCATAAGGGCAAGCCATATACTTGTTGCATATAAGGATGCTTCAAGAGCCAGTTCATCAATTACAAGAAATAAAAGTGAAGCAAAAATAAAAGCGAATAATTTATTTAAAAGAATTCGAAGAAATCCAAAACTATTTGAAGAATTAGTTAAAGACAACTCTGATGGGCCATCAAATGTATTGGAGGGAGATTTAGGTTTTTTCCAAGAGGGTTATATGGCTAAAGAACTTTATGATTTTGCAAACAAAAATAGAATAGGAAAAATTGGTTTAGTTGAAACCGAATTTGGCTTTCATATAGTTAAAATAAAAGAAAAAGAAGATTTAGTATTAATTGCCGAGATTAATCAGCCGATTATTCCTTCAGAATTCACTTCTAATGAGATATTTAAATCAGCAACTACCTTTGAGATGGAAACTGTAAAGGCTGATAATAAAAACTTCAATAAAATTGCTGAGTCTAAAAATTTATTAGTTAAGCCCGTTGATAATGTTAATCTTCTTGATGATAATCTTCCAGGACTTCCTGGACAAAGGCAGTTAGTTCAATGGTCATTTGATTCATCAACTAAAGTTGGTGATATAAAGAAATTCAATATTTCTTCTGGAGGATATGTTGTTGCTCAAGTCACAAAGTCTAGAGATAAAAAAATTGCTGATATCGAAGAAGCAAGACTTAGTGTTTTCGAAGAATTAAAAAATAATAAAAAAGCGAAATTATTGAAAAATAAATTCAGTAAAAATAGTTCTCTTGAGGAATTATCACAGCAATCTAAATCTGAGATTCAAACTGCTTCAGCATTAACTCAATTAAACGCTGTCTTAGCAGGAGCTGGAAAGGAATCCTATGTAGTTGGTGCTGCATTTTCACTAGAGGTTAATGAAACCTCAGATTTAATTGAAGGATCAAATGGATTATATAAAATAAAATTAATAGATAAAGTTGTTGCAGATGAATTGGCCAGCTATTCAGCTTATTCTAATTCATTAAGAAATGCCGAAAATTCAAGAATAAGTATAGCAGTTTTTGAAGCGTTAAAATCTTCCTCAGAAATAGAAGATAATAGATCACTTTATTACTAGTTTAAAATAAATTCGTCAAAAGTAAATCCAATTTTAAAACCTTTATCATTAAAATATTTTAAAGAACTCCTTGGACCTACTGCTAAAAAAAAATCACCACCCCATGCACCCAAACTTTTAACAGTTCCAGGGTAATCAGGAAATTTCATTTTTAGTGGATTTATTTTTAATAATTTACCAATAATTTTTTCATGAGTATTTATTAATTGTGAAAATTCTTTTAGGTTTTCGGCTACCAATAATCTATAAGTTAAATTGGAAAGGTGATCAATCGTCTCTTTTTTAAGGAGTGATTTTTTTTTAAATTCCAAAATTGATTTTTGACTGTTTTGAGACTTATTCTGATAGATAAAAAATAAATTTTCCTTGAATTTTGGATTAAACTCTATTGATTCAACCAAATACTTGTTTTTATTTACGGAAAATAAAATAGGAGATTTACTTGAAGCACACGCAATGTCATAACCACTCCCTCCAAATGTATTCTTTAAAAGAGTATAGGGATTGATTTTTGCCCATTCAGAAATATTATTAATTAATGTAGATGAAGTTCCCAGTCCCCACTTGTAATCAAAATCAAGATAGGTCTTAATTGTTTTATTTGAAATTAAAAAATTTGAATTTAGTTTTTTAACTTCTTTAAGAATTCTAATAAGTTTTCTTGCTATTTTTTGATTATTAGTTTTTTCTATTATCAAAGAATCATCTTTAAAAAGACAATTAAACCATATTTTTTTATCAATATTATAACTTATCCACTCGATGTGTTTATCATTCCTATTCTCTATAATTAAACTTTGGCCCATTTTAGTTGGAAGACCAATTGCTTTTGCTCCATATAAAACTGCATATTCAGAACTAAGTAGAATTTTCCCGTTACTTTTATAAATACTCATTAAGTTTTGATTTTTAGGAATTCTTCAACCTTTTTATAGCTGACAGTTCTTTTTTTGAAGTGCTCTATTACTTTAATCTTTTCCTGATCAGTTACTTTCATTTGATTTAAAATATTTAACAGATGCATTTTCATATGCCCTTTTTGAATACCTGTTGTAATTAATGAACGTACAGCAGCAAAATTTTGAGCAAGGCCAGCGGCTGCAATGATTTGCATTAATTCTTTTGAATTTGGGTTTTGCAATAGTTCTAATGACCACTCAACCAGTGGATGAATAGTTGTTATACCTCCAACTGTTCCTATTGATAGAGGTATAGTTATTTCAAAACTAAAAATACCATTTTTGATATTACAGCTTGACAAACTTTTATAAGTTCCTTTTTTTGATGCATATGCATGAATTCCAGCTTCTATTGCTCGAAAATCATTTCCAGTTGCAATTGCCAACGAATCTACACCATTCATTATCCCTTTATTATTTGTAACTGCTCTGCTTGGTTCTATTTCTGCAATTTTTATAGCTTGTTCAAATTTTTTAGCAAAATCATTACCTGATAATCCATTATTATCGTTTAGATCACTTACTGGACAATTTACCCAACTCTTTACAAGGCAATTGGGGGTATAGTTTGATAAGATACTCATAATAATATTTAAGTGATTATCTTTTAAATTATTTGATTCTTTAAAAGAGTCTTTGAATGTTTTAGTGATTATTTCAAGGCAAGAGTTTATAAAATTTGCTCCCATTGAATCTACAGTATTAAATTTAACATCAATTTGAAAGTAATTATCTAAATCATTAGTTTTATCATTTAATTCAATTGAAGTTATTCCTCCACCTCTCATTATCATATTTGATGAAATTTTATCACATGATTTTAAAAGTAGATTTTTATTTTTAATGAAAAAATTGATAAGATCTATTTTATTACCAGTGAACAAAAAATGGATATGTCCAACTTTTTCAACACCAATCACTTTAGAATGAAACCCTCCACGTTTTGACCAATATTTTGCAGAATTAGCAGCTGCAGCCACAACGGAACTTTCTTCAATAACCATTGGAAGAGTCATTTCTTTGTCATTTATAATAAAATTAGGAGCAACTCCCAAAGGCATATAAAAATTACTTATTGTATTTTCAATAAATTCATCATGTTTTGTTTGAATTTTCTTATTCGTATTCCAATACTTCTTAAGCTGTAATTGGGCCTTCTTAGAATTTTTAAAAAAAGTTTCAGTTACCCAAATTATCTTTTCAGTTTTACTAAGCTTTGAAAACCCAGAAATTTCTTTTTTCATTTTTGAATTTTGATATTCAAATATATGTATTTTAAGATCTAATCTTTTTTAAATCATTTTTTAAAACTATCTATTTTCCTTATTTTCGAAATCTGTACTTTAAGATAAATGATGTTAAATTTTCAAAAATGAAAAAACTTATTTTTTTTGTATTTATATTAACCTCTTTAAAGCTAGTTTCACAAAAGAAGTTAAGTGTAGATGAAATTTGGGAAGATAAGTTTACACCAAAGAGAATGAAATTGCTTAAATCAATGAAAGATGGTGATAGATATACTTATATTGACATTGATAAAAATATTCAGGAATCAAAAATAATTTCCAGTTTTTATAAATCTCCGGAGAAACAAGAGGTTATATTAAATTCTAAAAGTCAGTCTTTAGTTCCTTTTTTTACCAATTATAAATTTTCAAATGATGAGCAATATATATTAATTACAACTGAAGAAGAGTCAATATATAGAAGATCAGTTAAAGGAGTTTTTTGGGTTTATGATAGGTCAGATAGATCACTAAAAATGGTTTATAATAAAAAAATTCAAGAACCTCATTTTTCTCCTGATGGTAAAAAAATAGCCTTTGTTTACAATAGAAATCTGTATATTAAAAATCTTGTAAAAAATACAGTTATTCAGGTAACAAATAATGGTGATGAGCAAACAATTAATGGAATAACGGACTGGGTTTATGAAGAAGAATTTGGATTTGTAAAAGCATTTGAATGGAATTCAGATAGTTCAAAAATTGTTTTTATGCGTTTTGATGAATCAAAAGTACCCGTTTTTTCAATGGATATTTATGGAGATTATTTATATCAATATCAATATAAGTTTAGGTATCCAAAAGCTGGGGAATCAAATTCACTTGTTTCACTTCATATGTATGACTTAGAAATAAATAAAACAACTCAATTAATGATTGATAATAATAGTCCATACTATATACCAAGAATTAAATTTACAAACTCACCATCTTTGATAACTATACAAACTATTAATAGAAAACAAAATCATCTAAAGGTTTATTCATATGATTTTGAGTCTAATTTAAGTGAAATTATTATTGAGGAGAAATCTAAAACATATATTGATATAAAAAACGATTTGATTTTTTTTAAAAATAATAATTTTTTATGGTTAAGTGAACGCGATGGTTACAATCATATTTATCTATATGATATAAATGGAAACCTTGTTAATCAGGTTACTAAAGGAAATTGGGAAGTTACGTCATTGTATAAATTCAATAACAAATCAAAAGAGGTTTATTTTGGAGCAGCAAAATATTCATCAATTGGAAGAGGAGTATATTCTATAAACATTAAGGGTGATAAAATGCGAGCTTTAACAAAAGAAAAAGGATATAATGGAGCTACTTTTAGTTCAGATGGAAGCAAATTTATTCATTCGTATTCTGATGAACAAACACCACCTATTTACACCTTAAGATCTTCTAAAGATGGAAAATTTATAAGAACTATTTTAGAAAACTCGTATTTAAAAAATCAATTAAATGAATATAATCTTCCAGATAAGGAATTTACAACACTAAATATTAATGGTTATGACCTTAATGCTTACATAATTAAACCTACAGATTTCAATTCTAAAAAGAGATATCCTTTATTGTTATTTCAATACTCTGGTCCTGGTTCTCAACAAGTTACAAATAGATGGGGGAGTAATAGAGATTTATGGCATAAAATGTTAACTCAAGAAAATTACATTATTGCCTGTATTGATGGAAGAGGAACAGGTTATAGAGGTGAGGAATTTAAAAAGATGACCTATTTAAAGTTAGGAGAGTTAGAAACTCAAGATCAGATATCGGCTGCTAAAAAACTATCACAGCTTCCTTACATTGATGATAAAAGAACTGGAATTTGGGGATGGAGTTATGGAGGTCATATGGCAACACATTCATTGTTGCTGGGTAATGATGTTTTTGAGATGGCAATTGCAGTTGCTCCAGTAACTAATTGGAGATTCTATGATACTATTTATACAGAACGTTTTATGAGAACTCCTCAAGAAAATCCTAGTGGATACGATTTAAATTCTCCTATTAATTATGCTGATAGATTAAAAGGAAAATATTTACTAATTCATGGCTCAGGAGATGACAATGTCCATGTTCAAAATTCAATGAGAATGATTAAAGCTTTAATTAAAGCCAACAAACAATTTGAATGGATGATTTATCCTGATAAAAATCACGGGATTTATGGGGAAAATACTCAAAATCACCTATATTCCAAAATGACAAATTTTATTTTAAATAATTTATAACATGAACTTTATATATAATGGTAGTGAATTAAATCAAAAAACAATTCTCGGACATCCATCTGGATTATATGTTTTATTTTTTACCGAAATGTGGGAAAGATTTTCTTACTATGGCATGCGTGCAATTTTAGTTTTGTTTTTAATTTCATCATTTGATAATGGTGGATGGGGATGGGAAAGAAGTGAAGCATTAGGATTATACGGACTATATACTGGACTTGTTTATATCACTCCAATCTTTGGAGGCCTTATTGCTGATTTATTCTTAGGCTACAGGAAAGCTGTTATAATAGGAGCACTTATCATGACACTTGGACACGCAGCAATGGCTTTAGAGATTTTTAATAATTTTTTTCTTTATACGGGTTTAGCTTTTTTAATAATTGGTAATGGATTTTTTAAACCTAACATAAGCTCAATTGTAGGGCAGCTTTATAAAACTGAAGGGCAAGATAAAGATGCGGGTTATACAATATTTTATATGGGAATTAATTCTGGAGCATTTTTAGGAATTTTACTCTGTGGATATATTGGTGAAAATATAGGTTGGCATTACGGTTTTGGTTTAGCTGGAATTTTCATGCTTCTTGGAATGCTACAATTTTTATATGTCCAACAAATATTTGGTACAATTGGTGTTTTTAGTGAAAAAAATATAGAAGATAAATCATCAGATGATTTTTCTCAAAATAAAAATAGTATTTCTTCTAAAATCATATCTGATAGACTTATTGTTATTGTTATTTTTTCATTTTGTGTAATCTTTTTTTGGTGGGCTTTCGAACAAGCTGGTGGGTCAATGACAATTTTTGCATCAGATTATACGGATCGAGTATTAACAGGAAATGGTGCTTTAATATTTAAAATATTCAATTCATTGATAACAATAGTTCCAATGATAATTTTAAGTTATATCATTTATTTATTGAGTTTAAATACATTCTCCTCATATAAGCTATCTAGTTTATTTCTAATATTTAGTTTTTTAATTATCTGGCTTATTATAATTTGGATGCTATACAGAGAGTTTAATCTCCCCTCTACAGAGGTTCCTGCATCTTGGTTTGGAATCTTAAATTCATTTTATATTATAACATTTGCCCCTCTAGTTTCAAAAATATGGCAAAGTAAGTATAATATCTCTGGGCCATATAAGTTCGGATTTGGACTAATATTATTAGCAATTGGATTCGCTGCACTATCCTTTGGATCAATTGGAATTCCGTTAGGAGCAAAAACAGCATCAGTAAGTATGATTTTTTTGATCATTGCTTATTATTTTCATACAATGGGTGAGTTATTCATTTCTCCGGTTGGCCTCTCTTATGTTAGTAAATTGGCTCCCAAGAATCTTGTAGGGTTAATGTTTGGTGTTTGGTTTGTAGCTAATTTTATTGCAAACACTGCAGCAGGTTTTACAGGAAGTTTTATAGATCCAATTGTTGAAGTTTATGGAATGAGTTTCTTCTTTCTTATTTTCACAATTATACCAATTACTGTAGGTTTAATAATGATTATAGCAAATAATAAAATAGTTAAAATGATGCATGGTGTTAAATAAACTGGATATTATTTTTCTTAAACAAAGAATGTTACTGATTTTTATTTTTTGTTCATATTATAATTTGTCTGCTCAAGAAATAAATTGGATTACTCTTGATCAAGCCCTAAAAGCTCAAGAAAATGTGCCTAAGAAAATCTTAATGGATGTATATACTGTGTGGTGTGGTCCATGTAAGTTGATGGATAAAAATACTTTCACAAATCCAGACCTTGCCTCTTATGTAAATCAAAATTATTATGCAGTTAAGTTTAATGCAGAAGGAAATGAAAAGATCAGTTTTTATGGAAATATATTTCAAAATCTTAATTATGATGAATCTAAAAAATCAAGAAGAAACAGTACTCATCAATTTACTCAATTTCTTGGAGTCAAGGGGTACCCCGCTACAATATTTTTGAGTGAAGAAGGAGATTTGATAACCCCAGTAATAGGATACTTAAATGTGCATCAAATGGAACTTTATCTTAAAATGATTAAACAAGGAGATTATCAAGTTTTCTCAACCCCTAAAGATTTTGAAAACTATAAAAAATATTTTAAACCCAAATTTAGAAAAAAAGGATAATTATCAATTTATAAACCTATACTTTTCAAAATAGATTTTGATGTAATTTTGCTCGCACCACCTTTATCAAGAATTTGATATAATTCCTTGTAATCCTTTTTTATTTGATCTGCTTTTGATTTTGATAAAATCTTCTTTAATGCGTTTATTATATTAATAGAATTACAATCTTTCTGTATCAATTCTTCAACTACTTCTTTATTCATAATAATGTTTACTAAAGAAATAAATTTTAATTTAACTATCGCTTTAGCAATCAAATAACTAAAAAAACTACTTTTATAACAAACAATCTGTGGTGTTCCTAATAAAGCTGTCTCCAATGTGGCTGTGCCACTTGTGACAACGCATGCTTTTGATATTTGAATGAGGTTATATGTTTCATTAAAAATGACTGGTATTGATTTTTTACCAATTATTTCATTGTAATCTAAAATGTCTCTACCAGGTGCTCCTGCCACGATAAATTGATATTCTGGAAATTTATCTTGAATTTTAATGAATTCTGGTAATAACTTATTAATTTCTTGTTTTCTGCTGCCTGGTAAAAAAGTAATTATTGGTTTATCAGAGGATAATTTCAATTTTTGGTAAAGGCTATTTTCTGGAGATATTTTTGGTAGATGTTCCATTAAAGGGTGTCCCACATACTCAACGCTATAGTCATGTTTTTTTTGAAAGTAAGATTTTTCAAAAGGTAAAATAACATACAAAGAATCAATATTTTTTTTCATGGAGCTAACTCTACTTTCTTTCCATGCCCATACTTGAGGACTTATATAATAATGATTTTTAAAACCATTTTTTCGTGCCCATTTAGCAATTCTTAGATTGAATCCAGGATAATCAATATAGATAATTACATTTGGTTTAAAATCAAAGATATCTTTTTTACAAAATTTTAAATTTTTATAAATAATTGGGAGATTAATTAAAACTTCCCAAAAACCCATGAAAGACAAGTCTTTATAATGCTTTATTAATTTTCCACCTGCATTTTCCATTAGATTACCCCCCCAGCACCTAATATTAGCATTTCTGTCTGACGATTTAATCTCATTGATAAGTGAGGATCCATGAAGATCTCCAGAGGCTTCTCCCGCAATTATGTAATATTTCATTTATAAAAGTTTTATAACACTAATTAATAGAACTATTATTAATGATATTATTACTAAACCTATTGCAAATGAGATTTTATTTTTCTTAATAGCGATTAAAAATATTACGAGATTAATTAATGCTCCTAAACTAATTAACCCTCCTAGCTTTCCATTTTCATACATGTTTATCCAACTGTCTTCAACTGGTAAATCAGATAATAGTAATGTTAGAAATATTATACAAGAGATAGTTGCCAAACCACCAGATATAATTCCAATTAAAATATCATTTTTATTCAAACCCCCATGTGTTTAATTCATGAATTACATCGTGAGCCGTCAAGTCATATTGAACTGGAACAATAGAAATAAAACCTTTTTTAAGTGCCCACTCATCTGTGTCATGTCCTTTGTCCTCATTAATGAATTCTCCAGTAAGCCAATAATAATCTTTCCCCATAGGATTTGTTCTCTTATCAAATTTTTCAATCCAATGAGCTTTGGCTTGTCTACAAATTTTAATTCCCTTCAAGTCTTTTGATTCATTTACTTTAGGCATATTAACATTTAAAACTATGTTTTGTGGAATACCATTTTTAATTGCATTTTCTGTAATTGTTTTAATGGCGGGTTTTAGTGGCTCAAAATTGGCACCCCAGTGATAATCTAATAATGAATATCCTATGGCTGGTATTCCTTGTATTCCGGCTTCTAATGCAGCACTCATAGTTCCTGAATAAATTACATTAATTGATGAATTAGAACCGTGATTAATCCCTGAAATACAAATATCTGGTTTTCTGTCAAGTAACTCATTAACGGCTAATTTGACACAATCTGCTGGAGTTCCAGAGCAACTAAATTCTATTTGGGGACCATTATCCAATTCAATTTTTGAACAATGTAATGTTGAATTTATGGTAATTGCATGTCCCATAGCAGATTGAGGACTGTTAGGTGCAACTACTACAACATCACCAATTTGGTTCATTACACTTATAAGAGTTCTAATGCCGGGGGCGGTTATTCCATCATCATTAGTTATAAGTATTAGTGGTCTTTTAGACATTTATTTTAATTTGATGTAAAATTACTAAATTTTGAGTTTTATAAATTCAACACTTTAACAAAAAGTTTTGTTTTAAGAAACAATAAAATTTACCATTTTACCTACTTTTACACTAAAATTTTAATATGCGAATTTTTGATTTCATATTTTCTTTACTTTTTATAATTAATCTTTTTTTTGGATTTAATTCAAAAGATTTTAATTCTTCGGATAGAGACAAGTTACTTTTAGAAATAATCTCCTATGTTATAGAAAAAGGTCATTATAATCCAAAGAATATAGATGATGATTTTTCAAAAAATGTTTTTAATTCTTATATAGATATCGTTGACGGTCAGCATAGATATTTTTTAAAAGCGGATATAAATAACTTTAATAGATTTAAAACTGAGATTGATGATCAGCTTAAGTCGACAAATATTGATTTTTTTAATTTGGTATTTGATAAAATTCAAAATCGTATTAATCAAGTAAAAGAATTTTATCCAGAACTTTTAGATAAGCCATTTGATTTTTCGATTAAAGAAACTACTTCATTAAATTATAAAGAATTGCCATACTCTTCCAATTTATCTGAATTAAAAAACAGATGGAGAAAAAGGTTCAAATTATCAACCCTCGATCGCTTTGTAACAAAAAAAGAACAAGAGATGCTAAAAAAGAGTAAAGATTCATCCTATAATATTAAATCTGATGAAGTTTTAGAGAAAGAATCAAGAGCTGTTACTAAACAAAATATTGATGATTATTTTGAGATTATCAATGAAATGGAACGTAAGGATTATTTTAATGTTTTTGTTAATTCAGTTGTTACAGAATTTGATCCTCATACTTATTATTTCGCACCAAAGGAAAAAGAATTGTTTGACACAACAATGTCTGGGAAATTTGAAGGTATTGGCGCTCGTTTAACAAAAAGAAATGAAAAGGTAAAAATTGTCGAGGTTATATTAGGAGGACCAGTATGGAAAAATAATTTATTACAAGCCGGTGATGAAATTTTAATGGTTGCTCAACAAGATGAGGAACCTGTTGATATTTCTGGAATGAGGTTAGATGATTCAATTAAACTTATCAAAGGTCCAAAAGGAACAAATGTAATATTAACTGTTAAAAAAGTTAGCGGAACTGTTGAGGATATTACAATTAAAAGAGATATTGTTATATTGGAAGAGTCCTATGCAAAAAGTGCAATTATAAATAAGAATGAAAAAAAGTTTGGGTTAATTCAACTACCTAAATTCTATGTAGATTTTAAAGATTATGGTGAGCGAAATGCTGCTACTGATGTGAAAAAAGCGATTATGCAGTTTAAAAAAAATTCTGTTGATGGAATAGTCATTGATCTAAGAAATAATGGCGGTGGATCCTTAAAAACTGTAGTTGACATGACAGGTTATTTTATTGATGAAGGTCCAGTTGTTCAAGTTAAGAGTACAGGAGGAAGAAAAGAAGTTTTGGAGGATACAGACCCATCTCTGATATGGGATGGCCCTCTTGTTGTTTTGGTTAATGAGTTTTCCGCTTCTGCTTCTGAAATTTTAGCTGCCGCACTTCAAGATTATAGAAGAGCTATAATATTGGGAAGTGACCAAACATATGGTAAAGGTACAGTGCAAAATGTTATTGATTTAAATAAAATTATTGCTGTAAATCAACACGGCGATTTGGGAGCTTTAAAAATAACAACAGATAAGTTTTACCGAATTAATGGAGGGTCAACACAATTAGAAGGAGTTAAGAGTGATGTTGTTTTTCCAAGTAGATATAATTCTATAGAAATTGGAGAGAAAGATCAATCAAATCCTCTAGGTTGGGATAGAATAAGTCCAGCAACATATTCATCTTGGACAAAAAACATACAATATAATTACATAACTTCTAAAAGTAAAAACCGAATTGACAATAATCCTCTTATTAAGTTAATTTTAGAACAGGGAGAATGGATAAGATTAAAACAAAACGATTTTAATTATAATTTAGGATATGATGAGTTTATAAATGAAAGGGATAGCGATGAAGCATATTCTAAAAAATTTAAAGTACTTGAAGATTTTGATTCTGGTTTATCAATAAAATGGCTTCCTGATTCATTTGAAATCATTGAATCTTCAGAAGATCTAAAAACCAGACGCAATAGGTGGGTTAAATCATTATCAAAGGACATGTATATTGAGGAGGCTGTAAACATCTTGAATGATTTAAATCAAAACCTCAATGAATTCATTTCATTAAATCAATCAAAATAAAATAATTGACTTTCTGAGATTTTATGTTTTTCACCAATGATTAAGCCTATTTGCATCAAAGTTCAAATAGATAAAAATCAATAAACTAAAAGCTAGAAGATTTGAACCCCCTGAGCTTATAAATGGTAAGGGTATTCCAATTGTTGGAACAAGGCCGAGTGACATTCCAATATTTATAGTGAAGTGAGATAATATAAGAGAAGAAATTCCATAAATAAAAGTTCTTCTATATATGTTTGATTGTTTCTCTGCCTGATTTAACATTCTGGTTATTAATATTAAGAAAACAATTATCAAACCAAAACTTCCGACGAACCCCCATTCTTCGCCAACAGTTGTAAAAATATAATCTGTTTGTTGTTCTGGAACAAAATTTCCTTTTGTTTGTGTCCCCTCTAAAAAACCTTTTCCAATTAACCCTCCAGAACCTATTGCTATTTTTGATTGATTAATATTATATCCTAAGCCTTTTGTGTCTTCGACAATCCCTAAAATTATGTTAAACCTATCTCGATGTCTTTGTTCAAATATAGAATTGAAAATGAAGTTTACGGATAAAACAAAAATAATAGAAGAAATCATATATATAAAAATGGCAGATACTTTAATTTTTTTATATGATTTTTTAATAAAAAATATAATAATTAGAGTAATACAAATTATGGAAATAATTATATAGCTAAAAGAAAATAAAAGTGTAGAAATAAATAAAATTAATCCGAAAATAGAAATAATTAAGTATCTGAAGGACAATCCCTCTCTAAAAAAAATTAAGAACAAAGCTCCAAAGATAATTGCAGAGCCAGGATCTGGTTGAAGAATTATCAAAACTGAAGGAATTAGTATTAAAATTATACCCTTAAGTAAGGATCTAATTTTCTTTAAATCAGTATTAAAGTCACTTAAATGTCTTGAAAGCGCAAAAACAGCTCCAATTTTTGCCAGTTCTGAAGGTTGAATACTTACTCCGTTTATGATATACCATGAAGTTGCTGAGTTAATATTTTTTCCAAAGAAAAATAATCCAATAAGACATAATATGGAAATAAAATATATTAGATAGGATAGTTGCTGAAAAAATTGTGTACGAATAAATAAAATAAAAAAACCAAAAACAATACTAACAATAAATACTATGAAGTGTTTACCATATAGACTATTAATATCAATTAATTGTTTAAAAGAAATGATCTTATTATATAGTTTTTTAACTTCTTTATTTTTTTGAATTACTTTTTGAGTATTAATTTGTTTATCAAATGATTCATTGATTTCATTTGAAAACTCATTTGGTAATAAATCCCTGTCATTATAATTTTGATTTATTTGTAAATCAACTATTTGAGAATTGGTATTATAAGTTGAAGAAAATATGTTAATTAATCCGAAAAAAACAAGAGATAAATAACATAAAATTACTATCCAATCAAGTCTGTAATACAGTGGTTTATTCATTTATTATAAAAGATTCACTTGAAAAATACTTTGAATATTCATTTTCAAGACTTCCATTTAACATTCTATTTTCAAGCCATTTTCTTTTTATGTTTTTATTTAAATACCTCTCTATCATTAGACTTGCTATAGGAGCTGCCCATCTAGAACCCCAATATCCATTTTCAACGAAAACAGCCAATGCTATTTTAGGATTTTCTTTTGGGGCAAAAGCAATAAACATTGAATGATCTGTTAATTGTGTTTTTGTTCCATTCAATTTTATAAAATTTTCTACTGTTCCAGTTTTACCACAAATATTAATTCCATTAATTTTTGCAATTCTTGCTGTTCCATTTTTCACAACTTTTTCCATGCCTTCAATTACTGGCTTAAAATGTATTGAGTCAATTGACGTATAATTTTTTTTAAAAACCTTTATATTTTTATTGTCATTTGTAGATTTAATAAAGTGAGGAGTTATAAAATAACCTCTATTAGCAATAGCAGCTGTAAAATTTGCCATTTGAATAGGAGTGGTTAAGACTTCACCTTGGCCAATTGAATTTGAAATTATAGTCGGTGCTTTCCACCCGTCCTTTTTATACCATTTATTATAATATTTTGAATCTGGAATAAATCCAGGTTTCCCAATCGGCAAGTCGTAGCCTAAATATGCACCTAATCCAAAACTAGAGAGATGATTTTTCCATGAATCCACACCCTTACTAGAAGAGGTTTTTGAATTTATTATTTTTTTATATGTATTTGCGAAATAAGTATTACAGGATTGATAAATTGCACTTATTAAATTATTTTTTGTGCCAATT
>Ga0208130_1000065_pt1 | contig 55051 bp, 58 predicted proteins | sample ETNtaG_31_FD_185771 | JGI IMG/M metagenome (GOLD analysis project Ga0208130, IMG submission 185771) | Marine microbial and viral communities from oxygen minimum zone, Eastern Pacific Ocean - ETNP201310SV78 (SPAdes) (version 2) | ecosystem: Environmental > Aquatic > Marine > Oceanic ... | reverse complement strand
GCTGAGACGGCGGTTGGGATGGCCTCTAATTATGATCTGGCTGGAAAGCTCCTAGATATGGAAGACGTAACAGTAGACATGCTAAAAGAATGCAAGAGATTAATCGTCGTATGCAGCACATGGGGAGATGGTGAGCAGCCAGTCAATGCCCAGGACCTATATGATTCCACCATGGAAATGGCTGATGACTCACTAAGCGACCTAGAGTTCGCAGTGTTGGCTCTAGGGGATACTGCATTTGATTTGTTTTGCGAGTCTGGAAAGGAATGGGATGCAGTACTAGAGAATAAGGGAGGAACTAGGATCAATGAGCGAATAGATTGCGACACAGACTATGATGACTACGCGGAAGACTGGTTCGAAAAGACCCTAGAAAAGTTCCAGTCTGGTTTGTGAGGGTTTTTACTATGTTTCCCCCTAAAAAACCAGACCGTTTTGGAATCGGAAAAAATGATTTTTTTAGAAGGTCGAGGACCCTCTTTGTGGCGGCAATCCTTTTCACAATGGCTCTTCCGATGGGAGTCAACGGACAGATCAATGATGAAGAGCAGGATCAACAGGCATTACAGATTTATGGCTCTGTACTTACATCTACCGGGGAGATTGCTGGTAGTACATCAATCAAAGTGGATTCGATGGACTCAATTTGGTCAAGCAATGGAGAATACGTATACTCGGGACTGGAGACTGGTGAGCACGTTGCCAGAGCCTATTTCATGAACAATGGACATACGGTAATTTATCGTATGGTTAACATCGATTCAGACTTAGAACTAGATTGGTATGAGAATAAAAATTGGATTACTTTCAAGATGTTTGACGATGAAGGCAATCAGATCATTCAGTCGGATAATGCCTATGTTAGTTTGGCCGAAAATTCTGAGACTAAGAGTCCTAAAGACGGATTGTCTGAATTCGGCCCCCACGATGTTAATTCATACTACACGCTGATAGCACACCATGATACCGATGATGAGTCGACGAGCTACATCCACTTCAAGATGGAGAGGGGTTCACGGGACAGTGTTAGTTATCCAAATCTAAATAATTTCGAATTCCATGAAGGCAAAAACAGTAGATATGGTTTCGTAACAAACACAGCGGGAGTAGCGATTGCTGGCATCGCAGTGAGTGATGGCAATACGACTTCGGTAACAAATTCTGATGGTTTTTTCCTACTACAAAATATGAATGTCGGAGAAACCTCGATTTTGTCATTCCATCAATCCGGGAATGAAGTATCCTCTCCAATCCAAATTTTAGTTACTGAGGGAGAAGGCTGGCTAAATCATTCGATCGAGCTTGAGTTGGAACTACCGGATAATGCTACCTTCACAACGCCCGTACAGACAATTCCGGTATCTCCCATCACACTGACTTGGGAAGGGGGAGAATTCACTGATTACTACTCCATCTATGATGGCGAAGTTGATGAAGATAACCTGATTTACAGAGGTTATGCGACATCGATTGAACATACTCCAGAAGGACCTGGCATGGTCGAGTTCAATATCGTAGCGAATAATTCGAATGGATCTACTTTGAATCCCAAATCATTGAGGATAATATTTCTGCCCTCGCAGTCGGGTGATGAGCTTTGGAGAGTTGGAATGAGCTGGGGCTACCAGGTCGATTACACCCCGAGCGGTACAATCAGGGAAATCGATATGACAATGGTCGGTACAGAGATGATTATGGATTCCTTCGGAACAGAAAAACAGGCCTTTCTAATGAGGCTCACAGGAGATTATCAGATGCCTGAAGAAAGATCCTACAGGTGGGTTGATTCTGAAAATCTCCTAAACGTCCATACCTACTGGGTAGATGATCCCGAGTCTTCATCTTACTACACAGAGGGAACACTTGGATGGAACTTTACCGACTCTGATGGAGCTTCAACGGGATTATTTGGTTTATCCCAGGAAATCTTCGTTCACTTCAATAGAACCAATGTGATTGGGGTGCCTGGCCATCCCGATGGGTATGATGACACATTCAACACCATCATCAAGGAAGAGGGCGTTTTAGTCACCACGCCAGCAGGGGATTTCGAAACCACATATTACAGAATCATAGATAATGAAGATGGAATCGTTTCTTGGGAACTTTGGTACAATAATTCGGTAAAAAATTGGGTAAGGATTGTAGACAGGCTGTCTGGATCTCATTCGGAGAGGGTCGAATATGAGCTGTTGTCTTACAACGTTCCGACGACACCCCAATTTATCACCCAGGATTCTGATTTGGCCACGATGGACTTTACGATCGAATGGGGCGAGTACCCTGGTTCGACGGGGTATCGTTTATTTGAGAATGGAGCAATAATATACCAGGGTACAGAAACCTCAGTAGATTTCTCAGACGCTTTGGATGGGGAATACAACTATGTTATCTCGGCACTGATGGATGGTTACAGTATTGATGGAGACAGTCTATCGATAACTGTTGACTTTGTTCCCTCGAAACCGAATGTAAGGGCCCCTACTTCTGTAATTACTGAGGGGGACTCGATAACTCTCAGTTGGGATGTGGTTGAGGGGTCAGAATGGTATTCAGTCATCGTCCAATCTGAGAATGGCCGTACAATTGAAGCTTACAACGGTACGGAGACCAGTGCTATAATTGAAATCTCAGAAATTGGCCTAAATCGTATCAGAGTAAATACGATGGCATTTGGAAAGGTTTCCGAATACTCTGATTCCGTGTTTGTGACTGTCGAGGAATCGGAAAGCGGAGATTTTAGCATCATCATGATCTTCGGAGGCTCTGTTTTCTTGGCAATGTTGACAGGGGTATTTCTCAGAAAACAGGGAGACCTAGGGAAAGGAGAAGTAGGGTGATTAGTTGCAGAAATACAGTATAGCGTTGATTCAGATCGCGATAATAGTCACCTTTTCCCTTAGTGCTTATCAATTTACTGAAGATGGGACGATGGAGGCTGCAGAATTCAATATCGAAGTTACTGATTCAAATGGGGTAAATCACAAATTTTCAGGCTCCCCAGATCGTGTTGCTATAACCAACACATACGCTGCGACGGTGATGAGAATGCTGAATGTTGATTCAGAAATTATCGTTGGGGTATCGGGTGATTTCCATGGATCAACTCTATGGCCCGAATATGCAGATACGCCTATGGTCCAGAAAAGTGCGCACTCGGAAATTGACTTCGAAGCACTACTTGATTCGAGGCCAGACGTGTATATCGTATTCGCTACTAACGGGATGGTCGACACAGATGCGATTCGGGAAAAACTAGAGCCAGCTGGGATAAAGGTGATGGGCTTGGATTTCTACAAATATGATAATCTTAGGTACGAGATTGGCGTTATTGCCGAATTGTTCGGAAAGCAGACAGAAGCGAAATCATTGTTCGATAATTTCGATGAAATCGAAGCCATGGTAAGCTCGAGGATTGGCAGCATAGATGACTCAAGTAGGCCAAGCATCGTAATGGAACACCATGCTTCTCTTACTAGGGACCCAGTGGTACTGACTGGAACCTCTCAGTGGAATGACATCATACACATGGCGGGAGGGGTGAATGTTTTCTCAAACTTACCTGGTCACACCACACACGTCGACATGGAAGCTATCTTGGATTCTAATCCAGATATGTTAATGTTTGACGGAATAACTTTTGATATAGGATTTGATTCTTTTGACGAAGAAGACAGATGTAAATCCCATATGGAATTCATAGCAGACAGGCCTGGATTTGACGGAATGGCAGCTGTGGTTAACGGTAACATGGCCATTATGTCTGGGGAATTTGCGGGCCCTATGATGATTCATGGACTTCCCACCTTGGCTAAGATGTTACATCCAGATTTGTTTGAGGACATTGAGCCTGATAGCTACCTAGATTCTTATTTCACTGATTATCATGGAATAGAACGAGTTGGTAAATTCGTATGCGAATACGAAATATCTGGGTGAAATAATGGATTCACTATCAAGTAAATACGAGGATAAGAACCGTGACCACGTTGTCAAAATTCTCCTTCTCGGATTATGCACCATTGTAATCGCGATATTCGCATTGGGACAGGGGTCCTCAGTCAACCTTGACATGCTCACTACGGCCAAGATTTTACTTCAGATAGAGGAAGGGAGTGAAATTCAGAGGCTGATCCTATGGGAGTATAGAGTTCCGAGAGTAGTTTTTGCAATCATAGCTGGAATCGGATTAGCTGTAGCTGGGGCCCTGATGCAAGGCGCGCTGGGAAATCCACTAGTATCTCCCCTGACACTGGGAGTGGCCTCGGGCGCAGCGTTGGGGGCAGCTTTCGCTATTTTCCTCGATTTGACATTTGTAAGTGAGTTATTAGCAGTCCTCTGGTCAGTAGTTACAGAGATCATCCCGGCCATACCGGTAATTTCGTTTGTAGGTTCTGATCTGGTCTTGAATGCGTTCTTTTTCGCGCTATTTGTCGTTTACATAATAATCAAACTTGGTAGCGTAAGAGGAGTTACTGCGGAGTCGTATATTCTTGTTGGTATCGCCATTACATTCATTGCAGGAGCAATAGTTCAGACCATGGTATACTTTGCTACTGCGGAAGAGCTCTCCCAATTGACTCATTGGTCATTTGGTAGCTTGGCCAGAGTAGACTCGCGTGAAGTTTGGCTAATCGGAGGAGTAGTCATATTTCTAGTTCCTAAAGCTCTCGAATGGTCATGGGATCTTAACTCACTATCAATAGGCGGAGATGAGTTTGCAATTTCTACGGGGGTGGATCCTGTTGATACGCGGAAAAAAATACTCGTACTTTCTTCACTACTTACCGCTTTGATAATTTCCTTCACTGGGATGATTGGATTTGTTGGACTTGCTGCCCCTCACATGAGTAGACTGATCATAGGAAATGATTACCGTAAGTTAATACCTTGCTCGGCTATTTTTGGTGCCTTATTGATGCTGATAGCCGATACCATCGGGAGGACCATCATAGCACCTGTGGTCCTCCCAGTTGGATTGATGCTTTCAGTTGTAGGAGGGCCACTTTTCATCTATCTGCTGCTAACTAATAGGGGGGGCCACTGATGAGCGAAATCATGAAGGTGGAGGATTTGAAATTCAGTTGGGGCGATAACTTGGTTATTGATTCTGTAGATTTTGTTCTAAGGGAAAATGAGATAGTTTCCATCTTGGGAAAGAATGGAGCGGGTAAATCCACCTTATTGAAGTGTCTGAACAAGATTCTCGAACCAGATCAAGGGAAGATTATGATTCATGGAGAGGATATAAGAGAAATAGGCCTCATTGCCACTTCTAAGAAAATGTCATACGTCCCACAATCAATAACCAGTAACTTCTCTATGGACGTATTCGATGTAATACTTCTTGGCAGGAGGCCATACATTAATTGGTCCGTGGGCGAGTTAGACCGTAAGATAGTGAGTAAAACCATTGAAAAAATGCGATTGACTGATTTTGCGTTTAGGAGATTTGACAGGCTTTCAGGAGGCGAAAGGCAGAGAGTAATAATAGCGAAGGCCGTAGCTCAGGAGCCTAATATTTTCTTGTTCGACGAGCCTACTAGTGACCTTGATTTAAAAAATCAGATAGAAGTCATGAAGGAGCTGAGAAAGATAGTTTCTGAAGAAAATGGGAAGGCTGCTCTAATAGCAATACATGATATTAATGTAGCTTCGAGGTTTTCAGATAGAATAATTCTTTTACACGAAGGAAAGATAATCTCCAATGGTAAACCATCAGATGTGCTCACTCCAGAAAATATTGAGTTAGTATTTGAGGTAACTAGTAGGCAAGTGGTGGACGAGGATGGAATACTCAGGATATTCATTAATGATGAAATTACAAAGGATTAGTGAGAAAATGTTTGGATATGAGAGAAAGATAGTAGGCGATAATGAGAAACGTATGGAGAGGGCGATATAGATGCCAATGGAAGATAATTCCCCCTCCCGACATCAGCTTCCTAAGGGCACCCCTTCACAGAGGCAGGATCTATTGTATGATCCGAATGTTCCGACATCCTCACATGCTGAGCAGGCGAGGACATTGGCCGAGAAAATTGGGACTGCGACATTATGCACGATTTCCTCCGATGGCAAAGGATATCCATATGGCTCATTCGTAACCTACGCGCTAGATTCGGGCGATCCGATATTCCTAATTAGCGGATTAGCTGAGCATACAAAAAATCTGATGAAAGAATCCAAAGCCTCACTTCTAGTTGCTGAAGGCGGTGACGAAAACCCATTGGCGCTTGGTAGAGTGACATTGATTGGTGATTGCAAGATCGTTCCTGATGGTGAGAAAAAGAGAGTGCGAGATATATTCATTGGAAAGCATGAAAATGCAAAATTCTATGCTGATTTTGGTGATTTTCATTTTTTTAGATTGGAAGTGAAATCTGTAAGATATATTGGTGGATTCGGGAGAATGTCATGGGTTGGAGAGAATGATTGGCGGTCATCTGAGCCAGATCCATTGATGCCCTTCTCGGACGGAATTATCGAACACATGAATGAAGATCATGAGGATGCAATGGTCATAATATGTAAGGAAATGAGTAAGGCGAAAGATACGACTGGGGCGACTATGACTGGTATTGACAGATATGGGATGGAAATGTCCGCAATGACCGAAAATGGTCCGAGGCCCATTAGGATCGCTTTCAAAACTGAAGTATCGGATAGTGATGAAGCGAGAAAGGAAATTGTTGAGCTCGTGAAAATTGCAAGAAAGAAGGGCGATTGAAGTATAGAATAATGATTCTTCTGACTTAGTTGTATGGTGGACGCTGGGGGATTTGAACCCCCGGCCGCCTGGTTGCAAACCAGGCGCTCTTCCAAGCTGAGCTAAGCGCCCCTAACCCCCCGGGAGGGCTAGGGGTTATTGAGGTCAACCGTTGAGTAGGGCCATCAGCTATCACTAGCTAGGAATCTTGGAATAAGCACTAACATGCCTACTAATGACAGCAACAGTAAGGTTTTCAGCAAATCTTCACCATCTTGTTTTGCATCGCTTTGCTCAGATGGACCGGTTGGTAAATCTTGATCCTCTGAGTGAGTGTCTTCTGAGAAAGAGACTGAAAAGAGAAACTCCTCGATAGTGCCATTGACATCAATCTGATGGATCATTGAAATATTTGAAGGCAGCAAGCCATTAGATGGGTCAAGCAATAGTAGGTTGGTTACTTGACAATCGGGATCGACCCTGTCTCCTGTCTCATTGAGTTGGCATTCGCCACTAAGCCAAGGAGTTGAAATATCGTCCAAGCCTTGGAAATCTCCGTCTCCTTCAACATCAATGAGGATCCTATGTGTCACATTTTCTCTCTTATCGACGTTATAGAAGAAGAGAGAATCTGATGAAACTAAAATCCCTGAGGAAATTCCATTGGGGGTCGGCCCATCGTCTTTCAACAGAACCGTGTACTCTTTGGGTTCGTGTGCTGACACAAAGGGCATAGCTAGAATCACCAAGAATGCTAGTGTGGCTACCGCGGCTCCGCGCATGGACCTGCGTGCAGGGGCGATGACTTCAACATGACCTGCTCCTTCCGAAGCCCGTGGGCCTGGAAAGAGCATTAGTTGCGGCTGGGTTGTTCGCATGTATCGCAGTTGCAATTTCAACATCTTTTCTATTATTCAATGATGAACTAGATAATGACATGGAATCCGAATCTTTGGTCGATCCTTTGATCCAGACAGAAGGGCATGACCACAGAAATGCAAGTCAGCATGTCTTGTATACAGAGAATATCGCTCCAATCAGTTACAACCCCCTAACCGCGCCGGGAAATGCTGAAGTCCAAGTAGCCGATTCGCCGGATGGTAAGACCTATGCCTACATTGCTGGATGGTCTGAAATGCACATTGTCGACGTCACCAATCCTGAAAATACAACTGTGACAGGGGTATATTATGACCCCAACACACAGGTTTTGGATGTGAAGTATCTTCAATACAATGCTAGGGAGTACGTGATTGTACAGAATCAATTAGTCGACCCTGGAGCAGCGGACCCCAATGTGGGCTCATGGGAAGACCCAGCACAAGTTACCGTGACACTAGTTGATGTTACTGACAAGTCTAATCCGAGCTGGGTTGATTCTTGGTATGACGCGGATCACCCGAGTGGCCCGCATAATCTCTACACACACATGATAGATAACGAGTGGTACATCTTCGTGGCCAACCCTGATTACGAACAATGCGATGTCGGGCAAGGTGATGCATGCGGGGGAATAACAGTTGCCCACCTAAACTTCGCTGGATATGGGGACCTCCCCAGAATAGTGAAAGTTGGAGAGGCCGAAGTTAGCTGGGAGTCGACGCTTGGGGGATGGATATACATTCATGACATGACGGTTCAAACTTGGCCGGGAGAGGATTCCAATGACCCTAGATTTGGAAGGACGTTTGTTTACGGTGCTTATTGGGAAGCAGGATTGAGGATTTTCGATGTATCCGACGTCCCTCATCCTGGAAATGACATGGCAGAATATCTAGCCATTGCTGCTGCTTGTAGAGGATCTTTTGGTACGCAATTGGGTTGTAATTGGAGGGCACCAGAAGTGGGCCAATGGATGGAGTTCGAGGATTTTGACGGGGATGGCGAGATTGACTGTGGCTGTACTAGTAACGAGAATGGGGGACGTGCTTCATACATTCACTACGCTGAACCGATTGACGATATGGTCGATGCAAGTCATTTGGGCTATCCAACAGGCAAAATGCACCTCACTATTGTTGCCACAGAAGTACTTAGTACGACTGTCGGTACAGGTATGAGTTACCTATTAGATACTACTTCGTATGAGATGAATAATGGAAATTTCCGCTTTCTTCCTCGGTTAATTCACGGTTGGGAGATTCCTTTCGCAATGGACCATCACATCCCTGAAGGAGAGGAGTGGTTACTTTTCAGCCCCCATAATGCTGACACTCAAATCTTCCAAACTGGCCTCCCGGGACTTCCAGACAATAGTTTCGGAGGGGCATGGGACGGTAGGATCTACCTTAGCAGTTATCACGCCGGACTCTGGGTAATTGATATTGAGACTTTGATGGTCGAGGGTTTGACCGGAGGGAACAAGACTGACGCCCATAGCCTGTCTACAATAGGATATCACCTTCCACATGGGGCGGATGGAACTCCCCTCGACAGTTCATTTTATGACTTCGGCTGGACTCCTTTTCTATGGGCAGCGGAATATCATAATGGGTACACCTATCTCTCGTGCATCACAAGTGGATTGTACATTGTTCAGCTGGACATAGATGCGCCCTATGGTTCGGTTTGATCGGCCCCTTAGGGGCCGAACGCTACAGCGGGAATTTGATATGTCTCCTTTAGTCCGCAGGCTCATGTTTGTGCGTCCGGTATGGATATTGACCTCCTTGATGATTTTGGCCCCACTATCTGGTTGCTTGTCTTCCTCGGATGGCTCTGGAGGAGATGATGGAGAAGATTGGTGGATAGATCCTGTCACAGAAATAGAGGATGGGAATCACTCACACAATGATTTGCTTGCACATCGACTTTCCACGCCTAATGCCAAGCTGATTGACTATCACAACTTGAACTGTGATGGCAATGTTAAGCCGCCGGCAGACCTAGACAATGTTGCGGGTAGGCCATGTCTTGATGAATTCAAGAATGTCGGCCCAACCCCCGGGGATAATTCGGAGATAGCCATAGAAGGTAACTTTCTAGATGACTGTGAGATTTATGGGGACGGTACGGGAGGATGTTTCGCCTACGTCTCATCGTACAATCAATTCGAAATTCTGGATATCAGCAAGCCGAACGAAATTAGGCTATTGTCGACATATTACGCGGAAATTGCCAGAATGATAGACATCAAAGTCACAGCTGATAACAACTGGGTTTTGGTGAATCATGAGCTGACAAATTCTGAGTTGGACCCCATACCCAATGATGATGACGCCAACAGTGGTGCAAATCGACTAGACCTGATATATGTCGGGGACAAGACTAGCCCAATAAAGGTCGCAGAATGGGATAACCCGCCCGCTGGATTCCACAATCAGGATTTGCATGTATATTGCGACTGGACGCCAGCAAATCCAACGGCAATTTGGCAAGATGACTGTCACCTCTTCCTGTTCGGTGCCGACCCCTATCCAGAGATGGTAGAAGGATCGAGTGGGACATTCTACAAAGGAACACAGATTTTCTATGCCTTGATAGACTTCGCTGGACTCAATCCTACAAACAACGAAGAACAACAAAACGCAAGTAGGGAGATAATACGTTGGGGAGGGTATACGCCAGAGCCTCAGACAACCTGTGGGGGGTCCATTTTCAATCATGACAATGTTTTCTTCATCCATCCAATTACCAAACAAAAATTGTTGGCAGTGTCATACTGGGGCGCTGGACTTAGGCTTGTCGATGTTTCCGAACCGCCCCAAATTGCTGACCCACTGGGGATTTCATGGCCACCTGAAACTAGCAGATGGCTTGGGTGCCCAACGGATGACTCTGGATGGTACGGCCCAGAGGGAGGAGGTCATGCAAACATGGCGCCTGAGGTGTGGCTAGATGCAAATGATGGTAATGACAACATTCACTACGCGGTCCCCCAAGATAACCTGATTTGCTCCGGCATAAGTGAGTATGATCCAGTTGAAACATGGCCTGAACAATGCGGCATAGGACCTTCTGATGCCACATATGGCGTCAATTGGAGGCATTACACCTACATCGCCCCGGAGTACGGCTCCAATACCAATCACACTGGATATTTGTGGACTATCGATACTACTGACCCAACTCAGCCTTTCCTTGTTTCCAAATGGAAGCTACCAGGCGAGAGTACCCTGCCAGATGGAACTTCACACCCTCATCACTACATCCCAGGAGGGTATATTTTCAGCCCCCACAATGGCGATACTGGACTGAGTGGGCATGTCTACTGGACCCATTATCATGCTGGAGTTTGGATTACAGACCATGGCCACATCTGGGACGAGTTGGTCTGGGAGAATGGCGTTCCAGAACCAGAGAGGGGTTTCCAGGCAATCTCTGAATTGGCACCTTCACACACATTGGGTTATTACTTGCCAGCAGGACCGTATTGGATCGAGGACCCCACGACTGAACTGGGGTATGACATGGCCGATTGTTGGGCGTCTTGCATGATACCTTTTGACTGGGGGCTACAATATGACCCCAGAGGTTTCGTCTTCATCTCAGAGATGGTCTCTGGAGTGTATGTAGTTCAGTTTGATGAAGATCGCGACTCTAGGTACGATTATCCACCACTATGGACAGCGGAGGCTAGTGACCAATGAGAACTCCTAGAGGGGGAATAATCACAGTTCTTCTAGTGATTGTTCTTCTCATGCCCACGGTTTCCGCCCATGGTGCAAACTCGTTCTCATTCATCATGAGAGAGGGTGCCCTCCAGCCCGAATCTGCGGAAGTGGTGCAAAATGACACTCTGATTTTCTATAACGTAGCGAGCCATAATAGGAGCATAATGTTAGATGTTGATTCCGATGGAAATCCTGAGTTCGAATGTATTACGTCCAGTATGAACTCATCCAATACTGAGGATGAATGCAGACTTTGGCTTGATCCTCTGAACTGGTCTGCAGGAAACTATCAAATCGAGATTTTTTCCAATTCGAGTCTGTGGAATGTACTCAACTTGATCTTATTAGAAGATGTCCACAATGAGTCTGGCCCCCCTTCTGGATACTCATTTGGGGAGGTTGAAGATAATGATAAATCTGAAAGTGTTGGGAACTCATACATGGCCCCAATTGGATTGGTTGTAGTTCTTGGAATTATTACCCTCACCATCAGGAGGAAATGAGATGAAAAAAGAAATGGCCCTATTTCTAGTTTTGACGCTGCTGGTACCAGGTTGTATGGGAGATTCCGAGTCTGACATTTTTTATGGCGAGGATATTAGTCCCCCCGTTCCAGTTAGTGATTTCGTTCTGACAGATCAAAATGGTGAGCTTTTCCAGCTCTCTGAGTTTCAAGGAAAGGTAGTTGTGGTCACATTTCTATTCACGCGATGTCCGGATATCTGCCCCATAGTAAGTGCAAATCTGGATTATCTTTCCAATATGCTTGGAGACGACTATGGCGAAACAGTGGAGATACTCACCATCACAGTAGACCCATGGACGGACAATAGCTCTGTATTACACAACTACAGCGAGCAGAGGGGGCTTCATTGGCCCCATCTTACAGGTTCTGTGGAAGATCTAGAGGGTGTATGGCTAGAGTTCGATGTTGGACTTCAGACATATTCCACCGATTCGGATGGTGATGGGGTTTCAGATGGCTTTGATACTTGCTTGGGCACTCCAGAAGGAGAGGAAGTAGACAATAATGGATGTGGAGTTGAAACTCAGCAAGAAGGTGATGAGGGAGATGTTTCTGTAAAACATCATCCTCTGGACTATTGGGTCGATCACACTACTGGGACCATCATTCTGGATAAGCAACTCAGGCAGAGGGTTTGGTGGGGAGATACTGACTGGAATGTAGAACTTGCAATGGAGGATATCAAGATTCTAATTGAGGAGGGGTCTTGAAAATGAGGTTTGGCGTATTTGTCGTCGGATTCTTACTTCTTTCATCTGGATGTCTTGGTCAAGGAGAAGACCCTGAGTTCCTCGGGATAGAGTACAGGGACCCCCCAGATGCCCCTGATTTCACGCTATTCGATCAGGATGGTGATGCCTTTAGACTCAGTGAGCATCAAGGCAAGGTCATTGTGGTTGCTTTTGTCTACACATCCTGCCCGGATATTTGCTTGATAATATCCTCAAACCTTGATTATGTGTATGACAATCTAGGCTATAGATCTGAAGAGGTATTGATCCTATCCGTGACAATTGACCCAGCTAGAGACACGATAAACCACCTATCGGAGTGGACTGACAGCAGAGGTTATGAATGGCCTCATCTCACTGGACCTGCATCTGAACTTCAACAGATTTATCGTTCATGGAACGTAATTATCGATAACGAGCATATCGAGGCGAGTCAGCCTCCTGAAGATAATCTGAATCGTTTGGTCGTCCTGTATCCAGACAACACAAGCTCGACAATAGATATGAAGGGGTTCGGAATGAACGGCTCGGAGTTCATATCCGATTCACTGAACGAGTCGGGTTCGAACTTCGTAGTCAGCGATGGTCCGATTAGCGAGGGGACAATAGGCAATTGGAGTACGGACAGCGATTGGTCGTGGGTTCTGCACTACTGGGACTCACAAAGTGAGAGTTGGAATCAATCAGAGTCGTCTAGCTCATCTATAGAGGTCAGCGGAGATACACATTTGGCTTGGATTGCGAGTAACTCCAATCTTAGCTTGGCCCCACCAGGGGTCGATTGCAATGGAGATGGGTGGATAATGGGCTCAGGGGAAAGCGCTCATTGCATGTGCAATGAGGGATATGAAAGACCTAGTAGTGATTGGCTTTCATGTGTGATCGAAGGTTCTGGAGATTCTGAAATATCCGATGCAACTGACCCACATGATCAGTCACTGGGAGAATATGAGGTTGGCCATTCTACAACAACTTTCATCGTTGGGAAAGAGATGAGGAAGAGGGTCGCATATTCGGGAATCCACTGGGATGCTGATGATTTCTTGCAAGATGTGATTACCCTAGTGGACGAGTGACAACTTTTTTGGATTTTTTTACCCATTTGCACTGTTCCAATTATATGCTATAGCGAATATACATCACAACATGGCAGAAGACAATGGGGCGGCGAGATCACTATTCCTGGCGGCACTTATGATAACTAGTGTGATGACTGGGATACTATTCTTTGGGATAGAAGATGAAGGAGTAAATAAGGCTCCTACTATTGATTCAGATGTTCCCGATTCGATGATAATGGGGGAATTAGGAACCATTAATATTACAGTATTTGATGAGGAAATGGGAGGCCTGTCCCTACTAATTACATTGAATGATGAGCAGGTGAATAATGATCTAGATTCTAATGGAAATGCATCTCTAGATATCTCGCATCTCGATGTTGGAAGTCACGTAGTTAGTGTTGTAGCCACAGATAGTCTTGGACAGGATTCTACATTCATCAAGGTATTCTCAATCAATCATCCCCCTGAGAGTAATACAGCCGTCTCTATTACCCCTGAGACACTGGAGATATCAAAAGGAGGGACGGCACCAATTTCCGGTATTGTCATCCATGACTATGTTGACACCTGCTCCCTTAGGTGGTCCTCAGGGGATATTTCGGAGTCCAGCCTTGGGCTGCCAATCTCCGATACTGGTAGTTTCGAATTGGAGCTCTCCAACATTCAAGAAAATACCACGATTTCTATGGAAGCAACATGCGGCCTTTGGACCGAGACTTCCTCTGTGGTAACTACGAAAATTACAGTAGTTCAGGAAATAGTTACTGGCTGTACTGATTCAGAGGCGACCAACTACAATGATGATGCCGAAGAGGATGATGGCTCCTGTGAATACGAGACTGAGCCGGAGCCAGTACTGGGATGCATGGATCAAAACGCATTGAATTATGATGAGGATGCCACCGAAGATGATGGATCCTGCTTATATGACGAAGAACCAGTGGACAATAGCACCGGTTCCAAGGCTTGGTGGGAGAAGGTGCTTCTCTGTGACTCGACCGAACAAGTGAGTCCGGTAGATGACTACAATACCACTGAGTCTGACAATCATATTTGTCAACTGAGTTTTGAGATAGGTGAGTCGGAAATAGTAATTCAGTCTAATGGGATACCCAACCATGACCTAGAGTCTGGACCTGGTTGCTGCACGAGTGAGCAGAACCTTGAATGGACTATCCCACTCACCCCAATTAATCAGACAGGTTGTGAACCTTCCATTTCAACAGATGGTTGCACTATGGCTCCAGAGCGAGATTCTGTGGCCTTCTCGGTGAATGGGGTTCCAATTTTCGGGCCTGAAGATGGCCCTGGTGGAGATGCAGTTGCTGGACATGAGGGTGCCTATGAAGAAGACAGGCAACACATTTGGTTGGGAATCTGTCACGGCCATTCAGGTCCTGGAGGGGCGTACCACTACCATGCAGACGCTAACTGCGCCCACTGGCATCCAGACGAGGAAACTAATCAAACATGGATGGACTACAGTATCAACTCTTCTCGAACACTCTCGAGACATTCCGAAATTATTGGATTCGCATTCGATGGGTATCCCATTTATGGATTCGTTGGATGGGATGAAGAGGGGAATATTTCAGAAATGAAGTCCTCATATCGTTTGAAAGACGGGGAGACCGGATACAATGGAATCGTAGATTACGAATATGTTCAGGGACTTGGGGATCTGGATTCTTGCAATGGGCATTTTGGAGCTACTCCTGACCATCCAGATGGAATTTATCACTATCACAGCACTTGGGAGAATGGCGAAGGGGAAATTGGATTCCCCTACTTCATCAATTGCTACAGGGGAGAGGTTTCAATTGATGATGCCAGAGGAGATAATAATGGAGGTGGAGATGATGATTGCTCCGGATATGGTGAGACTTGGGGGCCAGGAATAGGGCCTCCTCCTGCCGGTTGTGGAGGCGGTGGCCAAGGAGGTCAAAACGGACAGTCCTCCGAGATCTCTGGCACTATTGGTGATATCATTGCCACGGAACCTCCGGGAGGGGAGTTGCTAGGCTTACTGATACTTGCAGTGGTATCTGTCAGAGTATTGGCATCTGTCCCAATTTCTCCAAATCGGGCTGATAAAGCTGCCTTATATCAGTGAGTCCAAGAACTAACATGGCAAGCCTCTCAAGGCCCATTCCCCATGCACAAACGGGCCATTCGGTCCCGAGTGGCTCAGTAACCTCTGGACGGAAAATTCCTGCCCCGCCCAGCTCTAGCCATTCTCCCCTCCAAAGGATATCCACCTCGACACTGGGCTCCGTGTAAGGGAAGTAGGCAGGCCTCACCCTGACGTCATCATATCCCATTTTGGAATAGAATGTCTTCAAAGTTGTGATGAGCATTGGCAGATTTGCATTTTCTTCGTGGATAATTCCCTCTATTTGGTGGAACTCTGGTAAATGCGTCCTATCGATGGTCTCCTGTCTGAAAACTCTGCCAATACCGAATACCCGAGAAGGAACATCTGGATTCTCTGCTATATGCTTGACAGTGTTGACTGTTGTGTGTGTTCTGAGCAAGCCTTTCTGGGCTTCGTCCTTATCGAATACTCCGCCCCATCCTCTGCTACCAGTATCATGTCCATGCTCATGAACCTTGGACCACAAATTCAGATACCTTTCATCGACATCTACCCTCTCGGGATTGGAGAGGTAGAACGTATCCTGCATGGTTCTCGCAGGGTGTGACTGTGGTATGTACAGGGCATCCATGTTCCATCCTGCTGACTGTACGAAATTTCCCTCTATCTCGGAGAACCCCATTTCCAAGAACACCTTCCTGATCCTCTCAATTAGCGCCTGCATTGGATGCGGCCTTCCACCTGTTGGAGTTATTGCAGGAGCATTGATGTCGAATGGCTTGAACTTGATTCCCTTCCATGAGTCTCCCTGCAACAGTTCGGGCGTTAATTCGCCAATCATTTCAACGTGAGATAGTTCACTAACATCGACTGTTGCTCCCTTTTCGGTCAGTGCCCATGTCCGCGAAACCCTTTCCTCGATTGATATTAGTCCCTTTCTACCAGAAAAATGTTGTATTAATTGTTGATCTAGATCTGATGAGTCAGTAGACTCAGTCGAAATCGACGAGATGAATTCGGCTCTTTTGGAGATGATTGAAGATATTTTTTCTTCATCGGCCGCCACTAGTCTACCGGATTCAAGATTGACCCCTATGGACTTTAGAAGGCCTATGCCGGGACCCGCTTCGTTTCTCTGAAAACCTGCTTTGAAGAGATTATTCATTGTTCGGCCTTCTATTTCTGACTCAAGAAACCAATCCCAAATCCTATTCTCCAGGAGTCCGAATTCTAATGCCCTCTTGCCCTCTGAATCCAATGAAATGAGCTTGACTTGATTTTCAGTAATTTTTACTAGGCCCAATTCATTGAGGGATTTTCCTGACCCTGCAACATGGACTTGGTCATTCCAGCCCGTTAAATCCAGTAGTTCTTGAACAGTCCAATCCCTATCGCAATCAGTAAGCATCGCCTTTAGCATGGCCTTGTCGTTGTTGCTCAATTCAGCGACCATTACCCTATCCAGAAGGCTATCCCACTTGATACTGCCGTGAGGGCTTATTCCTCCTCCCATAAGTCTACTTCACATATTTCACACCTATACATACTAGGTCGACGGCCCTCGATCATCTCCAGATTACCACACCTCCCGCACAATATGGTAGTCCTGATTGGATCAATCAGAGTTGTGTCGATCCTATACATCGGACCTCCTGCATCAGGAAGTAAATCCTCTTCTGGAGACCAAGCGTGAACCTCCTCAATACTGATTCCTTCTTCGTTAGACATGCCAATTGCCGCCATCAGTAGTACTATGCCGGAGATGGAAATCGGTGCCGCTATTGCCAGTGATAATCCTGAAGTTCCGGAACTCAAAATAATTCCACTTCCTATGACGATGCAAGCCCATCCGGATATGGCTAGGTTAACCCTGGTGTTCCCGCGACTGGACGAAACCATGGTTCGGCTAGGGGACTCTATTCATCAAAGTCCCCCATTGTGACCTATAGGTTTCAATAGTGGTTTGCCTTCCAAGGGTCGCCGCCTCAGTAGCTCAGCCTGGTAGAGCATCTGATTTGTAATCAGACGGTCGGGGGTTCGACTCCCTCCTGGGGCTCCAAAATACGTCAAGGTCAAAGGGCGGTAGCCAGACGGCACGATATGGCTGCAACGGTACTTGACGGCAGAGAAATGTCCCGAGAAATTGAGAATGGCCTGAAAGTCAGAGTAGCTAATTTGCTAGATTTGGGAGTAACTCCTTGTCTTGCTGTTGTGATTGTGGGAGATGATCCTGCATCTCATGTGTATGTTAGAGCTAAGGAGCGTGCATGTGCAAGATTAGGAATTAGAAGCGTGCGTATAGATGTCCCATCTGATGTGGAATTTGAAGAAGTTGTCCGCACAGTGAGGAAGCTGAATTCGGACCCCGATGTGAATGGGATACTCGTCCAGTCCCCTCTGCCAGAAGGAATGGATGAGATCAAGATTACTGACCTCATCGACCCGAAAAAGGATGTTGATGGATTCCATGCTCAAAATCTGGGTCGCTTGGTTCAAGGCGATACTAGTGGTTTGTTGCCATGCACCCCTGCCGGGGTCATGCATATGTTAGAGTCTGCAGATGTTGACCTAACAGGGAAAAGGGCGGTCGTCATTGGTCGCAGTAGGATTGTTGGAATGCCTCAATCAATTTTATTGTCGCAGAAAGGAGTGGATGCCACTGTTACCATAGCTCATTCTAGGACTGCAGATATGGCTACTTTGTGCCGAGAAGCAGACGTGATAATAGCTGCTGTGGGAATCTCAAATATGGTGACTCGGGACTGGGTCAAGCCAGGCTCAATAGTGATAGACGTAGGTGTAAATCGTGTGAATGACGATTCTGAGAAAGGATACCACCTAACTGGCGATGTCCATCCTGAAGTTGGAGAGGTCGCAGGTGCACTATCTCCTGTCCCAGGAGGGGTTGGGCCAATGACAATTGCAATGCTCATGTCAAACACAGTAAGGGCCACTGAGATGCAACAATGAGTGAGCGAAAGTCAGAAAATTCCCATATCTATTAACGCATCTTCGGAAGCGTGTTTCTTTGGATCCCAGAGTGGGGAGAAAGTTAGATTGACATGGGCGCTGGAAACTCCCTCTGTCTGTTCGGTTGCCCTGTGAACAGCCGCCATAAGCTCCGGGGCGATAGGGCAACCGGGACTTGTCAGAGTCATATCTACCTCCACATGAATGCCATCTTCCCTTTGTTCTGCCTTAATGTCATAGATCAGTCCTAACTCAATAACCGAGATTTTCATCTCTGGATCCTCTACTGATCTGAGAGATTCCCTGACACTGGATTCTACAGACATAATATCACATCAACGTTGAGGCCTCTTCTTTCACCTTCTTCACCATGTTCATGAATCCATTGGCCCTACTTGGAGTGAGGATTTGACTGAGGCCCATCTCCTCAACGTAAGACGGATCGTGACGAGCCACATCTTCAGGAGGAAGTCCATTCACGGCGATTGCGGTGATGGCCATCAGTCCTTGGACAATCTGAGCATCAGCCCCCCCTCTGGCGATGAAACCGCCATCAACATCGAGTGAACATTCGACATGTGCTCTTGATTGGCAACCGTGGACCATGTTTTCATCATCCCAATCTTCCATAGATAAGACAGAAGGGTGCAAATTTGCGTATTCGAAAAGAAGCTCATAACGCTCCATTGTGTCGAAACAAGATTGGAATCTTTCAACGATTCTTTGTACCTCTTCGGACCATCGGCTGTCATCGTCCATGTGAGTGCGAACATAGTTTAGGATTTCACAATTCTGGCATTTAGCCGAATCTAGAAACGATAGCTTCCAAATGAGATACGAATGCCTCTGCCTCTTCCATGGTATTGTATATCCAGACAGAAGCCCTGTTTGTTGATCCAACGCCCATGGCTTCCATTAGTGGCTGAGCGCAGTGATGGCCGGTCCTAACAGCGAATCCGCCAGCATCTAAGAGATATCCGAGATCTTGTGCCTGAATGGTGTCATGCAGGAATGAAACTACTCCTATCGCTTCCTCTCTTTCTGGGAAACCAAAAACGGTAATTCCAGGAATCTCACGCATTCTTGATGCCATCCATGATGCGATACTCTGTACATGTCTATGGGCCTCTTCAAAATCTACATTCTCCTCTAGCCAGTCAACTGCGACCCTCCACCCGATCGCTTCCGCCATCCTAGGAGTACCAGTTTCAAACATCGCATATCCTTCTTGGAAAAGGGTATCTTCCAAAGAAACCCGCTTGACGATAGAACCTCCAGTCAAGAATGGCCCCATCTCTGAAAGAGCTTCTTCACTAACCAATAGACAACCTATTCCAGTGGGTCCTGCCATCTTGTGAGCTGCCACTGAAAGAAAGTCAGCACCCAGGTCATCGAATTTGATCTTCTCGTGTGGAGCTCCTTGGGCACTGTCTATTGCTATTCTAGCGCCTTGAGATCGTGCCATTCGAATTACTCTCTCGATGTCATTCCTTACGCCGAGGACATTACTAACATGGCCCACGCAAACCAGAGAAGCACCCTCAACTGCAATTTCCATAGCATCGTAGTCGAGTGTAAATTTCTCGGTATCTACTGGGACATATCTCAGCTCTATTCCCCTCTCCTTGGACAACTCTTGCCATGGAACTATGTTTGCATGATGCTCCATCTCAGTAGTGACGACCACGTCTCCTTCGCTCAGGTTATATCTAGCCCAACCATATGCCACTAGATTCATCGCTTCAGTAGCACTACCTGTGTAAATCATCTGACTCTCTGAAGTTCCGAAGAATTTTGAAATCCTGTCCCTAGCACCTTCTAAAGCTGCGGTGGACTCATCAGCCAAGGTGTGGTTAGCCCTATGGGCATTAGCATGGTAGTTCTTGTAGAAGTCCGACATTGCATCGATCACTGCTAATGGCTTCTGAGATGTAGCAGCATTATCGAAGTATACAAGTTTCTTACCATTAGGAAGGGTTCTCTGGAGTATTGGAAACTGGGAACGAATGGATTCTACGTCGAGTGCCATGTCAACAACCCCCATACGACGTCGGGGTTCAGGCTTTCAAATCGATTGTATGGAAATTTGAATTTATACGTCAAATACATTATTTTCTAGAATGACTTTATTTTTCCAGACCCTGTTTGGATACCATGACAGATAGTGCGGGACAGGACGTTGTCGAAAGACTCGGGAGCAGAGATTTGAACGAAGATGGGGAAATAATCAACCTAGCAGTAGTGGGTTCAAGCAGATACTATGACTATGAGAACTTCGAGAATATTATCGACTCTTGGATAGGGATTAATGGATATCCCGACCTAGTTATTGTAGGCGGGGCAAGTGGTGTTGACTACTTAGCTGAAAGATGGGCCACTAATCATTCTATACCAATAGCTGTATTCTCCGAAGAATGGGATGATCCAAGAATAGGACTCCAAGACAGAGGGAGGCCAGAGGCTCCCAATTCATTGACTGAGAAGATTCTTGGTTCTTCCAGCCATATTCTGGCCATCCCCTCAACAACAAGCAAGTGGACCAGAGTAGTAATCATGGAGGCTTCAAGGAGAATGATACCTATCGAAATACACGAAATTACTTGATTTTGGTGCTCCTGCCGGGATTTGAACCCGGGTCGCCGGGATGAAAACCCGGTATGATGGACCGAACTACACCACAGGAGCTGGCTTGTCGGAGATATGCATCCCACATAATCAAATCGGGTAGAAAGGTTGTGAAAAGTCTGCAGTGAATGAGTCAGTCTTCCTGTAGAAGTCCGTCCCACCATCTTTTAGCAGGTATGAAAGCCAAGAGGGAGATGAGTGTCAGGAGTATCCAAACAATTGGATTTTCCAGTAGCCTAAGCAATTCATCTCCCCAAATTCCAATCGCCAAAGCTTGAATGCCAAATCTTAGCCCTCTGCCAAAAAGACCCGCGAATACGAATTGACCCTTGTCCATCTCCCCCATTCCAGCTACCCATGCAAGGACCTTGTAGGGGATGGGGGATATGGCTGCGACAAATATCCCAGCACTACCATATCTCAAAATCAGATTATCCAGTCTTTGAATATGCGTTTTCTGAATGTATCGCTCAGCAGCACCCCTCCCAATTATTCTGCCCAGCCACCACCCTACGAGTGCTCCAGAGACACTGGTTAGTGTGACAATAGCCCAGATTAGGAAAATTGTCAGAGGATCATCCTGCGCATCTAGAAACATTGGAAATGTGAGAGCCTCTGGCGGAATTGGCTGGATTATGGCCTCGGTAAAGGAAAGGATTCCCAATCCAGGTAATCCTAAATTCAATGCCCACTGGACATAGGAATCCCAGACATCCCAGAATCCACTGGGTAACATGCTCACATACCTTCGTCCAAGTCATTGTGTATGAAATAGTGGTTTTTATGTAGACTATCAAAGGGAAAACCAATGAGTGGATGGCAAGTGGCGTGTGTGTGATAGATGAGCTTGTAGTGGATACTTCGGCCCTAATTTCATGGCCGATAACAGAATTGTCTGGAGCAGTGATAGTAAAATCACAGATTCAAGAGCTAGAGAGGCATTCTCCGAGTAGGGCAGACATGATCGATGCCATTGGAGTGATAGTTTCTGGACCTAGCCAAGATGCAATTTCCTCCACTTCGATGTTCGCAATGGAAACTGGAGATATGGGAGGATTATCGGTCACTGACTTGCATTTGGTAGCTACGGCATATGAGAGGGGGGGCGTACTTGTTACTGATGACTACCGCATGCAGAACTTAGCTGAGAGAATGGGCATAAGATGGGAGTCAGTGAATTCTGATGGGATTTCTCAGTTTTGGACGTGGAAGCTGAAATGCCTAGGCTGCGGAAGAGAATACGATTCACCAGAGACTCCAGCTAAAAGAAAGGGGCTACTAGGTGAATGCATAGACTGTGGAAGTAAGTTGAAGTTGAAGAGGATCTAGCTATTCATCTTCTGACAGAGCTTCATCGGTTTGGCCGCCTCTATCAAGATCTATTTCGGTCTTTGAGGGCCTTGCCACCTCATTCACGGCCTTCTGGTATTCCCCCTTGGCGAGTCCGACACTTCTGGCTAGCTTAGGGATCTTGTCGACTCCAAAAATTAGTACTCCAAAAACAACGAGAGCAACGACTTCGACTGTACCAAGTGCCATTCTATCATACACTGCTAGAGGGCATATCGGTTGAATGCTTCGGAAAAAGACCCACTTATCCACCAGAAACAGGAGGAAGGAATGCTATCTCGGATGAATCTTCGATCACAGAATCCAAATCACTCACTACATTGCTATTTATTGCGACTCTGAGCCCTCTCGAAACAAGATCCTGTAACCCCAATCTTTCAACTAGTTCAATTATTGAAGATCCGAATTCCACCGCGATCTCTACTTCCCTCTCCCCTAGAGACTCTGCCAAAGGCCCGAAGAATAGGACCCTGACCATTATTGCCCTCCTATCAGCGCCCGGGGGTCCGCTCATGGACATCTTACGATGCACTCAGAAATCAATTCATCGGAACGAACTATAGTAAATTAAGTCGGAGTTTGTCCGAGAAGCATGAGTCGTGTTGCTGCTGTGGTTTTCGACTGTGATGGAGTACTAACTGACAATGGCTCATCATGGCAGAATATCCATAGGAGGTTTGGCACGGATACAAACGATGGCGGAGCCCACAAAAGGACTTTGGAAAAGTTCCTTGATGGTAAAATTACTGAAGAGGAATTTGTGGAGCATGACATACGCCTTTGGAGGAGCGTGCAGTCTGAGATTCACAAGGATGACATTATCCGGTGCTACAGCGGAATCGGGCTAATTGATGGTGCTAGAGATGTCATTGAAGAGCTGAAAAGAAGAGGTGTGTATGTTGCAATTGTCTCATCTGGGGTAGATTTGTTCGTGGGTGCGATAGCTAATATGCTGAAGGTGGATGACTGGGCAGCTAATGGTTTTGAGTGGGATGAAGATGGATATCTTATCAAAGGGCTACCAACAAGAGTTTACTCGCATAATAAGGGAATTATGGTGGAGAAGCTTGCAAGGATAAATAGTTTCGAAACTGGAGAAATGATATCTGTGGGAGACTCAGGTACGGATCTATCCATGAAAGTCGGGGAGTCCTCTTTCATTGGATTCAATCCAGCACGTTCCAGGGCATTAGAGGAATTCAAGAATGCCGGAGTGCCGATAGTAGAGGCCAAGGACTTAAGAAAAATTTGGCCTTATATTTTTGATGGAGAGGAGTTTCCTACGACGGACTAAGCGAATGGGATGGATGCTGTTGCATACGTATGTAGATTGACGACCGTTAAGATGCAAGGCTTGGGCTGGAAACCAAGCATTCTTTGGAAGTCTGTTTGGTTCTGCCATGTTGAGCTGTGAACCATTGTAGTTCCTTTGTAATTACCTACAAAGTGGCCATGGACATGCCCGGTGACAAAAATATCAGGGACATTTGAAATTACAAGATTGTCCTCTGGCTCGGGCGAGAGAGGAGTTTTGCCGCCCCATGAGGGAGCTAGGTGCCTCCTCTCTAGCATTGCTTGCATTGCCCTTTCTGGCTGGGAGTATGAGACAGACCTGAGTGTTGCGACGAAATCATCTATACTCTTTCCATGGTATGAGAGCACCCTTACTCCATGCAGGCTAAAGTCGCATGGATTGCCTACAAATGTGGCATCTGAGTAATCTTGCTGAACCTCTGGATCCAATGCAGGTTGTGGTTCGGCTGGCCTTACTGCATCGTGATTGCCTGGCAGGATGATCACATCAACCCAATCTGGAAGTGCCTCTAGTAATCTAGCAAGCTCAGAATATTGATTGAATAAATCTTTGATTGAAAGGTGGCGATCTTGTCCCGGATAAATCCCGACTCCATCGACACCATCTCCGCTTAGTACAAAATATTTGATCGTTCGAGCAAGTGGGTCATTGTTGAACCATTGAATCATTTTCTCCCATTGGGGCCCTAGGAATGTCATGCTACCGACATGGGTGTCTGAAAGGAACGCTGCAGAGACCGCTCTATCCTCGCCAGATGTAGTTTTTGAATGGAATCCCAGTGGAGGCAGATGGATGTCTTGGACGAAGAAAATCGGATCACCTTCTCCTACTAAGAAATAGCCACTGACGCCAACGACATCGTCATCCATCAGGCCATCTAGAGCTGGATGAACCTCTGAGGCATCTGAGGGTGGCTTCACTACGCATCTAATCTGAGCCGTCTCATCCTCAACCGCGAACATCAGATTTTTGCTTTTGGCCCATCTCATATCTGTAGCCAATCCAACTAGGGTGACCTCGTATTCCCTGCTTGAGTGTCGTTGCCTATTCCTCCATGCCTCCGAAGCGGGCACTGGCCTCCTAGGGAGCGTATTAGAAGACACCATCATCGCCCTTATTCTCTGTAGGCGATCTGTAAAGCAGGATCTCATATCTGACATCTTGCCTTCGGTTACTGAGTTTCCAGTTATGTCAAAATGTATCTCAATTTCTGAATCTACATCTGTAGCAACCATTGGAAAATCCACTAGACTGTAATGATCTAGGCCATGTGGCCTCGGAGCCGGGGCCATCTCTAGTGATTTGGAAGGCGCTATTGTCCTCCCGATTGGAGAAGGGCTATCTGGACTCGGCAGGGAAACTTGTTCTGTTTTGGAAGAATCGGATACTATTGGACCTGTTTGGACCTTCGTAGACATGGCTAGTAATTCGCTTACTGTTCTGAAATCAAGTATTTTCACTCCGGAAGACCTAGCAGCTTCAATTAATGGCTGGATATCCTCGAGTTCTTGGATGGCCTCTTGTGACTTTCTGCCAATAACAAGCATACCTGAAGAAGCCAATATTCGCTGTCTTTCAGGCCAATCGTCTGAGGCCATGCCCATCAGGGGGGATAGTCACCTCATGATGATATCGCAAAATAATTGTTGAATTATTCTTTGTCATCCCAATCCGTCAAGGAAGCTAGGTCTACTTTGCCGATGTCTTCGGCGACTGTCCTAGGGCTTTTCTGCCACTCCAGACTGCCTTCCCATTCTTCGGAGAGTGGATCTAACTGAGAAGTATCAAAGGAAATCTCAGCTTCATCTTTACTCAACACCTCTTCAACAACAGCATCATTTTCGTCTACTCTGTCCAAAGCCTCCAATGTCAGCCTCAATGCAAACGCAGCGAACGACTTCTTGTTGTCCAACCTGTCATTGTCACCAAAATCCATCCTTCTTGAGAGAAAATAGTCCCCGGCAATTACAGCGACATGAACCCTTCCTACCTCCTTGTCACCAGTCGAACCGCCTGGCCCAGCAATTCCAGTTATCCCTATTGAAACGTCAGATCCAGATTGGTACTTGGCCCCTTGAGCCATCTGAATTGCAACTTCATGAGATACAGCACCTGCATCCCCACTGTCGAAAGCTGACTTTTCAACTCCCAACTCCCTCATCTTTGATTCATTGGAATATGTAATCCAACCCTGGTTGAACCATGTCGATGCCCCGGATATGTCAGTGATCAGAGATGCGACTAAGCCCCCAGTACAAGATTCAGCAACAGACACGACCCAGTCTCTCTTCCTGAGCCTTCTTGCTACGCGGGACGCGAGTCCAGCGGTCTCTTCGACCACACATTGCCCTTAGGTCGTTACCTTTTGAATCTGATGTGAAATGAGATACTGCCAATTGAAAGATTAATTGGAAAATTATTGGTGGGTCCGGCAGGAATTGAACCTGCGATCTTCGCTTTGTAAGAGCAACGTCATAACCCCTAGACCACGGACCCTGTCTACCCGGGGGGGCGTTGTGTTCAAATGGACTGCGGCTAAAGGAGTGCTGAGAGTTTGCATGTCCGGGGTTACAGATTTGATCGAAATGCTCAAAAAAACTGGGATTCCAATGAGTGAGGGCATTGTCGAGGCTGTTCTGTCTACTGATCCTTCCGAATTTACTGATTTCCCGTTAGAAAGTTTCTGGCAAGACTATCCAGTCCCGTTTCTTGTGACCGAGAAGGGTGCGACAAAAACTATCTCTGCACCTCACATGATTGTAACAATGTTGCATCACTTGGAGCTGATGGAGGGACTGCATGTCCTATTAATGGGATCAAAAGGAGGTTATGTGGCCACGCTCGTAGACAAGATTTGCGGCCCTACAGGAAGAGTTACCATCATAGAGCCGCATGAGGAGGTTTCACAATACACTTCAGCGGTTCTTGAGAGGCGATCCCAATATGGAGTAATAAGGGTCCTAGGAAAAGAGGCATTGGAAGATCCATCATGGGTTAGAGATGTTGATAGAGTACTATTTACAGGGTCTGTGAGGGAGATTCCACACCAGATAGAACTACTGATTGAAGAAGGAGGATTTGTTCTGGGGCCGTTCGGAGGCAGAATTCAGCAGCGGCTTCTGAAAAAGGAGTGGCAGGGCGATATATGGAATGAAACTGATCTTGGAGGAGTGGTTTTCGGGCCTTTGGATATTTCTGAGTCCGATAGTGCATTTCCGGACCCATTATTCATTGCGGATGAATTTGAGGACGCTCTAAAACTAATCGGATCCATATTGGGCGATGATTCTGAGGAGTTTTTCAGGCTTGAAAAATTGGTACAATCCCTCCGAGATTTACCGTCCGGCCTTCCTGAAATCGATGAAAGCTACACTGATGAGGAAATTATTGAGCATCCGGTGATAGAGCTTCTGATGACTGAAGCAGAGTGGTTAAGTGAACTATGGCCTACTTTCAGCAGATTGGTTGGTTTTGACTTGGTTGAGCCGGTTTCTGAAACGGATGAAGTTCTTTTTGGGAAGAGGCATCAAGACTTCGTCCCATGACATGTAAAATCGTAATTTCTATCGAAGGAGTGATGTCTAGTAGTCCCCAGCATGTGCCATGGAGGACCTGATGCGAGGTAACCTAAGCCGAGCATTGACCTCGATTTCAAAAGCTAACCTGAATGTACTGAAGGTCTTGAGAGGCAGGGGGTCTGCATGGATTGTCGGAGGTTGGGTCAGAGACTCACTGATGGGAGTAAAAACCGAGGACATGGACATAGCTACCACACTGACTCCAGAGCAAATTAAGTCTATTTTCCCTAGGTCGATAATGGTCGGTGCTAGCTTCGGGACTGTAATAATTAGGGCGGATAGTGGTGAATTTGATCCGGAAGAAGATATGCAAGTTACCACTTTGAGAAGCGAGGACGGCTATCTTGACAGGAGGAGGCCGGAAAGGGTAACTTTTCTTGAAGGGGGAGATGGAGATGAGAGTATTTTGGAGGATCTTAGCAGGAGGGATTTCACCATTAATTCCATGGCGGTGGATGTCGATGGAAATCTGATAGACCCATATGGCGGATTAACTGACTTATCCAATGGTGTGCTGAAAACTGTGGGATCTGCTGAACGGAGATTCAGTGAAGATGGCTTAAGGGTACTGAGGGCTTTCAGATTTCTGGATGCTGGAACTTCAGGGATGAGGGAGATGGACGAATCTCTCGAGGCGGGAATCAGACAGGCCGGGGATTTCCTATCAGGAGTATCAAAAGAGAGAATTGGGGTTGAGATTTCAAAAATTCTTACTGGTGAAAATACTCATCAGATAGTCCTAAAGATGAGTTCTCTGGGGGTTTTAGACCAAGTCTTTGAGGGTCATAAAATAGATATTCCGACCAAACTCTCTGGCAATCACTTAGTTAATCTGGCCTTATTATTCAGGAAACAAAATATTTCCAGTGGATCTCTTTCTGAAACACTGAGGAAATTGCTAGTGCTTTCCAAAAGGGAACTTGCTGAGATATCTATGATGCACGACTGTAGATCTATCAAGGTTGATTCATCCATAGAGTCAGTCAGGAGATTCAAGGCATTAATCCCCGAAATTAGAAGAGGGTTGATTTTGGATTATTTGGATAAGGCCGGGGCCGATTTGATTGAGTTTAGAATTTCATTAGAGGACTTAGAAAATGAAGAAGGGGTGATTTCCCCCCTAATTAGGGGCGATAGGTTAGCAGAAGTAACAGGACTTGGCCCTGGTCCTAGACTGGGCAGACTCAAGGACTGGTTGTACAGAAAACAAATTGAACGGGGGCTAAAAACAGAGGAAGAAGTCCTTTCACTTCTTTCCGATTTTGACTGGGTTGGATCTAATCATGAAGATTGGGGGGAACTTCAGTGGCCATAATCATGGAAGTTCATTTAGCATAGCCAAATATTCGTCCTTATCCATGAACTGATCCTCATCAAAATCATCTGTGAATGTCTTTACGATTACGCACCATGCGTCTCCATAGGCATCTTCGTTTGCTATGTCTGGGTTGTCCTCAACATGCCCATTTAGCTCCATAATTGTGCAAGATATAGGGGCATTGATTAGCATTCTATCGAATTCACCATCATACCTCGTTGTGACAGTTATTAGCAACTCGTCTGTATCCACTTGCGCACCCATTGTATCTGACTTTGATGGCTTCTCATCTTCATCGTCGTCTTCGGAAAGTCCAGAGTCAGCATCGATCTCGAAATCACTATCATCCCTTGGTCTGGCTAGAACTATCTGAATCACTTCACCGAATTCCGCCATTAGAAACTCGCTCAATCCTATCTTAATACTAGTCGTGCCCTCATCCTTGTCTTCATCTAGGACTTGCATCCATAGATGATCAAGTGTGTAAAGTCGGTCGTGTGCAATACTGAACTCGGCATAGTCGCTATCGGCCATGATTCTCGCACCGCGGCCTCCGATGTCTAATTTCAACTATTCGTTTGAGTGAATTTGAGAATTGAGTGACGAGAGATTAACAATGGGCCGCCTTTCGGATGTATTGAGGCCCATGAATTTTGAAGAGACCGAAGAGCAGAACATGATCCGAAACATGGTAAGAGATTTCGCGGAGGAGGTACTACTTCCGACTACTCTTGTTAGAGATCAGGAACAACGGCCACCATTAGATGAATGGGCGAAATTTTGTGAAACTAGCTTGCAAGGTATTACTATTGGAGAGGAATACGGTGGAAGCCCAGTAGACGATATCACGGAGGCCATTATCGTAGAGGAGTTGGCAAGAGTTGACCCTTCATTTTCTGTGATGTACTGCGTTCATGTTGGACTCTGCTCGAAGACAATTTCGATTCATGGAAGCGAAGAGCAGAAGAGTAAGTATCTCACAAGGTTGGCAGAAAATGAAATAGGCGCATATTCACTTTCTGAAGCTGGATCTGGGACAGATGCCGCAGCAATGTCTTGCAAAGCTAAGCTTAGTGAAGACGGGCGGCATTACATTCTCAACGGTGAAAAAATGTGGGTTACAAATGGATCTAGTGCTGACATATACGTTCTTTTTGCCAAGGATGTTGATCATCCAGAATATGGTGTGAAGAAGCATGGCGGAACTACCGCATTCATTGTCGAGAAAGGATTTGAGGGATTCTCAGTTGGGAAGAAGGAGGATAAGCTAGGGATTAGATCGTCAGATACATGCTCGCTTCTGCTCAAGGATTGTATGGTTCCTGTTGAGAATGTTCTAAGGGAGCCGGGAGAAGGTTTTCCCATAGCCATGAACGCGTTGGATAATTCCAGGATCGGAATAGCTGCACAGGCACTTGGAATTTCACAGGGAGCATACGAATCGGCTCTGAATTATTCTTATGAGAGGCAGACATTTGGGAAGCCGATCTCATACCATCAAAGTGTTGGTAACATTCTTGCAGATATGGCTACCCAGATAGAAGCATCGAGAATGATGGTTTACAAAGCGGCATGGGCTAAGCAGAAGCATTACGAAGAAGGCGGTACAAGGCACACAAAGGAGGCCAGTATGGCTAAATTATTCGCGGGTGATACTGCCATGTGGGTCTCAGAAAGGGCCGTTCAAGTTCTTGGAGGGTATGGGTATACGACAGATTTCCCTGTTGAGAGATTCTTCAGAGATGCCAAGATAACGCAGATCTATGAAGGCACTCAGGAAGTTCAGAGGATTGTAATCAATCGCGCGATAAAGCCTTGATGATCCTATTCGACCCAAGCATACCTTCTCTGGCCTTCCAGATCTCCCTCTGCGCCAATTCCAATCAATGCAAACTCCGCATTTGGAGATACTACAGAGTCTTTTCTAGTGCCCCTGTGAAGTGACTCGTAAATTGTTTTATCGATTGGGGTCCTCTTAGAGAGTCTCTCGAACAGTTCGAAGCGAGATGAGATTTCTTTCCACTGTTCTTGGACCTCTCCTTCGAAGACCTTCGCCTTAGCCCCTGACCCGTATCCACAAAGGCCGACCTTCTTACCGTTCATTTCAGTTCCATCCAAATAGTCACTTTCCATTGTGGACATTAAGGCCAGGAAGATGGAACCAGTATACTGATTTCCAATCAAACTAGATGCCCTCTGAGTTTTTTCGATTCTTTGCTCTGCGAATATCTTGAACTCATCTGTCTTGGATATTAGTCTCCTGTAGAGATCATTTGCACGTTCAAATTCCTCAATTCCTTCTGAAGTCTGTGGAAAATCTTGGGGAAGCGGCTCAGGTCCGATCTCCTCAGTTATGGAATCCCAAACTGGGAGTTCCCTCCGATCGTGCCTGAAGACATCTGGGAACATCCTCTTCCCCTGAAACGCATACGGGAGATGTACTATTATCCTCATCCATTGCTCCGTGAGGATCTCATCTTCTTCGGGATTATACCTTCCATCTACAATGGCTTTAGATCTGAAATTTATGAATGCAGTTTTTACTGATTCTGAATAGCATCGATTTGAGAATTGGCCATCGAAGACTGGCATGTCCTTGTGGATCATCAACTTCTCATTTTCAAACATGATATCGTCTTTCTTGGATGATTTTGGCAAGTACTTGAGAATCTTCTCGGCGAGACCCTCCTTTATTCTCTCTCCGCTCTCTCTGGCCACGTCCAACACATTCTCAACAATCATCCTTGTATTAACTTCCCTTCTAGGTTTGAAGAAGTCGTGTACTGGCATAGTTGAAACTCCCCATATATCTGGAATTGTGAGAAGTCTTGGATTGTGACGGATCAGGATCGCGCCCCCTCCAGCTCCTTGAGTGTACTCTCCACTGGATTCAAGATCATACTTGGCATTATCAGCGAACACCACTATTCCGATTCTATCTTTTTCCTCGCCCCCCCTGGCTACCCAGTCTAGAGTATTGTGCATAGCATCAACTGCCCCTATGCAAGCAAATGTCAGATCAACAACATCGCAGTTCCTGAAGCAATTATCGCCATACTTGGTCGAGTATCTTTGCTCTAGCATGTCCATAATGTAGGTGGCAGTCGGCTTCGCGCCATCAAGAGCAGATTCTGTACCGAGGTAAATTCGGCCGATTTTATTTGGGTCTATCTCATTCCTATCAATAAGTCTAGATGCGGCGTTTGCCCCCATTGTTGCCGTATCTTCATGAACATCGGGTATCGCCATTGCTGAGAGGCCCAGTCCCTTGTTGAGCTTTCCAAAGTCCGCGCCCCTAAAATCTGCAAAATCCCTCATATCGAAGTACAGTCGAGGGAAGTGAATTGCGATATCATCTATACCAACATCTGACATTATTTCACCGACCTCGCGTGGCAATGGGGGTTATGATACCTGTCCCTGATAATTCCAGCAAAAAGGCGAAAATGTAAGGCTCAGCTCTTTGCGGCTATAGAATCCATGATTTCAATAATTTCAGGATTATCTTGGAAATATTCTGACAGAGGCATCAGGATTTCCGATAATGAGTCCGCTACAGCTATCTTGGCATCCAGAGGGTGTACAGTTCCATCTGAAACCGCGTCTACGAACTTTTGGCAATTAGAAAAATTGGACGGCTCCCCATATTTTGGATCTGGCGTGATTGATATTTCCCCTAAGATTGGAATTATGATATGTTCAGTTATCTCGAAGATGGCTGAAGATCTGTTTCCGACTTCAAGAAATGCCTTCTTCATCTTTTTTTGTAGTATTTCTTTAGTGTCGTGAAGAATAACGGCGTTATTTGGATCTGATTTCGACATCTTATGATCAAATGAGTCCATTCTGCCCCCTGGTCCTTTTAGTCCGGAAAGCATCGGAGTGTGAATGCAAGTGGGTTTTATCCAACTATTTCTGTCCGCGACCTCTCTCATGTACATGTGCGCCTTTCTCTGGTCCATGCCTCCGAAAGCGATATCGACCTCAAGCTCGAATATATCAGCTGCCTGAAGAGCTGGGTAAAAGAATGCTGAGAGGTCGTGGTCGGAGGAGTCCTCGTCCCTCCCCATTATGCTGAATGTCCTTCTAACCCTGGATAAGCTCATATTTTTAGAACATCTTAGGACCCTTTCCCAGTATTTTCCTGAGTCCATAATCTCGGAAGCCCTGATGAATCGTATTTGCCCTGGGCCATCTCCGATCTGTGGATGCCCCAATAATGATAAGAAAACCTCTGACATATAATCCGCTGCAAGTGAGATTTTTTCCATGTCCCTGCCGAACTTGTCATTTACCCATGCATGCCAATCTGCAAGAAGGATGATCACATTAACTCCCTCGTCTAACATTTTCCTGATGGTTCCTGAGAGTAAAAGCCAACCAAGATGTGCCTTACCACTGGGCTCTAGACCAATGTATGCAACTAGATTGCCATCTCCTGAATGAGACGGATTTCCAGAAAGGACGCTCTCTACATGTTCCTTTCCGACAACCTCTTCGCAGCCTGAAAACATCCTTTCAACTTTCATTTGGATTGCTTCATCGGGCAATGAGTCGCTCTCATTGGACATTTTTTCACCTAGTTAAACAGCTTGTTCAGTTTCTCAGCTCTTCCGGCTGCCTTGGTATTTTCATTGGACTCCAAGGCACTTTCAATCTCTGAAATTAATTCTTCCGCCTTGTCCTTCTTGTCCTGACTTATGGTTTCAGACATCTCCATGAAGTGACGTGCAGAAGAAATGGCGGACTTTGCTTTGGAGGCTTTCTTTGCCCACTCCTTGGCCTTATCTCCTCGTTGCTTCGAGTTGTATCCCGTGGCCTCATCCAGAAATGCAGTCCACCTCTTCCTATCATCCATAGCTACCTTCATGGCCTCGGGGTCTTCGAAGTTAGGGGCGACATTGGTTACGTCTACGATCAAAGCATTTCCCTCGAATCTTCCTGAAATTGATGTCATTATTCCATGTGATCCAGAAAATGAGCTACTGTCATCGGATTCAATATTGTCAAAAAAGCTTCCAGCGAGAGCAGATAACCCTCCTTCTTCCTCGATTTGCTTTACCTTCCCTCGTCGTACGTCGAATCGCTCCATGCCCATGCGCTGACTGGGACACTATTCAATTCTGTCATCAGAGAGGCATCCATTTTGAGTTACGAACGGGCTATAGATGATGTGCATATCGGAAATCATGCAGGACATCAGAGTGAAGCTCCTTGTCGTCATTGTTGCTATCTCTGCCGCCACAACATTTTCGGCCTCTGAATCAGCAGTTTTTATCGAAAGAATAGACTCATTTTCAGGCGACGATCTAGGATTGGATGGGGCTGAATTGAGTCCAAATAGGTCTCTTGTCCTTGCTTACGGAGTGGATTCCAAAGTGATTTTATTCTCCTCTGAAGACCCTGCTCAGATTATTGAGATGCCCTCAATCGGGCAGGAGTCACTAAATGACGCTGGCTTCCATCCCGGTGGGAAATCAGCAATAATTGTGGGAGATAATGGAACGATTCTGAGGTACTCGGATCTGGATAAATCACTGACTGTAGCTGATAACAATGGATTAGAGGGATACAACCTGTCTTCCGTAACTTGGAATCCCTCGGGTTCTTGGGCATATATTGGCTCCGATGAAGGAGAAATTTGGAGATTCAGGTCATCTGGCGATGGCGGATCTGAGATACACCCCCTAAATGGAACCGAAGGCATAGGGCCCATTACATCGATAGATTGTTCACTGGACTCTTCACTTTGCGTAGTATCGACTTCCTATTCTGGTATCGCAGTTATCCAAAGAGACCATTCAATGAATTGGATAGGGGGTTTCTCTACCAATTGGTTTGATTTAGAGTGCTCTGATTTGATTCCTTCATGCATAGTTATTTCAGCTGAAATCTTAGGAACTGTTGAGCTTGACCCATCTAATCCTGAAGAGTCTACTGTTGGTGGAGTTGAGATAGTTGGTATTGATGGAATTTTTACTGGTATTTCGATTCTTGAGGAAAACAGATTCCTGATCTCATTGGCCCCATTCAGCATTATCGAACACGATATGGAGGATAATGCGACTTATCCTTGGTTGGGCAACTTGGATGTTTCCCAAAGAAGTGTGCAGCTCTCGGGGGAGTCAGTGGTTTATACATGGGGGACCGGGAGTGACTCGGGTTGGATTCTCACAGACAGAGGGAGCTTTGCATCGTTCCATCCTTTGAATGAGACTAGTCAAGATTCTATGTTTTCAAATATTGTTTTATTGGGAGTAATATTGGCCATTTCTGGAATGATAATTACGTTTTTTATGTCAATATCGGACATTGGCAAGGGCAAACAGCGTAATATCCGTCGCAAGGGCAAGAAGCTCAAAGAGAGACGAAGAAAGAGATAGTTCATTCCATACCTTGATGAGTGAAAGTACCTCGCGGTGACTGAGAATATGCCATTCGAAGCACTGGACTTCTACGATGTCGACTCGCTCCTGACTGATGAGGAAAGAATGGTTAGGGACATGGTACGAGATTTTGTTGACAATGAAGTCCTCCCAAAAATAGAGCATGCATGCAGGGATGGCGTTTTCCCCGATGAGTGGCGAGTTACCTTGGGAGAAATGGGTGTTCTCGGCGCTCCTTTGAAGGGATATGGGTGCCCGGGCTTATCGTATGCGGCATATGGGGTTATTTGCAGAGAGCTTGAAAGAGGGGACAGTGGCCTCCGTTCCTTTGCGTCTGTCCAGGGTTCTTTGGCCATGTACCCGATTTGGGATTTTGGATCCGAAGAACAAAAGAATCACTATCTCCCAAAAATGGCCAGTGGAGAATGGATTGGCTGCTTTGGCCTTACTGAGCCTGATTACGGCTCTAACCCGGGAGATATGATAACAAGAGCCGAGGACATGGGCGATCACTACCTCTTGAATGGTGCGAAGATGTGGATTACCAATGGGTCCATTGCCAAAGTAGCTGTAGTCTGGGCCAAGTTGGATGGAGTGATCAGAGGATTCATTGTCGAGGACGAGGATGAAGGTTTCTCTGCCCCTGAGATGAAGGGTAAACATTCTCTCAAGGCATCTGTAACAAGTGAGTTGGTATTCCAAGACTGCAAGATACCCAAGGATAGGATCCTTCCAGGGGTGAAGGGTCTGAGAGGTCCGTTCTCTTGTCTAAATAATGCCAGATATGGCATTTCTTGGGGAGCGATAGGCGCTGCCCAGGCCTGTTTTGATTCGGCTAAGGAGTATTCTCTCAGCAGAATTCAATTCGATCACCCAATAGCTTCTTACCAGCTCGTTCAGAATAAATTGTCTTGGATGCTCAGGGAGATAACCAAAGCTCAGCTGCTGGCATACCATCTTTCTCAAAAGAAGGATGCGGGAGATTGGATTCCGGAGCATATCTCACTTGCAAAGATGAATAATGTCGATATTGCATTGGAGATTGCGAGGGTGGCGAGAGACATCCATGGAGCAAACGGAATACTTGATGAATATCCCGTAATGAGGCATATGGCGAATCTGGAGTCTGTAAAGACGTACGAGGGAACTCATGATATTCACAATCTAATTTTGGGCAGATACATCACTGGAATTCAGTCATTTACCAGAGATTTAAGCTAACTTGAAGAGATTGTCGTGGGTCAATCTTGATAGGCGAATCTACAGTCGCAACGTTAGGGATTACATGACAATAGCAGTATTACTGAAGCAAGTTCCTGACACCACAGCGAAAATTGCCGTATCTGGAGGACGAGTTGACCAGAGTTCGGTAGCCAAATGGTCTACCAGTCCTTATGACGAATATGCACTTGAATATGCACTTCAGTTGAAGGAGGCCGGAGGCGGCGATTTAGTAGCTATTACTTGTGGTCCAGCTAGGTCTTCCAAGATGCTCACAGACGCTGCAGCTGTAGGGGTGGACTCGATGTTGCATGTTGTGGCAGATACCTCCGAGATGGACAGCACGCAAATTCAGTCTATTCTTGCAGCGGCTATCAAGCACTGCGGTGCCGAGATCATCTTGTGTGGTAAGCAAGCTGCAGACACAAACTCTGGGTCAACTGGGCCGGGAGTGGCCAGTCTACTTGGTGCGTCATGCGTTGGGATGGTCTCTGAGGTCGGCATAGAGGGAGACGGCTTTATTGCACAGAGGGGGATTTCTTCGGGAGATGAACGGGTTGTAGTTTCAAAACCGTGTCTGTTCACATTCGATAAAGGCCTGACAGAGCTCCGAAGACCTAATGTTAAGGGAATTATGATGGCCAAGAAGAAGGTCATCGAATCCGTCAGCGCGGGAGACCTGGGCGTCGATCTTGGAGAATCTGGTGTGAAGATCAACTCCCATGCCCCTCCTCCCGAGAAGCCCCCGGGCCAGAAGTTCGAGGGGGCGGAATCGGTCCCAACTGTTGTCGCGAAGCTTCGCGAAGAGGCGAATGTAATTTAGGAGGAATGAAGATGGACATAACAATAATTGCTGAATCAAATGGGAATGAATTGCATCCGGTCACAAGTCAACTCGTTGGTGCGGCCAGTACATTGGGAGGCACGGTAACCGTATTGTGCCCCGGAGGAATAGGGGAGAAAGAGGCCTCTGAAATTTCAGGTGTGGCCAAGGTAGTGTCCTTGAAGGGGGATTGTTTCTCTTCTTTCGATAGCGGGGCATGGTCACATGTAATGACGCCTCATTGTGGCGACGGCATTGTGATGGGTTCCTCGTCCCCTTCGGGCAGGGAATTAGCTGCTCAGATAGCCTCGAAAATGGGAGTTCCGGTAGTTCAGGATCTTACTGGAATTGACAATGGCCTCATGATGACTCGATCGATTTACTCAGGGAAAGCTGTCGAGACTTCCAATGCTTCTGGATCGTGCGTGATTACCCTCAGGCAGAATGCCTTTGAGGCCGCAAGTCTGGGAGGCAGTGCAGAGGTAGTTACAGTGGATAGCTCATCTGAAGTATCTGTTGCTGTGAAAGAAGCCATTGCTAAAGCTGGTGAAAGGCTCGATGTCTCTGAAGCTGATATCATTATATCTGGAGGGAGAGGAATGGGGGATCCTGCTAACTTCTCACACTTGAATGAGGTTGCTGATATCATCGGTGCAGCAGTTGGGGCAAGCCGAGCTGCTGTAGATTCATGGGACGAGATTCCTCACAGCATGCAGGTCGGGCAGACAGGAAAGACGGTCAATCCTTCCCTGTATATCGCCGTGGGAATTAGCGGTGCAATACAGCACTTAGCAGGGATGCGCTCTAGCAAGTACATAGTTGCCATAAACAAAGATCCAGACGCACCTATTTTTGGAGTAGCGGACTATGGGATAGTAGCGACTTGGGAAGAGGCGTTGCCTTCTTTGAGGGATGAATTGGCCAATCTTTAGCTATATGATTCTGACAGTCATGCTACTTTCAGACTCTGCGCCCATATTGTCAGTCACCCTCAGGGTAAAAACGTGGACACCGGGCACAAGCCTGACTCTGACTATCTTTGATTGCCCCAGCTTCCTTCCGCCTCCGGTACTCCAAGACCATGCTACTATCTCGCCATCTGGATCATATGAGCCGGAACCGTCTAGGGTAACATCCGCCTTTGAATCTTCATTGGAGGCCATGGTGATATCCTCTCCTGCATTGGCCACTGGGGGAATGTTTAGCGATCTTGCTGTTGATGACAATGACTGTAGCAAGTCCTCATTAGCCTGCTCATTTGCGTGGGTAATGTCTTCAATAGGCTCATTGATATCAGAAATCAGGCTCTCGATTCCGTCTATCGTGGACCTTGATAATGCAGCAGAAGACTCATTGTCGGTGAGCATTCCTGAGTGTCCCTCATTGGATAAGTCGATTGAATCAAAATCCTGAGAGGGGATGATGTCGTCTTCCTTTGGATCTGTATTTGGATGGATAATTGTGATGTGGTTACTGTCATTCGTACTTACGCTGTTACCGAAAATCAGTATTCCGTCATTCTCTAGTTTGAGTAGCCCCTTCACAAGATTCTGATGCTCGAATGACCAGATTTTTCTTCCTAAGGGGCTAAGTCTTTCAACAAAAAACCAATATGAAGCAATTATGTCTCCTTCCCACTCCAAGATTTCTGAAATTGAATATTCCATTTTTGATATTATAGATACCTGTAAATTACTCTTTATTAGTATTATTTCGCCTTCAAAACAGCCCGCCACATATCCATCACGATATGGCGTTATACAAGTAATCCTTGATGGCACCTCGGCCTCTCCAATCAGGCCCTCCTCAAAGTCCCACAGCTCTATTCTATTTACAGCCCTCTCATCGACCACCAAGCCCAATGAAGACCTCGAAACAAGGATTTTTCCAAGTCCATCGGTAGATATTTTGGAAATTACCTCCACATCATCATCCCTAGGGACTGAGTGATGAGATACCTGTAAATTATCATCCAATATTGTCAACGACCCATCCTCACTAGCCACGACAACATAATCCCCCTGGTCAGAGGAATGGATAATTATCGGGTCATTGAGGATTGTGGAAAATCTTGACTCCCCTGCATTGTCGATCAAAAATAGCTCATTACTTTCTTGCAAAATGAAAAATTTGTCTTTAGAGAATGATGCGTCTTTACATCCGTTGCCGCTGAAAATCTTCTCTATCTGATGTTTTTCTATGATGATGATATCGCCTTCGACATTTACGGCAAATATCCCCCTATCTGTATCATTCAGTGCTATGATTTCTTCATCGGAATTATGCTTAGATACAATCTCACATACTTCGTCCAAAAACACGATCTCATTACTCGACAATGAAATAGCGAAACCATTTTGTGTCTTTGTGGCACAAACTATTTCTTGGCTCGTAACCATCTCAGAGAACGCCGCGATGGTATTGGCCATATGCATAGGAAGAGGGATGTAGGCTTGATATTGACTATATTCAGATTGAGACCGTTTCCTTGGCCGAGTCACTTCTCATCCTCTCGATTCTTTCCAAATACTCGTCATTTATTCCGCCTGTGACATAGACTCCATCGAAGCATGAGCAATCAAATGTCGCTAAATCGGATTTTGAATCGCCCTTACAAGCATGTACTAGGTCTTCCAATTTTTGATAGATCATCCAGTCCGATCCTATAGCTTCGGAGATTTGATCTATCGTTCTTCCATATGCAACGTATTCTGACTTTGCGGGCATATCTATTCCGTAGACATTTGGGTGGACGATTGGAGGAGAGCAAGAAGCAAAGTACACCTTCTTTGCACCTGCTTCTCTGGCCATTGTGACGATTCTTCTGGATGTGTTTCCTCTGACTATACTATCGTCCACTATGAGTACTACCTTACCTGAAAATTCCCCCTCAATTGTGTTTAGCTTCTTCCTTACCGAGTCTTTTCTGACTGTCTGACCTGGCATTATGAAAGTTCTGCCAATGTATCTGTTCTTGACGAATCCTTCTCTGTAAGGGATGCCCAAAACTCTGGCCAGTTCCAGTGCTGCAATTCTTCCACTATCGGGGACAGCAACAACTGACTCTATGCCATGATCAGGAAACTCTTCTGTGATTCGTCTTGCCAATGCAGCACCCATTCTTATCCTAGAAGAGTGAACTGAAATGCCATCTATTACTGAGTCTGGCCTAGCGAAGTATACATGCTCAAAAATGCAGGGACTATGCAACACATCGCTAGAGCACTGCTTTGAAGACATGGTTCCATCCATCCTCGCAACAATGGCTTCACCTGGAGGTACGTCGCCGTCATGTTTGAAACCTAATGTATCGCATACTACACTCTCCGATGAAAACAACCTCTCAGTGAATCCTTCTACGACACGACTCCCCATTGAAAGCGGCCGAATTCCATTCGGGTCCCTGAATGCAACTATTCCCCATCCCGTTATCATGGCCACTACACTGTAGCTTCCTTCTGCTCTGAGGTGTAGTCTTTCCACTGCTCTGAAAATATCTTCATTGGAGAGTGAATCTAGTCCACCTGGCCTTCCGTTCAGTGATCTTTGGATTTCTGCGGCGAAGAGATTCAGTAAAGCCTCTGAATCTGAACTTGTATTTATCCTCCTATGATCATACTCCAGAAGCCCGGAGATAATATCTGAAGTGTTATTCAGATTGCCATTGTGTGCCAAGCTAACTCCGAACGGGGTATTCGTGTAGAATGGCTGGGCTTCTGCGACAGAGCTCGAACCTGCAGTCGGGTACCTAACATGCCCCAGGCCCATGGAGCCTCGGAGAGACTGTGAGTGCTTTGACCTGAAGACGTCCCTCACTAGTCCGTTGGCCCTCCTATGAGAAATATTCTCACGATCACTTGTTACAATTCCCGCTGCATCTTGCCCCCTGTGTTGGAGCACCAACAATCCATCATAGAGCGATTGGGCGACTTGAGAATCGGGATGAGCCAAAATTCCGATGATCCCGCACATCGGCTACCAAACACCGCTCGAGGACGAGGGACTTAGCCCTTTCGTGAAATTACTTGCTGCCCATGGAGCGATTCCTTTTGCTCCATCTATACTTCCTTAGCTTGGCAGTCTGACCGTAGCCACAACTTGAACAGACTCCCTTGGTCTTGTGGAACGAGTGCCTTCCGCACCTCCTACACCTTATGTGTGTAGACTTCTGCCTTTTTCCCATGCTTGGAGTACCCTTTGACATACGAACCACCTATTGGACGGCGCTGCGACCGGAATGGGTGTTATCAGCGTTCCCCTCTGTGAATTGGGATTCAGTAAAGCTAGACGGGGCCTGATTTTCTCTGTGAGACCGACACCCTAGCAAGAATAATTGCAATGGAGATGTAAATCAGGGGCAGAATATTCAGCAATGACAAGATTGATTCTGAGACTGACTTTCTGATTATCTCCATGTAACTCATCTCTCCATTTATCATTGACATGGCATAGACTGCCAGGGAGAGTATCAGTAGAGATGCCACAAGAGTCGGTGTCGGCCTGTGGTAGGGATGAAATGCAGAAATCATGTGGATAACTATCACAATGGCTGACAAGGCCATCGAGCCAAAAAATAATGTGAGTAGCTCGCTCATTTACTGTAAGCCCCCCTCATCCAAATTCGCCAAAAGAATTTTCGAGACGTGCTCTATCTCGTCATCCTCAAGAGGTTTTGTAACGCCATCGCCTTGGCCCATAGATTCTGTTAGCCGTATCGAGTAAAGATATATCAGGACCGTTACTGATACCCCTGCAGCGGACGAGGCAGTAGTGGCGAGCATTCCCGTGTTGGGATTCCATTCCACGATCATTACACTCAGTGAGTACAATGATAGGATCCAGCCCAAAATAAGTCTTGGAAAGTTTGAAACATAGTAAATCGGCGCACCTGATGCGGCAATGAATAACCCCAATGCCCCGGGTATTGCCCAAGAAAGGGTGGCCCTGAGTGATTCTGATGCCGCGGCTTCTGGGCCCATCAACCCCCCTGGAGGAAAGAGGGCCAAAAATAGGCCAAATAAGAATACCAAACCGCCGAGTTTCGATCTTTCGAAAGCGGGCCCCATCCTAGACATAAAATAGCCTGAAATGATGAGAAAAAGGGCAATCCACCACTGTAACCACCAATCAGTCACAGGCCTCGGAGTAGAAGGCGATTATTGTTGATTTTGTTTCGGACGAGGCAAACTCATTAATTTGCTGAGGGTATTTCTCTCGATAGACTTCATAAACAGGCCATCGGTCGCCCGCCTCGCTACTAGGCAACGAGGTGCAAATTATGGTGAAGATGCCAAGGAAGGTGAAGAGATACAGTCCTGCCGCAGGTAAGCACACCGAGCACACCGTCGAGCGAGTCAAGAAGAGGCGTGCCAGCGAGTTGAAGTGGGGTCAGAGAAGATTCCGTAAGGTTACATCGGGTTACAGAGGATTCCCAAGGCCGAAGCCATCAGGCGAGAAGCCAACAAAGAGGGTCAATCTGGTTTACAGATGTAGCGAAACGGGGAAGGCTCATTCCCCGAGAGGAAAGAGGGCTCGAAAGTTCGAGCTAGTTGATAAGTGAGGATTAGAATGTCTGGTAAGTTTCTGAGAGTTAGTTGTAGAGACTGCGGGGCAGAGTCGATTGTTTTTGATCGGGCGTCAACTGAGATCATGTGCTCAGTTTGTGGTTCTACGCTTGCTATCCCGAGGGGCGGAAAGGCCGTTCTCTCAGGAAGTACCGTTGTTGATGTCCTCGAGTGAAGGGGGCATTAGATGACTGAAATTGATGAAGAGTGGCCTGAAGAAGGTGATCTTCTGATATGCACTGTCAAGGACATAAAGCAGAATGGTGCATACTTGGGCCTAGATTCCTATGAGGGCAGAGAGGGATTCGTGTTTGTCGGTGAAATTGCCGCGGGATGGGTTCGAAATATCAGAGCTCATGTCAGAGAGGGACAGAGGGTCGTTGCCAAGGTAATTCAGGTCAAGAAAGATAGGAAGAGAGTTGAGCTCTCTCTGAAAAGTGTCTCAGAGGAACGGAGGCGTGATACTGTTCAGGCCTGGAAAAACGAAGAACGGGCCAATCAGATAATGAGAGTGGCCTCTGAGAGAGTGGGTTGGGACGATAACAAGAGTACGGAAATTTCCAATTCAATGATCGAGACGTTCGGAACCCTGTATGGCGCTCTAGAAGAGTGCGCAATTAGTGAGAGTGCCCTTACTGATGCGGGATTTGAAGGAGATTGGACGGACGTAGTTACATCTCTGGCAATGGAAAACATCATTCCCCCATTCGTCGAAATTAGGGGTGTTTTAGAGATTCAGGTTTGGGGCGAAGAGGGAGTCTATGCAATAAGGGATGCTTTGCTAGACGCTGAGGCTTGTGCTGAAGGATTAGAAGAGGTCACACTTTCTTGCCATTACGATGGCGCCCCTAACTATCGAATAGATATCAGGGCGCCCGACTATCAAGCTGCTGAGTCAGTATGGGAATCCGCTGTTGACGCTGTCAAGAAAAGTATGTCCACGGTGGATGGATCTCTATCAATAGACCGCACTTGACGACGCCAAGCTTCCGGATGGTTCATTGACTACTAGGTGCCGCTATACTCCTGATAGGCATGGTAAGAAGCAAACTGCAGTATTGCAAGTCCTGTGATTCGTATGGCTTGGGCCCTAATTGCAAAGTTTGTGGTGACGTGATGGTTTCATCGGCTCCGCTCAAGTATTCTCCCGAGGACCCGCAAGGAAAAAGGAGGCGTGAGAGAGAGAATGCAGGGAGTGATGAGTGGGCAGAGTCGCTTCCCTCGCCTAATGAGGAGGCAGGGGAATGAACAGGAGCAGAGTACACTGGATTGTGGGAGATAGTCTGCCCGAGCATTCTGCGGTTCTGGAGGCTGTACCTGGTGTCGGAAATGTAGGTAAAATCTTAGTTGATTCATTGGTAGAAAAACATCCCTCAAGAACCCTAGGTTGGATCTTAAATCATGATTTTCCACCTCACTCTACCTTTGATTCAGATGGGCTGATGAGACCTCCTCGAATGGAGATAAAATCTGTGATACTACCAGATGGGCAAACTGTTATTGTGATTGGAGGGGAGATGCAGCCAATGACATCATCTGGGCAGAATGAAGTTGCGGAGGAGATCTTGACAATGTGCTCTGATTCTTCTACGCCCATGCTACTAGTCTTGGCGGGTTTGGCTTCTGGTACTGAAGATAGGGGGATCCATGTCATCTGTGCTGACGAAAATGTAAGGAGGGATCTAGAGGACAATGACATACCCGTCAGCAAAGAGAGGCCGGAGGCCGGAATGATTGGAGTAGCAGGGCTACTTGTCTCCATGTCCCCTCTTTTTGGGGTAAACACCTTTGCCCTTGTAGCAGAAACCGTGGGCTCCACTACAGATGTTTTAGCAGCTAGTAGACTGGCTAATTGGATTGAGACTGGATTGGATTTGCCGCTTGATTTGGATATGGACTCTACGGAAGAGATTGCTAGAAAATTAATGGAAAGCTACGAGGTCTCGAGCTCTTTAGAGGAGGCGATGGGATTAGAAGAGCCGACTCAGACAAGTGATTTCTACGTCTAGGTGATTATTGTGAAGTTACTCCTAGGCAGTGGTGGAATAGGCACTGATGAGAGAAGATCTACGTATAGGAGATTAATCAGTGAGAACTTCTCTGAGTGTGAAAGAGTTGCTTTTGTTCCATACGCTTCCAATAACCATGACTCCTACACAGAGAGGATGAGGGAGTTTGCAGGAGGGGAGGTTGACCTAATCGGAATTCATCGATTCGATGATCCGGTATCTGCATTGGATGATATGGATGGAATCTATGTTGGAGGTGGAAATACTTGGCTTCTTGTCAGGGAACTGCATCAGCGGGGACTGATAGGCCCCATCAGGGAGTCGGTGATCGCCGGAGAAAAGCCCTACGCTGGCGTGAGTGCGGGGGCCAATGTTGCATGTCCAACAATGCAGACAACCAATGACATGCCAATAACGATGGTACCCTCTTTCGAAACCCTAGGTTTGGTGCCATTTCAGATTAATCCGCATTACTACCCAGGAGGACTATGGTTTAGAGAATCCGAAGAAGGTGATTTGTCCAAACACTATGGAGAAAGCAGAGCCAGGCGGATCAGTGAGTTCCATGAAATGAGTGATTACCCAGTGATTGGAATGTACGAGGGGTCGTACCTTAGGAGTGAGGGGGACTTTTTCCAACTCATAGGAAATAAGGCGGTACTAATCAGGAAAGGTAGTGATTTGACGACTGTGGAGCCAGGGGCAATTCTTACGAAGGAACTAACCCCCACTTGAAACGATGACCAGCTCTAAACTTGCATCATCGGTAATTATTGACGTATGGGGGATGATGGTATCGCCTACTACTGCAAGAACTGTCGAATGAGCTATGCCTAGCCTATCGAGCACTGATCCTACGGAAATTGGGACTTCGGAATCAACCGAATATAGTTCGTCGCCGTTCCTGACCTCTATCTTCATGCATCTCTCGAACCCAGTCACCCTTATCTCTGATTCGCTGGTGGGTCGGACGCTGCCGAGATCGCATAGCCCGGTATTGCGGTGGATTCGAAATCCACTGTCCATTGGACGCGGGGGTTCAAATCCCTCTCTCGGCGCCATCAAAATTCTGGAACGTCCTCAGAAGTTCTTACTGAAACAACTCTTGTGTTGGGACCTATCTTTACTTGTTTGAGTCCATTGAATTCTCCAACCTCTCCATTGAGTATGGCTATCTCATCGCCCCTAGAAAGTCCAGCTGCCAGAACTGGAATAAATTGCTTGAAGGCGATTACACCTGCGGTACCGGAGCTGTCTACGAGTGTGACAGACCAACGGGATACTCCTTGGCCGTCGGGAAAGGCGTTGACTGACCATATCCTTCCGATCACATTTATTCTAGTTTCGATCTCAACTATCGGATGTACATCTGCCTCCCCGGCCAAATCGACTGATGACTCACTGTCCATATCCAAAACCACCTCTCCTCTCCAAACGGAAGGTATGGCATCCCTAATCCTGACATTAGAGCCATTGGAAATTGATCTTGTGACATTGGAGGGGGATCCGTACCTACTTGTTCTAACTTTGGCTCTATCATATCCATCTTGTAGTCTGAATGATAGCTCCACTCCTCCTTTTTCATCTAGCGATGGACCCCTTAGGTCGGAGACGGTTCCTGTAGCGTCTACTCTAGTATTGATGTCCGCAATCATGGTAATAGGCCAAGAATGACCGAATCTCTCTATCCTAGTATGGGATGGAAGGTCTAGTTCATAGTTCCCGTTTTCACATATCCCCCTGAGGTCACAGGTCTTGCATCTTGCCATGTGGTCGGAGTCAGTGGGAGGGTCTGCCGGAACTCCTCCGGACTCGAAGTACCTCAACGGAGAGGGAGTAGTTGGACAGTCCGTTAGTGATGGCCTGGAAGCGTGTATCTTGGAATATAATCCCTTGAGTTCATGAGAGTATTTCTCTAGTTCCCCCGGAGTTGGTTTGACTACTTCTTTTACTATTCCTGGCCCGAGGTACCAGATTCCAAGGGACTCCAATTCCTCAATTCTGCCATGAGTCTCCCACCAAAGCCAAGCGTAGAGTCGTAGCTGCTCGATGTACCCCCCCGATCTATCGCCCTTTCCTTGCGAAGCCTTGATGTCAATTACCGATGGCTTTCCCGTCCACCTGTAAACTAGATCGTATTCTCCCTGGAACCATCCCTCTGGATGGGATGTAGTCTGAGTAAACGAGTCTGCGTCGGGGTCCACAAACCATGGACGGGATATCTCCCATGACTCTGTCCATGTCACTTCATCTCCAGCAGGCATTGCACAAGGGTGGGGTTCTGTCCAAAGCAATGGGAATCCATCTGGAGAAGGCCATTCAGGTCGATTTCCCCCCTGTCTCCAAGATTCCAACAGCTCATTGCTGATATTATTGAGGCACATCTCAACTTGATCGATGTGCATTCTGATACCATTCTCCACCATCATTCGGCATTCAGACATGTCTGCATGACTCGATTCCCCGACTCTATTTGTGAGGGATTCCCATTCCTTGACCGCATCGTCCCAGCACCTGCCGAAGTGGGCATCCACCCTTGCCATAGCCCATTCCTCTAGCGAAGCTCTGTCTTTGGGCCACTCGGATTCATCTAGTGGCTGAATGGACGGAGATGGCCACAGCTCATCGAAATCATATGCGGGATTGCCATCATCCAAAATAGGGGACTTAAGGATATCATCTGACTCTTTGGAAACCAGCGAGGGAGAGTCCCTCATTACTCTCGAAATACATGACTCGGCTGCATTACCCCTGATGATCTGCGGAGGCAGTGGCCCTCTTAGCTTCAGGATATTATTGTAATACCAAAGCCTTGGACATGCTTGCCATGTCACCATCTGGGACGCTGAGAGCCTCCTGTATGGGTCTGCTATGTTCGTATCCGGGTCAGCGACACTAACTGGCACGTTCATGTACAGTAGCGAGAGACGTATCAACCCAACGCGGCATCAGTCAAATTCTGTGACTGTTGAGCCATATGAGCATCACTTCGGTTCTATCGAAAGTCGGAGTCACCTCGACGATTGCAACAGGTGCCGACACTTCCCCGGCAATCTGCTCAGCGACGGCTATCGGGACCTCTATTCTGGATTTTTCTTCATCGTAAAACATGAATCTAGCAGGAAGGCCTGTGAAATCGGATATCTCCGATATCCACGACTCATGGAGATCCTTTTCGGTGTAAACCACTCCAAACAGCAATGTGGCGTCATCACTCAATGTCTCATGGGGAGAGATTGTAGCTTCCCCTCTACGCATGAATCTCCTCCTCATTTGACCGGCATCCTTGTATGAAGAGGTGCAGTATTTCAGATGGAACCCATATGGTTCCCTCTTGACGCCATCAATAGGATCGGGCGCCCCTATGGAAGCTGCCATGACCCTGTCTCTGATCGATTGTGCCAGCTGGGATGACCCCTCGGCCCCAGCTGTTATCTCAGTGGAAAGGTTGAATCCCCTGAGTTCCATATTTTCATGATTACCTACTGTAATCTCTAATTCGTTAAGATTCATGAAGCTGACATCGAACTCCCTCAGATCCTCAATGATCTGTAAAAGCTGATCCTCCTTATCTGGCTCACATGGGAGTTCGACGCCAGTGAATATTCCTGCTTCATAACATGCCTTGATTACCTCCCTATATTCCTTGCTAGAAAGATCTAGGAAGTGGAATCTTATCTCATCTAGGCCCGCATCTGCAAACTCCTTGGCCCACTGTGCCCTGAATGGAATGCTAGTATACATGTGAATATGGAAGGCATCACCGAATTCTTGCTTGAGCCTCCTTATTCCTTCTATGCTTCTATCTTTGGCCATCAAAGGATCCCCTCCGGTAATTCCGGCTCCTGTAGCCCTCATTGCTTTGGCTTCCTCGATGACTTCATCGAAGTTGTTGCAGGGCCTTTCATTTGCATACATGAAGTCGATATCCCTCCTAGTTTCGGATAAGGGGCAGTAGTCGCACCTCCAATGACAATTTCCGGTGATGAAAAGAACTAGCTTGCTGCCCATTTGACACTGTATGCACCCTTCACAATCCATAGAGTTTGGAGATTCCTCGATTTCGATGAATTGAGTGAGATCTGACATCTTATTCACTACTCGCACTCTCTAGCAGCCACTTATGGAAGCCCTTGTCCAATGACAACTCGGGGTGGAAAGTTAGTGCTATTACTCTGCCGTTCCTGACTCCCACGATTTCGTCCCCTATAGTCGCACAGACCTCGTCAGTCGATGAAAGGAACTTCGGGGCCCTGATGAATATCCCTGGAAACTCCCTATCCAAAAGAGTTGAGTGGACTATGCCTTGGAATGATTCATTCTGGGGGCCGTATGCATTGCGATCTACTTTCGCTCCGATCAGAGGGGGTTTGCCATCCTGGGGATCGGCCAGAAGTATCGCTCCGGCACATGTCCCCATAACTGCCTTTGATGGGTTTTCTCTAATCCATTCGAAGATTCCCGGTATCAGATTCGATGACTTATCCTGGCCTGTTTTCCTCATAGTCGTGGATTCTCCCCCTGGCAGCACTATGACATCTGGATTCGAAGAAATTAGATGACTTAGCTTCCTTATCTCAAAAATCTCAATTTCCAAGCCTAAATCTTCTGATGCTTCATTTAGAGAGCTGATATGGGCATGCCTTGCTCCCTGAAGCATCACGAGACCTACCCTAATCATACCCCTGCGTCCAGACTTCCAGAAAAGAACCCTGCCGTGAAATCGATGACCTGAAAGACTGGATATCGTACGTAGTGTCATGGACGGACACGGGCGCATACACAACTTTGGGGCCGGTCCTGCGGTCCTCCCATTGGAAGTGGTGAATATTGTCTCGTCATCCATGGCTAATCTCAATGGAAGTGGATTCGGCCTTCTAGAGGTATCTCATAGGAGCTCCTTCTTCCAAGAAGTGATTGACTCGGCGATGAATAGAGTAAGAAGGATACTCTCGGTCCCTGATGACTATCACGTTCTTTTTCTCCAAGGAGGTGCCTCGACACAGTTCTATATGACTGCGCTGAATCTTCTCGATGACGGGAGTAAGGCGGATTTCCTGATCACAGGAGGTTGGTCTCAGAAGGCACTCAAGGAGGGGCGAAGGGTAGGAGACTGCGCTTCTATCTGGGATGGTAGCGAGAGTGGTTTCAAGACGGTCCCCCGGAACGGAGAATACGAAGTCAGGGATGGTTCTGACTATGTCCACTACACTTCCAACAATACTCTTTTTGGCACACAATATCATCATACTCCAGATACTGGCGGTGTGAAGCTTGTTGTTGACGCTAGTTCAGATATATGCGGGGCTCCGATAGATGTCTCGGCACATGATGTGATATATGCTGGAGCTCAAAAGAATCTAGGTCCGAGCGGGGTCACCCTTGTCATTCTTTCACCTTGGGCAGTTTCCAGGATTGGTGGCGACCTTCCAACAATGCTAGACTACAGGACCCATATTTCCAAGGGATCTATGTTCAACACGCCGAACACCTTTGGTATTTTTGTGCTGGACAAGGTCCTTGAATGGGTAGAAGAAAATGGAGGCTTGGAAGGGGCGATAAAAAGGAACATGCACAAAGCGTCCCTTCTATATCGGGAGTTGGACAGGACTTCATTCTGGGTGCCTCACGCCGACCCTGGGTCTCGATCCAACATGAACGTGACATGGAGGCTGCGAGACCAAGAAATGGAGAGTGTGTTCCTCGAGGAGGCCGATAAGAAGGGCTTTGGTGGACTGAAAGGTCATAGGAGCGTCGGAGGGATCAGGGCTAGTCTGTACAACGGATGTCCACTAGAGAGCGTTGAGGCATTAGTTGACTTCATGAGGGGATTTGAGTCAATTCATGGGTAGTGGAATTATGGAAGATTCCGAGATAGTCTCCATACTGGATCTGACCTTACTGGACAGAGGGGCGTCCGAGGAGGAGCTAGCGTCCCTTTGTCTGAGGGCAGAAAAGTATCGTACGGCTGCTGTCTGCGTTTTCTCTGAGCATGTTAGGTATGTCAGAAGCAAATTATCGGAGAACATTAGGGTGGCTGCCGTTGTGGGCGGATTTCCAAGGGGGTGGAGGGATCCGTCGAAGATTTCCCAAGCGATTATGGAGGCGATAGAAAGTGGTGCCGATGAGATAGATTGTGTATTGGAACCGAGAGAGGATGGGGTTTCGGTGGGGGAAGAAGAGCTTCTAATGCTTTCATCCATGAAGGAATCATGCCAGGGGAAAACGCTCAAGGTCATCATTGAAACGCCCCTTCTTGACGAGCGCTCGATCCGAGCAGTTTGCAGAATGGCAATGGCATCCGGAGCTGATTTCGTAAAAACTTGTACTGGTAAAAGGGGACCATGCAGCGACGAGGATGCAAGAATACTTTCCATGGAGGCGAAGAGACACCACGTGACAATGGGCGAGAGGAAAGGAGTGAAGATCTCAGGTGGCATTAGAAACAAGCGAGACGCACGACGCCTGCTCTCAATAATGGAAGGAGAAGGGGTTTCGACCAGAGATCCGAATGAGGCTAGGATAGGCGCATCGTCACTGTTGGACGATCTGATCGATGGTGGGCTCGGCAGGAATTGAACCTGCGATCTTCGCCATGTGAAGGCGACGTCATAACCCCTAGACCACGAGCCCCGTATCTCGCAAAAGAGCTGTACGCATAAGGATGATGAGGCGGAAATCATTTCTTTCATGATGATAAAAATCCGATAAAAACCGAAATTTCACTCTCTGTCGAAGAGAAAACATTCACCCACTGTAATGAAAAAGAACACGTCACTTCACAGTGCATGAGTGAGCCAGAAGGAGTCTCGCTAACTCAGAGGCTTGATTTCAGTATCCTCAGGGAGGGCGACACATGGAGGGCTTTCGGCGTCGCAGTCGTGCTTTTCTGCGTCATCGGATATTCCTCTCTATCCCTTTTCGGAATGACCTCCTCGATATACGGGGTCTCTGGAGACGTCAATGAGGTGTACGATTTTGAAGCTCAGTCGATGAACAGGACCGGCATTGACAGCATTATCGCCGATGAGAACGGCACTGTACAGTTGAGTTCCCTCAGAGGGAGTGTCGTTATCCTGGACTTCATGGCAATAGATTGTGCGAACTGTCACTATGTCCAAGAACATATTGAGAACAATATCGCTGAGTGGAGCGAGCTCGAGGGAGAGTATCCCGTGGTAGTGGTTTCAGTGGCGGCCTGGTACAGATTTGGTGAAACCTTCGCACAGATAAATTCGACATTCGGGGATTATGATTCTGAGAAATTCATGAATTGGACTGTAGTGAACGGCGGAACCGAATCAATAATCCTGGAAAATGGATCGAGGGGCGACATGGCCGAATACTACTCTGCTCAGCTTCTCCCATTGGTCCTAGTGATTGACCATGAAGGATATGTGGTAGCGAAGGATAACACTGGGACGCCCTTGGACAGATGGAAGGCTTTTGACAACGCGGTTCTGAAGGCCAACGAGGGCGATGCGGAGAACCTAAGGATAGGCATAGCGAAATCGGACAGATCGGTCACGGGCGTATTCGTCATCGGACTGTTCCTAGGGGTATTGGTGTACTTTTCCCCTTGCGCCTTCCCGGTCCTGCCTTCGTACATCACCTACTACCTCAGCCTGGGGATGAGGGAGGAGGAGTTGCATGCAGAGGGGAAGATAAGCGGGAGGATACCGGGTTCATTCGAGATTGGGAGCTTTGCCGCTCTCGGGCAACTGACGTTTTTCGTGTCCGTTGGGATAGTCATCTTCGGGTTGAGTGAGGTCGTTAACCTATCAGGGACTTTCCATACCATAGCTGTCGGAATTGCATGCCTGCTCGTGGTACTGGGTAGCCTGATGCTTCTTGGTTGGACCAGTGAGATGATGTCTTTCGTGCAGAGGTGGTTGGACAGGTACCAGACGGTTGAGTCCGATGAGGTTTTCACACCACGGAGAAACATGTTCCTGTGGGGAATAGGCTACTCCGCCGCGTCTGTGGATTGTACGGCCGCCGCGGTTTTCCCGTTCGTGGCATGGTTGGCGGTTGTCGGAGAGGGGGCCTTCGTGGCTGGCCTCGGCGGATTGATCCTCTCTGTGACCTTGCTGATGGTGATGGTGACGGTACTTGTCGGAATGGGGCGGCAGGCGATGATTAGCTTCCTCAGGAGATCCACCGGGGTGGTCAAGGCGACTGGCTCTTGGATGATGATCTTCGCTGGTTTGGGGCTCTTGGTCTACCTGACGCAGACCGAGGCAGTTTCCGGAATAATCGGATGAATTAGCTGGTGTGAGCAACGCGAAATGATTTCAACGAGCGCCCCTCAGGACATTCGTGGAAGTCGAGCTGGTACCCATCTCCTGGCTGAAGCCCCATGAGGAGGTCAAGCCCGGCAATGTGGACTCCTTGCACGACATAACACTCCGTTGGAACGCATACACCAAGCCCCTTCTGGTGGATGGGCGCACCGGAACGATCCTCGATGGCCACCACAGATACCACGTGGGGCTTAGGATCGGCTTGCTCCGCCTTCCAGTCATCAAGGTCGACTATCTGGATGACGAAGGAATCGAGCTGGACATCTGGCCGGGTAGCGACTTGGAGACACTGACGAAGCAGGAGGTAGTAGAAATGGCCCTATCGGGGAAACTGTATCCACCCAAGACCAGCAGGCACAGATACAGCGATTACCTCCCTGCTATAGCTGTCCCCCTCGATCGCATGAGGTCCTAATATTGGGTGCATCATTTGGGATTCTCAACCGAACCTGCCATTGATGTATTTTCTAGACAGGCCTGAAGTAGTATCACGTATACATTCACTCTGTAATTTCTATAGAGTCCCTGTGTGACTGTATATTGAGAAGCTCTTCTCCCATGTTTATTGAATAGGCACACATCCTTCTAATTGATTCAGAAACACGACCCAGAAACAATACTTCGGAAGATTCCAATTCAGAGGAAACCAAGCTAATTTCGAAATCATCCAGGGCTTTTATAGCACTAATAAGTTGTCCTTTGGCCAAATGAATCTCTGAAATTTTTCTTCTCCTTAGATTTGAAATTAAAAGCTTCATGGAGGATTTCCAGGTTTGTATTGACGAAATGGGTGCAGAGTTTATTGAAATTGGGGAGTCGTCAGACCTATTCAAGGACAGTTTGCATAGTGCATATGAGTGGTCCCCCATCCTTTCCAATGACCTGACTACTTTCCCAATCTCGGAGGCTTCCCACCTTGAGGTTCCCAGCGAGTCTTCTATACTGGCAGACTCCAGTATCTGGCCAACCTGCCTCTCCAAGAGGAGTCTTATTGCATCAACCTCTTGTTCTCTGTCATGACAATCCTCTAGGATTTCCTTGTCCCCTCCTGACAGAACATCCAATACATCTCTTATCTGACTTGAAATCAGGAGGTACATTCTATTCAAACTGGAATAAAGTGGCATTTCTGAGGGATTGAGAAGATTAATCATCTCTATGCTGAATTCCGTCTCGGAGGATATCTCCACCCCTCTGGTGGAATTTATGAATTTTCTGAATGTTTTCCTGAGACTCCTATTGAAGCCTTTTTGAGATTTTATTTTTATTACTTGTGAGCCCGCCAGATATGAGCCAACTAAGTGGTCATAGACCATTTCATCTGGAATCTTGCTGAGGTCTAACTCAATCAATCTCCTTCTGACTAATGACGTTGCCTCGGGAACAATCCGTAGTGTACCTGAAGGTCGCCATTCAACTCTGACTTGATCCTTCGCAACGAGGCCGTGTTCACTGATCCACTTCTTTGGAAGGCTGACTATGTAAGTTGACCCACCAGTGAGTTGAATTTTCCTAATCTCTGACTTTGGAGGCTTACCTTCTGCCACGATTAGCGGCCATTGATATTAAATAAATAGTTTTTTATTTAGAGCAGTAGAGCGAAAATGGGTCTAACTATATATTCAATATATTTTTTAATCAATATACTAGATATATTTCGCTTCAGTCCATATGGAACCGATAATGTGGCTCGTCCTGATTCTTGCAACTGCTGTTTGTGCCTATATGTCATGGAACATTGGAGCGAATGACGTAGCGAATGCGATGGGGACTTCTGTTGGTTCCAGAGCATTAACTCTGAAGCAAGCGGTGATTATTGCTGCAGTCTTCGAATTCATGGGTGCATTCTTT